>Ga0138256_10002371_pt1 | contig 20172 bp, 21 predicted proteins | sample KNB2016incub_MG_FD_105486 | JGI IMG/M metagenome (GOLD analysis project Ga0138256, IMG submission 105486) | Active sludge microbial communities from wastewater in Klosterneuburg, Austria - KNB2014incub_MG | ecosystem: Engineered > WWTP > Activated sludge > Unclassified | place: Austria... | reverse complement strand
TTGAAAATAATGAAACCGATAGCTGGTGAGTCGAATTTCGTGTTTCCAGGTAACAGCACCATAGAAAAGCCCATGAGTGGTTCATCAATCAATGTGATGTTTCAAAAAATGGGCTATGGCGGCTCATTTACACCCCATGGATTACGTTCGACGGCCAGTACAATTTTGAATGAACTTGGATTTGGTAGAGATCCAATTGAGCGCCAACTCGCTCACAATGAACGCGATGAAATTCGAGCGGCATACAACCATGCAGACTATATGCCCGAGAGGAAAAAAATGATGCAATCTTGGGCAGATTTCATCGACAAGCTTTGTAAACCTAAACCAGCCACGAAAATGTAGCGAGCGTCACCGAGACGCTTCATTCCCCGTGATGCTAGTTGTATGTATGTATGCATCTGCACTATCTTGGCTAAAACTCAGCCCCGTCCAGCGTCTTCCTCACCATCATTTCAATCCATTTCGCCAATTCCTCGATGGTCATGCCGGGACTCATCAACATATCCTCTTCAAAATCAAGGCTGGCTGAAAAGTACGGATCGTTATCGGCTTCCCAATGTGAGTCGGCCAGCCCCTCCTGAAGCTTCTTGAACAGCGGCAATGGCAGCGCCGTATCGTGACGAACCAGCATTTTCAGTTCCAGCCTCTCTGTCCAAACCGACTGGCGCAAAGTGATGGATGTTTCACCCGGCACCGTTTCCCCGAACAGCGAGCGATCCGGCGTCATCGTCAGCCCAGATTGCTCGTAGCGAAGCATATGGCGTTCATCGAGCACAACCCGCCAGTTGAAGTCGCACAACACTTCAGAGCGCAGTTGCTCCTCAATGCCCGTCTTCAGCATATTCCAGGCGATCAGCCTGAGTTCCGGGGAGTCCTTGACCGCCATCGACACGCGCTCAAAATGCCAAATGGTCAAATCACTCGCAGCGATCGACTCCCCGACTAGCGGTGCAATTTTGCCGAACGTGTCGACCAGCACTTTTTCACTGATTCGTTTGCCGACCACACGCTTGCCAAAGTTGATGACCCAAACATCCGGCTTGATCGAATCGACACCGCAGCGAATTTGCAGCCAATGAAAAACGGCAATACCGAGCCCCTTCACACGATCCTTGAAGTCCGTTTCAAAGTTTGCCGCTTTAGTCCAAGCGTGAAGCGACGGCTGATCGGTGATACCGACCGACTCGAAGAAGCTGAGTAAGCGCCGCAACAACTCAATGCGAGTCCAGTGCCGATTCGACCACAGGAATAGCGCCGCCGCTTCATTGCCATCCCGATCGTTAGGAAACTTCGCCAGGATCGCCTTCAGGTCATAATGGTCATTGATGTGGTGCTGCTTCTGAACCTGCAACTGAAATAAGTTCAGCGCATTGACCACCACCCGCTCCTGAATGTGAAAGTTCAGCACCGTGTGCATCACATCCTCCACATAGTCTGTCTTCCATCGGGCAGGCCGTACAAATGGCAAGCCAGCCACGGCGATTGCCAGCTGGGTGAATTCTTCAGGCGTCAGATCGTTCTTGTTCATTTTTCGTACTCCAGAATGGAAAGCGGCCAGCACGATGGCTGGCCGATGTTTCGTTGATTATTTGATGACTGCTTATTGAACGTCGAGGTCGACTTCAAGCTCGTCGATGTTCGGCAAGATGAGCAAGGCGGTATCGAAATACACTTTGCAATCACCTGCAGCGGTTTCGTAGCGATGCAACCCCTGACGATTGGCCGTTGTGGTCAACGTCGCATTCCACGTCATCATGGGCAGGGCTTCATGGCTGGGGTCCAAAACTAGCAGCTTGTGCTCCTTCTCGTGACCCTCACGACGACCGTAGCCAACCGCTAACGCCCAATGCGTGAACTTCCGGTTTCGGATGCCGATAATGCACAAGCCATCGGCGCGTAAGGTCTGAATCGCATCATTGGCTGGATTTTGCTTGGTGATGCAACAAGTCAACTGCTGATGAAAGGGTTTGAAGAACGAAGCCAAAAGTCCAGGGCGACTTCCAGTAAAGTAATGAGGTGAGGCGCGTTTCCAGAAACTTGCCAGCGGTTCTTCCTTGGTCTGGCTCAGCTTTTCAGCATCATGGCGACCGATCAGCTTGAGAATCCTGAGGGTCATCATGGCTACGTGGATGCCACATGCCGAATCGAGTTCGCTTTGCTGCAAATGCAGTAAAGCATTGCCCACGACAGGGCCATCGGCACTCGCCGTGAGTTGTGAATGCCAGCGATAGATGTGGCTCATGGTCTAAATCTCCAGGCAATAGGGAGGCATCGGCACTGCTGAAACAGCACCGAGGCTTCGATTGAATCAATGGGTGTGGCTAGGAAAACTTCAGGCGCTTAGCCTTTTCCAGGTGGGCACCGGGAATGATTTCGCCATCGAGCATGGCCGAGCGAAGCTCCGCCTTCTTGATGCTGATGACGGTTTCCGCTTCCTTGTAATCATCAGGAATGGCATCCTCGTCATCAATAATGGTGCGGGGCGGGTTGTCGCAAACTTTGACTACGAACTCCGCTGATGACAGTTCATTGGTGCCGGTGCGAATCAACTGCACCAGCAAGTAGTCCCGTAGCCAGTCCGCACGGCTTTCCAACGTTTTTCGCCTGGTGGTCATGCGCTTTTCAGCGGTACGAACCATGTCGGCTTCGGCATCGAACTGCAAAACCATTGCCGCCACGTTCCATGCTTTTTCAGAAAACTCGCCGGTATGTGCGTCCAGGAGCTCGTCGATGAGTTCGTTTGGCATGTCGGATTCATCAATCAAGGCTTGCGCCAGTTCGATGAAATCATCGGCCAATTTGTAGAGTGGCTTTTGCATTATTTCCGCTCCTTGCCTTTGGCAAACGATTTCTCGCCCTCTGCCCAAAGTTCAAGCCGTTTCAAAATCGAAACGCACTGGCCGAGGGTCAACTGCTCCAGCTTGGTGACACCACCTTCTGTGGTTTTGTACAACCAGGCCAGTACACGTTTCTCGGTGAAGCCATACTGTGAAATGCGCTGGCGCAGCCCTGCTACTTCCTCCTTGCTGACGATCTCCTCACCGTCGGCATTGGTTGCAGGTGTTGCAGCGGTTGCACTGGTTGCAGCCTTTCCCTGAGACTTACGCGACGCGACATTTCTCTTTGAACTCGATGCTGCCGTTTCGGCGTTTGGCTCATCGTCATCAAGGATTGCTCGATCCTCTACGTCCTGAGTGAAAACTTCGGATAAACCAGCCAGTCTTAATGTCGCGTCGATGTGTGCACTTTTCTCAACCATCTTCAAACTTTTGTTCAAATCACCGTAATCCTGGTGAAGGTTACGTGCACCGACCCCTTCAGCGACGACACGGCCTTGAGCATCTCGCAGTTCGCAGCGCATCAAGATGGTCGTGATGGCAGTTTGTGAAAGCACTGCCTTCTCGTAATCTGGCAGCGATGGAAAATGAACGGTAACGCCCAACATGCCACCGATTTTCTCAGCACCGGGTTTAAACAGGGAGGGCTTGCTGAAGTGATTGGGGTCGGTGCACTCTTTGATTCGCCCCTGCTTCGCCAACTGGCAGCGTTCCTTGCTGACGACGTGAATGCGACCGAAATCGACGCCGTCAACCAGTGCTGAACGCAACCAGGTCAGCAGAAGATCACGATTCTGTTTGCGGCGTTCCAAACCGGCGCTGAATTGGTCAGCCGGAAGATCGAGGGGGGACAGCGTGATGGCACTGTGAGAAACAGCGACCGGCAGAGTTTGCTCGATCACCACCGGCAATTTGTCGACCGCAATCGGCTCCTCATCAGTAGCAGCAACGTGGCGAACGACACGACGACCGTTGCGAAGGCTTTGCTGTGTTGCGGCTGCGAGTTCATGGTTCTCGCGGATTTTGTCGGCCAGTGCCATGGTCAATACTCCTCCGGCAAAAGCAACGTGGTGGCGCTACGGTCAGCTTCGGTAATGATCCAAAGCTTCTGATTGCTGCCGATGACATACGCTGACAGCAGTCGAGTGCCGTACAGCAATGCCGCTTGATTGGCTTGCTGATCCTCTTCGTCGAGATCACCCCAGTCGCCATGAAGGTGGCGAAATATGAACTCGTTAGGCTTGAGGTCGAGGCTTTCGAGTAAAGCCGTGGCTCCCGGTGTGGCGTAAATTCGGCCAAGATCAAACAGCGGTCTGCCCCCAACGCGATTGAGGAATAGAGCGGCGACGCGCCTTTGCAATTCGGTCATGATATGGTGCTCCCGTGGTGCTAAGTCATCACAAACGGTTCGCACGAAATACGTCGTCAAACTGAAATTCGTGCGAACCACCAGCACATGCTGCCTCCTGCCGACTAGCGGCAATCAAACGAAACCAATGCTCGGAAAGCCGAGCGCAGTAAACCAATCGGCGTGTTTGCACCTGAGCTGGTTAGCTCATGGTTGAAAAACGACGGTGATCGGTTTGTTTCTGGGGGATGCCGACAGGTCGGCTAGGGATAGGAAGCGCCTTTATAAAGGCGTCCGTTGACAGCGATGTGCGTAATCAGCTTAGCGCCAATTTGCTCATATTGTCAACTTATTGTTTGAAATCAATATGTTGTGATCTATTTCTGCTTGGCTATCAGGGAGACAAACTTTTCGAGTATTGCCATATCTCTTTTTTGACTTCCGCATCAAGACCTCTTATTAGCCTCGCTACCTGTTTGTCTTATGGGTGATGAGTTTCAGCTTTCGGGCTGACCGGAGGATTTGAGCGGGGGGTTGGCGGCACTATCTATACACAGTTGCGACCTGTGCAAAGGGGCGCAATGTTCAGTGGATGACAACATCAAACTTGAGCGAGTACTGTTTGTACAAACCTCTCCGTGTTTGCAATCCAAGCATTTACAGTTACTGGCGAGATTGATGCAACTCGGTGATTGCCCCGGCCAGGATTAGGATTCGCATCAGCCCGATGGACAATTTGATGACGGCGTTTCATGGCCTCTTCAATTTTTGAGAGATAGAGCTGTACTACGGCTGTGTTAAGGCCGATAGACTGAAGCAGCGAGCAAACCTCCACCGAATTGTTGTAGTTTGATCGCTCAAGACTGGCATCCACTGATTCCTTTATCACGTCCTCAACTGTTTTTCCTCGTTGGGAGGATAGAGTTCCAAGCGTGATTTTCATGGCTGTTCCACCAGCGAATGGAATCATATCTAGGACTTGAGGCGCTGCAGAGGGCAGCTTCCAATAGGCTAGACTACGCAGCACATCTTCGATTGATGCATGTAATAACACAGTTGCCGCCCGTAACACGTCTGTTTCTTGGTGGCCGCGTCTTCCTCGACCTTCGCCAGACAGTTGGTTGGAATAAATAGCAACTAGGTTCTTTACCCGAACAATGTTCAGTGCAAAGCGATCAGCTATTTCTTGCTTCATTGGTGTTTGAAAGCCTCCTTGCTGTCTAAAGTCTGAATTAATAGGCCTACGCTGATTTTGTAGTTAGAAGGCGTACTAACTGACCACTACCCTTGATATAGGTAACGCTGAAAACCAACAAAGGTACTCCGCACAGTATCAGGAGCGCCTAGATCAGCGAACGCATCGGCAATTGCATTGTTGTACTTGAGCTTGAGCAGTGGCCCGAGCTTGGTTTCATCCAGTTCATCCACACCAGCACGGACATAGTGTGCAAGTGCAAAGGTCAGAAAGGCCTGTTGTTTGTCGTTGAACTGAGTTCCGATCACAACCTTTGCTCGTTCGGCACGTTCTTCACGGGTCAATGGCGCTTCTGCATAAGCCACGAATGCCAGCACATCAAATAGGTCACTGTTTTCGGCGTTTATGATGACCTGCATTTCGGACAATTGATCCTTGCCGAATCCCTTTTCGGCTAAGCCATCCAGGAGTTTTCGACGGGTGTCCGGGGTGCTCCAGATTGCCCGCAATTCATCTTCGTCCTTGAATAACTCGGGCAACTTACCGAACAAGGCTTCAATGAACTGTGCTGCCGACATGGGCGTACCGTCTGGGTGCCAAAAGTTGGTGGCACTCATGTGTTGAATCTGGCGTTCCTTGCCATCGGCCAGTTTGACTTTCGCTTTCTTTTTGCATGTACAAGGTTGGTTGCCGCATTTCTGGCACGATTCCTTGGGGCACGTACAGGGCTGGTTGCCACAAGTTGAGCAAGGCTTGGGAGTTGTTTTCTGGCAAGAGCAAGGGTGATTGCCACATTTGGTGCAAGCATCAGGCTCTACTGGATCTCCGTCCCACTCGGGATCGTTGAAGTGGTGGTGCGCCTTCACGAAATCGTAGATGGTGAAATAGTCCTTGCCGTCGTAAAGACGAGTGCCACGACCGATGATCTGCTTAAATTCGATCATCGAATTAACCGGGCGCATCAGTACGATATTGCGAACATTACGCGCATCCACCCCAGTCGATAGCTTTTGCGAGGTGGTCAAGATGGTTGGAACGCTTTTCTCGTTATCCTGAAATGCGCGAAGAGCTTCGTCGCCTAATTTGCCATCCTCGGCAGTGACTCGCTGACAGTAGTTCGGATCACTGCTCTTTTTCACCTGATTGATGAGATCGCGCACCAACAGGGCGTGTGCCTGCGTCGCGCAGAAGACGATGGTTTTCTCCTTCTGGTCAATGTCGGCCATGAAAATTTCAACGCGCTTCTTCTCCCTAGCAACGATCTCGATGCTTCGGTTGAAATCAGATTCCTCGTAACGCTTGCCCGCCTCGATTTCGCCTTCCACCAGCATGTCGTCCGGGGTGTAGACGTACTCGTCCAGGGTGGTGGCGATCTGCTTCAGGCGAAAAGGCGTCAGGAAGCCATCGTTGATGCCATCCTTGAGGGAGTAGATGAAGACCGGTTCGCCAAAGTAAGCGTAGGTGTCGGCATTCTCCTTCCGCTTTGGGGTGGCGGTCAGGCCCAGTTGAACGGCAGGAGAAAAGTATTCAAGAATGCTGCGCCAGTTGCTTTCATCGTTGGCTCCGCCACGGTGGCACTCGTCGATAACGATGAAGTCGAAGAAATCCGGTGGGTATTCGCCAAAGTAGGGTGAGGGATGACCATCTTTCGGGGGGCCGCTCATGAAGGTTTGGAAGATGGTGAAGAAGATGGAACCGTTCTTCGGCACCTTGCCTTTCTTTCTGATTTCCTCCGGCGCAATGCGAACCAGAGCATCTTCTGGGAAAGCGGAGAATGCGTTGAAAGCTTGGTCGGCGAGCGTATTGCGGTCGGCGAGGAACAGGATGCGGGGACGCCGCGTAGGTTCGCCTTCATTTTTCCTGACGTTCAGGTTCCAACGGCTGTGAAACAGCTTCCAGGATAACTGAAAGGCGATAAAGGTCTTGCCTGTGCCAGTAGCCAACGTGAGCAGTATGCGGTTGCGACCTTCGGCGAGAGCAGCCAGCACACGCTCGATGGCGATGTCCTGATAGTAGCGGCCTTGGAAGAAACCACCTTTGTCCTCGAATGGGATACTGGCAAAGCGATTACGCCAAGCATTTTCAATAGCGAAGGTTGCTTGCCAGAGAGCTTCTGGGCTGGGAAAGGCCAACAACTCACCTTCAACCCCAGTCTGCATGTCGATGCCGTAGATACCCTTGCCGTTCGTCGAATAGGTGAAGCGGACCGACAGCTTGCCCGCGTAATCCTTGGCCTGGCCGACGCCTTCAGTCAATTCCTTGTCATCCGACTTGGCTTCAACGACAGCCAGCTTGGTGTTGCGGTATTCCAGAACGTAGTCAGCTGATAGCGCCTTACCGCGCTTGCCTGCACCTTCCAAACGACCCAGGGTGATCGGGTACTCGCGCCGGATGCGGCTACCCTCCGCAACACCCCAGCCAGCAGCAGCTAAGAGGGGGTCGATCAGTTCGGCACGAGTTTCGGCTTCGTTCATAGGCTTCAAATGTGTTGAGCAGCAACGACAAGCACAAAGATCGTAGCCTGCCTCAACTCGATCCAGCCGTCGTTTTCCGACAGGCAGGGGTCGAGGTGTTTAATGCAGAGACGTGTCACAGGGAGCCTCCTGTTCTCTTATTATCGTGAGCCTCAAGCAAGCTCATCAATTCGAGCATCTTGTGTGCTTGGTCCCTGTTCTCGTGAAACGATTCGAGCCACATATTGCAGTACATGCTCGCGCCGTGCAGGTCAGGAAATAAGCTGTTGGCACCTATGTTCATCAGGCTTAACTCGTCCAAGGCATCGAGTCTTTCAGCGTCATCAATTACCAGTTTTGTCAGACAATCAAGATGCCCATTCTCGGCCAGCACATCTTCAAGAGCGATACCTGTACCTCCAAGCTGGTTACACCCGTCTTCATGAACTTGACGGGCTGGAATGTTTGGTGATGCTGCTCAATGGATCAAGTAGTTCACGGAACGTACTGGCTACAGCAAGTCGTGCCGGTTCATATTGGTCGTCATAGCTGGCAAGCAATTTCGCTCGTGCTGCCTCTACTCGCTCACGGTGGGAGGATGAGCCTAGGTCTGGTGCGTCTACAAAGCAATCAGAAACATTATTTGAAATACTCGTGGCCGATTCAGCACATTTTTCAATCAAAGCGTGAGTATTGGTGCAAAAATATATTGCAGTTTGCGTGGCCGAACGCTTGAGACATCTGGCCTTTTCATTCAGATCAGTCGCCCATGATGCGTAGCGGGCCAAAATCCAAGGATCTGGTTTTCCGCTTAAATCATTCGGCCCTGTGATTCTTAATACAGACTCGTGCCACGCGATTAAGTGATCGTAAAGCTCTTTAATGGCAGCAGCCCGTTGTGCATCAATTCTCGAAACTGCAATGTTATGCCTGTACAAGTCTTTTTCTAGGTTCAATTTGAAAGCAGCAAATTGTCCTTGAAGTGCAATTTTCTCTTTCTCCAGAATTCGCTCTGCCCAGACCTTCCCGAGCCAATTTGAAAGCGCGAAAACAAGGAGCCCTCCTCCACCAATAGAGAGCAATACAGCATTAGCAACCGACCAAATCACAGGCTCAACAATTGTCATATTTTTGAGTTTTTCAGAAATTACAATAACCCAGAGAAGGCCTGATGCAGCAGGGATTGCTTTAGCTCCTCGAGAGTGGCGAGCTTGCTCTGGTAGAGAGATTCGAGGCGTTGGGTTTCAGCGCACATATCTTCAATTCGTCGGACAGTTTCTCCTTGCTCATTCGCATTTGGTGGGTATTTAATTACAACCTTACCAAGCTGCTTAAATGTCAGGGCAGGCATTGTCGAAGAACCCTGATTCGCTAAGTAATGCTGAATTGTGCTCTGTCTTAAGAAATTGGAAAGGTAGTCGTTTGAAACAACACCTTCCAACACGGAAATTTTGAACAGGTTGTTTGCAATTACACCCGCTATATTTCGCCCGATTAACCCTGGGGTTCCATAGCGCACCATCACAATATCAGACTCCGTTACCCAATACCGATCTCTTGGGTTTTTGATAAATCTCACATCCGTTGTTTGCTGGGTGTAATCGACGATTCTGATGAATCGAACTAATCCATCCGCCATTTTTGTTGATTGCTCTCCCAAACTAACCTGAAACCCCTGTGAGAATTTAGCCAAATCTTCCAGCGGCTTTTCCACCCAGCCCTCACCCCGTTCCGAGAAAACTGACTGCAGATGGCTTTCAAACAATGCACGGGCGTTTTGGAGGTTCTTTTCAGCGTTGGATTTGGCGGTAGCGATGCCGTCGAAGGCTTCGTCGAGGATGGCGACGATGCGGCGCTGTTCGGGGATAGGTGGAAGAACGATCTTGATGCTGTTGAATTTGGACTTATTGACTATTGGCACTGTCGTACCACAAGCCAATGACTCCAGTTGACTCTTGAAAAAGTAAGACAGTGTTTGGTAAAACATAAACCAAGGGGTAGCCTTGGTTAAATCTGGAAGAATCGCGTTAATCTGTTGATTGAAAGCAACGGGAACACTGTTCAGACCAATCTTCCCTAGATTGCCAATACAGGACACAAGGATTGAGTTCGGTAGTGCAATTCGAGCAATTCTCGCCCCCTCTTCCGACAACCCATCCTCTGCGGTATCAAGCTCCACATCACACAATTCTGGAGGTTTCACAAGAGGTAGGAAGTCGCCATATAACGCCTTGTCATTTTTTGGGGGTGTTCCTCCGGTCGCAGTGGTAAATGCCTTTCCTACCGTGGTTTCAATCCAGCCTGCCTTCATAGCAGCGCCCTGATATTCCCCAAGACTTCTGCGCTTTCGGCATCCAACGCGGCAATTTCATTCATGATCTCCTGCGGGCTGCGGTGAATGACTTCCTCGCCTGCGTTCGGGTTTTTCACCGACAGGTCGTAGATGGTGGTGTCGATGGTCGAAACATCGACGCTCCAGCTTTTCTCTGACTCAACCTTGGTCTTCTGCAATTCGATGAATTCGGCCAAGTCGGCATCGTTGAGTGGATTGGTCTTGCCCATATTCCGACCAGGATCAAGCTGGTAGTACCAGACCTGGCGCGTCGGCGTACCCTTCTCGAAGAACAGGACGACCGTTTTCACGCCTGCGCCCTGGAAAGTGCCAGCGGGGCAATCAAGGACGGTATGTAGGTTACAACTTTCCAGTAGCAGCTTGCGGAGACTGACCGAGGCGTTATCAGTATTCGACAGGAAGGTGTTCTTGATAACCACTGCTGCCCGGCCACCAGCTTTGAGCATCTTGATGAAGTGCTGGAGGAAGAGGAAAGCTGTTTCCCCGGTGCGGATCGGAAAGTTCTGCTGCACCTCGGTCCGTTCCTTGCCACCAAAGGGTGGATTGGCAAGGATCACATCCATGCGGTCCTTGTTCTGAATATCGGTAAGGTTTTCAGCCAAGGTGTTTGTGTGAACGATGTTGGGCGCTTCAATGCCGTGCAGGATCATGTTCATGATCGCAATCACGTAGGCAAGGCTCTTCTTCTCCTTGCCGTAGAAGGTGCGCTCCTGCAATGTCTTGAGATCAGCGGTGCAGAGATTGGACTTGGAGGAAAGGGAGTCATACGCTTCACAAAGGAAGCCCGCTGATCCGCAGGCACCATCGTAAATGCGCTCGCCGATTTTCGGCTCGATCACTCGGATCATGGCACGAATCAGAGGACGTGGGGTGTAATACTCGCCGCCGTTACGCCCGGCGTTACCCATGCGCTTGATCTTCTCTTCGTACAGCGCCGAAAGCTCGTGCTTCTCGACCTGGGAGCGGAAGCGCAGTTCATCAACGTGGTCGATGATGTCGCGCAAGGTATAGCCGCTGCGGATTTTGTTTTTTATCTCGCCGAAAATCTCACCGATCTTGTATTCGATGGTGTTGGGGCCGGTCGCTCGCTGCTTGAAACCGTGAAGGTAGGGGAAAAGCTTGCGATCAACGAAGTCCACTAGATCGTCGCTGGTCAGTGCCTTGTTGTGGTCGAGCTTGCCTGCTGCATCTTTGGGGGCTGCCCAGCTTTCCCAACGATACTGGCTGTCGAGAATGTAGCTGTAGCTTTTACCCTCCAGCATGGCTTCAGCAGCCTTGTCCTGCTCCAGACCATCCAGATATTTCAGGAAAAGCAGCCATGAAGTTTGCTCGGTGTAGTCGAGTTCGGTGGTGCAGCCGCTCTCTTTCCAGAGGGCGTCGTCGATATTCTTGAAGGCTTGTTCAAACATGAACTACGAGATTCCTAGCGATGGGGCACAAGGCCAAAGGTGTTAGCTTACCCTCTATAGCCTTGGCATGAAATCATCACTGGGCCGAACACACAAAACTGTCGCTGAACTTGATGCCAGTCGCCTGTAGTGGGCCTGAGTGACAGCTTGCCCAAGAAATGGGGTTTGCTGAAACCTATGCCACGAATGCTGCCATGAGCCAACTACGACTATCTTGTCGCAATCCTGATTTAACCTTCAATCTTTGCTCAAGAAAGTTCGCACCGAGCAACAGAGCCAATATGAACAGGTAATTTTGAAGTGGCTGTGCAGTAAGTGATGCAGCATCTGATTGATTTTCCGCGAAGATAGTGAACTAGTCGATATAATGTAAGGTTGTGCTGGTCGCTACGGCTTACTGTGAGAACTAGTTCTCCGATAGCCCGGATGAGCATCGTTATCAAGCATTTCAACAGGAGGATAAACATGGCTGAAGCTCAAATGACCATGAAATCCCTGTATGGGAAGCTTCGATCTGTTGGTTACAACCCGAAATACATTCATTCTCTCCTACCCGATTGGTGGGATGAAGAGATTGCTGCTACGCCTGCTGGCTATCAAGAAGCCAGCTTGCGTTTAGGCAGCCTATTCGGTGTTCAACCAAGCTCTTTACGCGAGCCTGACGCGCAGCCGACACTTCGTGTTCCGGAAGGCCGTCGTTTCAAGCGGCAGGCTGGGCATCAAGAGCAACAGTTAGACGTTGCATGTGCCTTGGCAATGTCTTCAGCTTCTTTGGCGCTGCGCTGGTTGCCACAGTGCGAGGAAAGAAAACCTTTGCCTGATGCAAAGGTAATTCGTGAATTGTTGTTGGCTGAAAATGCCTACATCAATCTTCCCGTACTTATCGACTATGTTTGGGGTCTCGGCATCCCCGTGATATTCCTTGGTCACATGCCCACCCAAACCAAAAAGATGGCTGGCTTGGCGTTCGAGCATCAAGGTATCCCGGTAATTGTGCTGACATCTGGTCGGCCACATGGTTACTTAGTGTTCGATCTGGCACATGAATTGGCACACATCGTTCTTGGGCATGTTTCAAAAGACAAATGCGTTGTTGACCAAGAAATTGATGAAGGTGCCGATGATCCTGATGAGCGAGCAGCAAATCGGTTTGCCTTGGAGTTGCTGACAGGAGACCCGGATTGCAAGATCGTACCGAGTGGTCGCCATTTGTACGCCCAGGAATTGGCGTCTGCGGCCATCCGTTATGGAGAAAAGCACAAGATCGATCCCCTGCACGTTGCATTGAATTATGGTTATACCCAGCAACACTGGCCTGTAGCCTATGGTGCCGTCAAAATTATTGCAGCTAACCACTCCCCGGATCAGGCGATCCTTCGGCAAAAATTGACTGCCGAATTGCGCGTAAATGACGTTGATGACGACGATCTTGCGACGCTTCTCCGCCTGACCGGGGAAGCTGCGGAATGATTGTCCTCACTGACAACGATCTCATTCTCAAGCTCGCGCAATGTGATTTATTGAAGGATCTTCATCTATTGCTGGGACTTAAAGATCCAACGCAGATTTTTGTTCTTCCTACCGCACGGTTTCAATTGATTCCGAAGAGCGAGCAAAAAGCCCTAAATAAAGCCGGTAGCGCAGCGGTGCTGGATGCCATCAAGATTTTTTTGCAGCAAACCAATGAACTTCCTCAGATTGGCGATGAGTCACTATTGAACTCGCTTGAGGGTGTCGTGGGGATTGATGGCGGGGAGCAATTACTACTCGCATCAATGATTGAAAACGATGCCTCGATATTGGCAACGGGCGACAAACGAGCACTTAAAGCTGTCGTTGCCAACCAGCAACTAGCTGTAGTGTATGAATCTTTATGCGACCGAGTGCTGACTTTCGAGTCGGCTTTGCTACTTGCTCTGGTTCAATTTGGGTTTCCAAATTTAAAGCAGCGACTTCTGGGGAATCCCAAACCTGATGGGGTACTGCGATTGGTCTTGAAGGCAGAAATGAACGAAGGTGATCTCGTCGATTGCTTGGTGTCATACTGCAGGGAACATTTCCAGTTTTTGACGTGCAAAGATCATTTGGCTCCGTTTTTCGAGCCAGCCATTTAGCAGTAAGTGCAGTGATAGCGAATTAAAACACCGTGTGGCACGGCCATAGTAATTCCTGCCTTCTAATCGGCAGAAATACAGCTTCGCACCCACCAGGAAAACCGGGAGGTCATCAAGTGTGGGTTGATAATGTTCTGTCGAAATTGTCCCGCACTTAAACTTAGTTCAGCATAGTTCACCGATAGACAGTCTAGCGGCATACAGTATTGCGCTCCTTTTGTTGCTGTATAAAAATACAGTATTCGAGGAGTGCGCCATGATTCGTATCGTCTGTCCGTTTTGCCATACCCCGCTCAGCAGCAATGAACTTGAAACCGCCAGCTTCGATGGCCTCATATGCCTGGTTTGCCCCGAGTGTGAGCATGTCCTTCTGTCAGAAGAGCATAACGAGCATGAGCAGCAGCCAGCAGTGCAAGTAGCCGAAGCTGATGCCTGACGTGGCGATGGCTGGTCGACAACTCTTCCTCCCGTTGCCTGATGCGCCGAAGCTGTTTATCCCGCTGGGCGCTGCCAAAGTATCGGCTGGCTTTCCATCTCCAGCGGCTGATTACGAAGACAAGCGGCTCGATATCAATGAGTACCTGATTCGCAACCCAGTCAGCACCTTCTTTTTCCCGGTTCAGGGGGACTCAATGGAAGGCGCAGAGATCTTCGATGGTGACATCCTGGTCGTGGATCGCAGTGTCAAAGCAGTTCACGGTCACATCGTTGTTGCCTTTGTCGATGGCGAGCGCCTGGTTAAACGACTGCATCACAGAGGTGAACGAGTCGCCTTGGTCGCTGAAAATCCGCGTTACGCGATGCTCGAACTGACTGGTGATATGGAACTGGTGATTTGGGGCGTCGTGATCGGCAAGTTTAAGCGCATGGGCTTTTAGGTCATGGCTATCTTTGCCCTGGTCGATTGCAACAATTTCTACGCCAGTTGTGAAAAACTGTTCGATCCGAAGTTGGCCGAAAAGCCGGTGGTCGTGCTGTCGAATAACGATGGCTGTGTGGTTGCCAGAAGTGCCGAAGTGAAAGCATTGGGTATCCCGATGGGCGTACCTTGGTTCAAGATTCAAGAGGAAGCCAAGCGATACGGCATTGTGGCTTTCTCGTCGAACTATGCGCTGTATGCCGACATGAGCAACCGCGTCGTCGAAGTGCTCGGCCAGTTCAGCCCGAACATGGAGGTGTATTCCATCGACGAAAGTTTCTTGGACCTATCGGGGTTTGACCACATCAACTTGGTCCAATACGGTCAGGAGATGCGGCAGCGTATTCAGGAATGGCTTGGGTTAGCAGTATGCGTCGGCATTGCGACCACTAAGACCTTGGCAAAACTCGCCAACTACTGCGCTAAAAAGAGCCTGGCTGGTACTGCCGGTGTGTGTGATTTCACGATCATGAATGACCAGCAACTTGCGGTGCTGTTCTCTCAAATCGCGGTGGGTGAAGTGTGGGGCGTTGGTCGGAAAATTGAAGCTCGCCTTGGACTGATCGGCATCACCACGGTTTTGCAGTTAAGGAATGCCGACGCCGAGATGATCCGTTCGAAGTTTTCCGTGGTGCTGGAGCGCACCGTTCGGGAATTGCGTGGACATTCCTGCATGGCACTGGAAGAGGTTGTCCCGGATAAGCAGCAAATCATGTGCAGTCGCTCCTTCGGCCAACACGTTTATTCGCGCCAGGAGCTTGAGCAAGTAGTTGCCAGCTACATTGGCAGAGCGGCAGAAAAGTTGCGATCCCAAGGCTCGTTGGCAGGGGCCTTGATGGTGTTCATCAGCACCAACCCTTTTAACCCCAAGGAGCCGCAGTATCAACGCTCGCTGACGACTCCATTGCCCGATGCCACGGACGACACGCGAATTATGGTGCGTTGGGGCATCAATGCGCTACGAAGGATTTTTCAGCTTGGCTACTCATACCAAAAGGCAGGGGTGATGCTCAGCGAGTTGAGGTCCAAGGGGATGGCTCAAGCATCGTTGTTCGGTGATGGCGTCGACGTGCAACACAGCGCACGACTAATGGCGACCATGGATGTCATCAATCAGCGGTGGGGTCGAGGAACGCTGAAAACAGGAGCCGAAGGGGTAGTAAAGCCTTGGCAAATGAAGAGGCAACGGTTGTCACCTGGCTACACGACCGACTGGGAAGGTCTGCCGATTGTGGTGGCTCGTTAACATGAGCTACAACAATGTGTCCTCAACAGCCATTCGGATTTTTCGCCCCGCCTGCAGCAATGCAGCGGTTGCAGTCATTGGCCTTGGGGTGACGTACTTCAGCACTCGGCCAAGACGCGCCGGTCGAGGTAGCCATCCAATTTCAATTGCCAAGACGTACTCTGAGCCAGTCGAATGGCCGGTATTCGGCGAGCAAATTGACATTTACACTGCCTCGATCCGGCCAGAATCGGCCGTTGGTCAAGTTGCCCCAAAGCAGCCGTATAATGCCATTGGCACGCTTGGGTGTTTGTAGGGTTTGAAAAAACATTTAGTACTGAATGTAAACTTACAGATCCGAAAACCAATTAAAACCAAAGGACTGCACCAATAAAGGCCGACAAGTTATACGTCACGAGTCCGAGAAATCCTGAAAAACAGAAGTCCGCTTCATATTAGGTAGTCAAAGGAGAAATACTTGGAAAAAACAGCAATCCAGGCAGGAAAGATTGCGGGAACATTCATCGGGAGAAGATGGCGTATATGGGAGTGGGTAAATGGGATAATTGACCGTAAATTGACTGGGCGTAAGCCAGTGGAAGTTAATTCAATGCAGGGTTTGTGGAATAAGGTCTTTTTTCGAGAGCTAGTCGATGGAGATTACATATTAATCTCGAAATCAAACGATATGAGCGAGGGCTGGTACTTATCAGAGTGGGTCCCCAAAGCACCCGGACAGATATGGCAATCTGATAGATTAATGAGGTTAACCCCCGATCAAATTGCAACAGGCTTCAGAACCACCTTAGCCAACTTTTACAGACTTCCTGATGAGGTTAGGCATTGCTTTGTTGATTACAGCCTCACAGAATATTCCCATTGGGAGATGCAGTATCGAAGTGGACAAGGATTGGTGCGCCAGGGGTTCGGATATAATTTAGGGGTGTACCGGCCTCCGCTTAATGCTTCAGATGATAATCATTACGCATTGCTTTCTATGTGCTCAGGAAAAGAGTACATGATAGATATGGGTTTTCCGATTGTCGTATCTAAGGAGGTTTATAGGAAGTTTCTAGAGTCTTCTAAACTAGAAAACTCTGTGGAATTTGAGGCAGTCATAAAAATCAGAGATATTGGGCTCTCATCTTCGTTTGATCGGTATATTAAGACTAGCGGCTCCAAGTATGATGAAGCTTTATCAGAGCTGATAGGAAGCCCACTTCACTCATCAAATATAATCGGTGAGTTGATCAGCCCCCTTGATATCAATATGAAGATTAACGGAACACATCCACTTATGACATTAAGAGTCGATGGATACAACTCCGATGAGGAAACCAAGCAGGATATTCCTGCTATCTCACGGTTTATTGTCCTAAATCCTGCTAAAAAAGATATTCAAGAACAAGCTTCAGGTTACGAAAGATATAGGCGGCGTTACAGTCTGGATTTCCTTCTGGATGATGATCATCAATTCGGCACCACTATGAACCCTGCAACTGATTTTGACGGAAGGAATTGCTTATATCAATGTGAGCTTCCAGTTGCAGATAATCCAGCTATGTCAAAGAGTAGCTAACAAGTGCATGCAGGCGGACAAACCAAAACTTATGCCTTTGATTTGCCGCTGATGCGGGGTGTTGAATGTCCACTTTCATAAGCAGCCAACGTAAGCTGCACCGTTCTTGGTCAATAGTTTCTCGGCACCGGCCACCACTTCATCGGATAACTCGGTGAGTCGAGTTCGCGCTTCGATGATGGGCACAACATCTTGGGCATTGAAGGCCATGAGACGATCCTTTAATGAATACGCTAATCCGTAGATTGGTGGCGTTAAGTTGTAGACGTCGCCTCTCCAGGGTGTAGAAACTGTAGATTTTGTAGTCAGCGTATTGCAAAGCCGAAAGTGGCGTTGGCACTTAGTTCATGATGCCAACGCTGGTCCAGTACTACCCTTAAATACTGCGGTAACGCGATTTGGAGCTTAACGGACGAGGAACACCCCACGGCTCTTGGCAGACATCAGATTCACTCAAGCTAATGAAACTGCGATCCAGAAGGTGAACGATGGACTGCCACACTTCCTCCAAGTATTCCAAAGCCTTTCCGTAGGCACGTTCAGCCTGACGGTACTTAAGTTGCTTCGTATCAAGCTGACGCCAGTTTGAAGGAATCAACAGCAAAACTGATTTTTTCGGACGACTGCCAGGCTTGGTACGCTCAGCCGCTTGGTAGCAGCGGTCTGCAAAGTGTACCAAGCTCATGTACTTGGTGAGTTCATAAGGGACGTTATTCATGAGGCTGATCCAACTTCAATTGTGGGCATGACGCGAAATGCCATCGGTGCATTGCGGCATTTCCTCCTCTCTTGCCACAGTGAGGACAAGTAACGATAACCACCGGCCTCCCCTTCAATGCGGCACTGATCGCATCCTTGGTGTACTGTGAGTGCAACATGCCCATGTGTGCGGCGGACATATTGGCCCTGGCTGTATCTTTGTTGATCTGTTTATCCATAGCCACCCAATCGGTTTCTTCAACTATCCGGCGAAGATCTTCGTTGATTTGGTCATACATACGCTTGCGATCCATTTTTTCTTCTCCTCAGGTTAACGTTATGGATAAATGGCACCCAGAGAGACGAATCTCTTCGGGTAGCCCATGCGAAGCTTTTGCGGTTGAATTCGGTTAGCCAAGGTCACTGCTGTATTTACCCGTGAGTGCGGCCAAGTGATGTCCAATTTGTATTGCAGGAAAAATTTGCGATAACGATTAAACGTCAGCCTCGGCCAATGGTCCTGAATGACAGTGCCGGTTGCCCAGAGGCTGTAAATCGCATTGTTTTGGGGGCTGAGCGATGCCACTACCGATGATGGAAGCTCGGCCACAAGGTCCAGATGTGAAAGGCCGAGTTTCTTAAGGCGCTTAGATAACTCCTGACGAACCACAGACGGTGACCAGTCATTGCTGTTGGCCCTCCCCATCTTCCTCAACTCCGAACCGCGATAGACACGCTCATAGCGCAGCAAACACAGGACGAACTGAAGCAACTGACGCCAGTAGGTAGGCTTACCTTTGGAGGGCTTGCGAGCCATCTCCAGAAACTTGTTGTAAAACTTGTCGGCGGCTCCATCCTGTTGCTTGCTAACGTAAATGGTTTCGATACCGGCTGATTCCTCATGGACGGTGATGCCGATGCCTTCGATCAATAGGCGTTCACGAATATGTTGCAGCGTTTCCACTACTTCAGCCTGAGAGGAAAGGGAGAATGCACCATTTATATCGAGGCGTTCAAGCTCAAACCCCTGCTCCATGTAGAACTGACGATCAGCAACGGTGAAGGGCACATTGAATTTCTGGTGCACGAATGGCATCAGGCCAACCATTAAGGCGGTGGCGTTATTGGTTCCGAACAGGTTGTGCCCCTTGAGAAGCGCCATTGGCGATACTGGACCTGTCCTCATCGTTCCGGCAGTAACATCGAATGTGGCTTTGAAGCCACCATATGGGGTTTTCACCCTTGCCCAAAACTCTTTGCCCTTGGCTTTCGGATGACTTGCTTTGGCAACAGTCACAGCTTTCAACAGTTTTGGTTGCATCTGGATGATGCCGTCAGTGGTATCAATCATTGTTGTATTCCTTGATGACATACATACTCAAAACCGATCTAGCTATCGGTTATTGAACACTGATAGTCTTGTTCAATTTGTTGAGTACGTGGCGTATTACCGTGGTTTATGCTGGTCGCTCGTCCGACTGCTATTACGAGCAGTCGCTCAATGGCGCTTGCATCAGCTACATCGGTTGCAACTGATGCAGACTAGTTATTAACTACACCGTATTCAGGACAAGGGAATTGACAACATAAAAGCTCTGCTTTTTCTGCGACCCTGGAAAAGCAATCTGTTTGGTCGGAGTACTGCGAGCCCCGAGCATCAGCAGTCCTCGATTTTTCAGCGCAAAGATAACCGCTTGCTTGCCATGTTGTACGCAGAGGCGGCTCTGGAAAGTATCTTGCATAATGAGAAACGCTGTTATCCCATTCACGGTATGGGTGAAACCGCTGAAAAGGTCGGTAGTGGTTTTATGCTGGCTGAAGGGTATAAAGGATGTGTGGTTGTCGATGAAGAATTCTTTGACTGTGGCAAATACGGGATCACGCACAACAGCCTCAGCCTCATTTTGGCGGTTCCAAGCCTTAAAGCACGAGGTCGCCGCACGGATTGCAGCGCCAGCCTTGAAAGGTAGGATGCCAATTTTGATGGCAAGTTCTCCGGCAAATGCAATGGTTGCCAGTCGCTTCGCCACATCATGTT
>Ga0138256_10002370_pt1 | contig 20173 bp, 21 predicted proteins | sample KNB2016incub_MG_FD_105486 | JGI IMG/M metagenome (GOLD analysis project Ga0138256, IMG submission 105486) | Active sludge microbial communities from wastewater in Klosterneuburg, Austria - KNB2014incub_MG | ecosystem: Engineered > WWTP > Activated sludge > Unclassified | place: Austria... | reverse complement strand
ACTCCTGAAGCGGCCATAATCGAAATTCTTTGCCCTTCTCCAATGGTTAAGAAGGCATTGATGGCCTTAACACCTAAATCAACAGGTTTATTTACCAAGGCCCTTTCAAGAGGGTTATGGACAACCCCTTTAAGAGGCAAAGAAAAAAAAGGCCCTTCAATAGGCCCTAATTCTTCTACTGAATCAAGAGGATTTCCTAAAAAATCCACAACTCTTCCTAAGCAATGAGGACTTACCTTTAGGGTTTGAATATTTTCTTTTAAGTAGACAAGTGTTTCACTGTTGGCCCCATCTAATGTTCCATAAGGCATGGCAAAACATTTTTTTCCTGAAATTGCCACAACCTCACCAAATTCTTGCATTCCCTTTTTTGTCTTAAAAAGAACAAGATCTCCTATACTGGCCCTAGGTAAAACGATTTCAAAAAGAACACCTTTAGAGGCCACCACTCTTCCGACAATTTCAAAAGAAGGGTGTTGTTCTAATTTTTTATAAAGTGACTGTAATAGGACTCTCATAATGTATTATATTTTAAGCTGTTGTTGCTCGACTTCTTCAAAAAGTTTTTTTAATAAGGAAAATTGATCATCTCTATTGAGTTTTATAATTCCATTTTCTGTTTCTATTTGTACCAAATCTTCTGTTTTTTCATAATTTTTTTCTAAACTTATATTTTTAAATTTTAAAAAAATTTGTTCTACAGATAATTTATTTTGCTGAAGCGTTTCAAAAAATTCTTCCGAAACTTTTACTTTAATTTGTGTTTCATCTTGAAATTCTAAAAGTAATTTTTCAATTATTTTGGCATACGTCTCTGGAAGAGAAATTTCTCTAAAGGAAATCCATTCTACTGCCAAAAAAATAAGATCTAAAATTTCTTTTTTTTGCTGAAGAATTATTTCATCTTTTTTTTTAAAAAGTTCTTCAAAAAACAAGGATAATTGATTTACTTTTTCTTGCAACATTTCGGCCATTTTTTCTTCTATTTGTTTTTTTCCTTCTTCAAAACCTTTTTTTATTCCCTCTTCTTTAACGGCACTCTCTATTTCTTGAATTTTTTTATTTACTAACACTCCTACAACTTCTTGTTCTTTTCTTTTATTTTCTTCGTAAATTCCGCTCGCATTGGCAAAGAGGGGGTTAAAAATAAATTTTTTTTCTTCTTTCCAGTTCTTTTTTTCTTTTTCTTTTCCAGATAAAATCTTTTCGTTGTTGGAAGCTTTGATAATTTTACCAGAAGCAGAAGTTAAATCTCTTAATTCATAAGAAGTTATGTTCGTTTTTGTCATACAAGAGAATCTCCAGTACCACCCCTGCTAATAAAGACTTTTCCTTGTGCCTCTAAATCCTTACATTTTTGTACAATTTCTTGTTGTGCTTTTTCCACATCAGAAATTTTAGAAGGGCCTAAGGCCTCTAAGTCTTCTCTTAACATATTAGCGGCCCTATTAAACATATTTTTAAATATCTTGGCCTTAAGTTCATCAGGGGCCGTTTTAAGGGCCAAAACTAATTTTTGAGTATCTGTTTCTTTTAAGAGATTTTGAATTCCCTTATCATCCACAAAAATAAGATCTTCAAAGACGAACATAAGTTTTCTAATTTCTTCCACAAGCTCAGGGTCTTTTTCTTCAACACGAGACATAATGTTTTTCTCTGCATTTTTATCCATAAGATTGAGCATATCAGCAATAGATTGAACTCCTCCAAGAGAGTTACTATCCATAGAACCAAGATTAGAAAATTCCGTTTTTAACACATCATCTAATTGAACAATAAGTTCAGGAGAAACATAATCAAGATAAGAAACTCTTAAAACAACTTCTGCTTGCAGCGATTCATTTAATCTTTTAATAACATCGACCTTTTTTTCTGGATTCAAATGGGCCACAATAAGAGCAATTGTTTGCGGGTGTTCATTATTGAGAAAATTGGCCAAGGTTCTACCGTCAATTAACTCTAACGATTCCAAGGTATGCCCTGCTCCGACATCGACAATTTGTCCTAAAAGTTGTTTTGCTCGATCCTCTCCCAAGGCCGTCACAATAAAATCTTTTCCTCTGTTTTCAGAAAACAAAAGGCTGGCATCTTCGTTAATGGAAGAATAAAAATCTTCTAACACTCTCTTTACTAACCAAATCGGCGCCTTTTTTACACCGGCCATCACACTAATCATTTTTTTGACATCATTATCCCTTAGATGTTGAAAAATAAGCTGTGTAACCCTAGTTCCAAGAGAACTTAATAAAATTCCTGATTTATCTGAGCCTGAAAGCAAGGCATACTCAACGTCAGGGTCTAAATTTCTCTCTCCAATTGGTGGCATTAGGCTATCTCCTTAGTAGATCCTTGTGAATGAAGCATTTCTGTCACAATTTGTGCGGCCTTGCCAGGATTGGCCTCCACAAGAGAAATAATTTTTTCTCGCAACATATTTCCTTCTATTTTTTCTGGATTTAATTTTTCTTCAATTTGAGGAAGAGCATCCTCTAAACCAGGTAATTTTTGATTTGCCTGAATTTTTTCTAATTCATCCAAGGTTTTTGGTAAAAAATCTTCTACCGATTCAACAGTATTATCCGTCACCCATTGAACAAAAGGCCTTACCACAATAAAGAAGAAAAGTGCCACGGCCAACCCGATTGCGGCATACTTTGCTACATTTTTAATAAGCTCTCGATTTTCTCTTGCTCTTAAAATTCTTTCGACTTCTTCTAAATTTTCTTCCACAAATTGCATATTTTTAATCACAATCGAGTCTCCTCGATTAGAATCAATCCCAATAGCGGAGGCCACAATTTCCTTAAAGTTTTCTAAATCTGCAGCAGACCACGCCACATACTCCATAACGGCCTTATTATCTTCTCCTATAACGGCCTTTCCTTGAGCATCTAATTTAGGAATTTTTTTTCCATCAAGCATAACGGCCACATTAACTTTGCTGATTGTGGCCGTTGGCCTATTCATTTTTGTGACAGTAGAAGGAACATTAAAATTTTTTGTGACTAATTCTTTATCTACGTCATTTCTTGTTTCAGGAATCCCTGGTTGTGGTGTTTCTCCGGGGATATTATTTCTTGCCCCAGGAATTCCTTGTGGAGAAGGCCTTGAGCCTTTTAATTTTTGAATATTTTTGACTTCAGAAATAACGGCCGTATTTTCATTATCATAGGATGTTTGAGTGGTTGTTTTTTGAGTAAAATCTAAATCGAGTTTTACTTTTGCTATAATTTTACCACTTCCAATAACTTTTCCTAAAATTTCTTCTATTTTTTGTTCATATTCTTTATTAAGCTGACTTTCTAAAGCAACTCTATTGGCCGTTTGTGCCGTCATGGCATCGCCAATATTTTCTGATAATTTTTTTCCTCTTCCATCTAAAATAATGACATCCTCTGTTCTCATTCCCTCGACGGAAGAAGAAACAAGAGAAGCAATTCCTTTCACTTCTTGTGCTGTTAATTGAACTCCATCATCCAGTTCTAAAACAACAGAGGCCCCTGGTATTTTTTTTTCAGTGACAAAAGGCCCTTCATCTGGAATAGAAAGGTGAACTCTCGCCCTTTTAACACCCTTAAAGTAGAGAATTGTTTTGATAAGTTCCCCTTCAAGGGCCCTTTGCTTATTCACTTTTTGAACAAAACTAGAGGTACCAAAGGCCTGCTTGTCAAATACTTCGTATCCTACTGTTCCTGAAAAAGTGACACCTTTCATCGCAAGCTCTAAACGCCATTGTTCTACCATTTCTTCAGGAACACTGATGGTTTTACTGTCTTTTGAGAGTTGATAAGAAATTTTTTTTTCTTCTAAAATACGAGCAATTTGCTTGGCATCTTCTTTATTTAAATCTGTATAGAGAGTAGCATAGCGAGTTTTAGAGGCCCAAATAATCATGGCAGAAATACCACCCACAACAAAAAGAAACAAAACAATAAGGCCCATTTTTCTTTGAAAATCCAGTTCTAAAAAAAACTCTCTAAAATTTCGATAAATTTTTTCTAAAAAATCTCCCAAGAGACACCTTCTTTTTCTTTTTTAAATTTTAAATTTGCATTCTCATGACTTCTTGATAAGCACTGATCACTTTTCCTCGAATTTTATTCATCATTTGAAAGGCCAAATCAGCTTGCTCTACTGCCAAAAGGGTTTCATGAATATCTTTCGATTCTCCACTGGCCAATTTTTGAATCGCAACATTTGCCTGATTTTGTAACTTATTAACTTCTTCAATTCCTTCTGCTAAAAATTGAGAAAAAGATTTTACTTCCTGTGAAGAATTTTCTCCTTCTTTTAAAGGAAGATCTTTGTATTGATTGATCCAATCTCTGGATTCCATTCTTGTTAAGACTTTTTCAAATCCTCCAACTGTTTCTATTGGCATATAAACTCTCCTTTAAAATAAAAAATTTTAATTTCCTCTTCCTATTTCTAAGGCCTTCATGGCCATTGATTTTGACATATTCAAGGCCTTCAAATTTGACTCATAATTTCTAGAGGCCGAGATCATATTGGCCATTTCCTCCATCAAATTAATATTAGGATAGGCCACATACCCTTTTTCATTAGCATCAGGATGATTAGGTTCATACTTTAGAATTGGAGGACGATTAGAAGAAAGAACTTCTGAAGCGTGTACTTCTTGAAAATTTTCCTCCATTTCTCCTTCTAAAATTTGAGAAAATTTTTTCCGTACAGGCTCTGACCCTAAAACAACTTCTTTCGGACGATAAGGCCCTCCTTCAGGTGTTCTTGTTGTCTGGGCATTGGCAATATTAGAAGAAATTGCAGACATTCTTGTCTGCTGTGCTTTTAGGCCAGAAGCGGAAACAGTAAGCCCTTTTAATAAATCCATATTTTATTGTTCCTGTTGCAAAATATATTTCATAAGACTTAATTTCTTATTTAAGAGATTCACATTTGCCTCATACAAAATTCTATTTTCGGCCATTAAGGCCATTTCTCTATCTCTATCCACTGTATTTCCATCAAGAGTAACAGGCCCTGTTGAATCCTCTACAATTTGAGGAGAAAGATTAGAAAAACCTCCTCCTCCCACTGAAAAATGTTTCTCAGAAGTTACCTTCATTTGATTAAGATCATCCACATCTAACGCCCTTGCTAAAGATTCTTCAAATTCTAATCTTTTTGCTTTGTGGCCAGGAGTATCTTGATTGGCCAAATTAGAAGAAATAAGATCCTGATTCATTTCTCTAAATTTCAAAGAATGGGCCAAGGCCTTAACTGTTTTTTGATCTAAAACCATAAAATTTACCTTAAATTCATAAAATAATTACTTCCAAGCCCTCGATATTCATTTATTTTATTTCTCAAGGTTCTAATGGAAACACCTAAAATTTTAGCGGCCTGTGTTCTGTTTTCAGATGTATGCATCAAGGCCTTTTTTATCAATAATTTTTCTGCATCTTTAAGAGACATCAATTTTATTGTTTCCCCATCTTCATCTACTAAATCAGAAAAATCTGATTTCCTATCCATAAATAAATATTGAGGTAAGATAATGCCTTCTTCTTCTATGGCCTTTTGAGTGGCCATTTCTAATGTTTCTAAAAGTTCTTGAATATTTTCAGGCCAATAATGATTCTTAAGCATTTCCATTGCATGGGAATCTATCTGTATTAACTGAGATTTTTTTTCAGAAGCATTTTTAAGAAAACTATGGGTAATAAATTCCACGTCTTCTAATCTTTCTCTTAAATTTGGTAGAGTAATACTCTTGTCTGAAACATAACTAAAAAGGCCTCTATGAAATTTTCCAATCCCCACAAGCTTACTAAGATTTTTTGTTGAAGTTGAAAAAAATCTTATATTGATATCATAATCAGTGAGTTCTCCAATTGTTTTAAAAATTTTCTTCTGCAAATCTTCACTTAAAAAATCCACATCAACAAGAACGATCGAGCCTTCATTTGCTAACTCTAAGGCCCCTCTTACAAATTTCTGAGTTTTTTCTTCTCTGTAACCAAAAAGATTATTGAGTATTTCTTTACTCTCGTCGGCACAGTCAATAAAATAAAGAGGGCCATTTTTTCTTGAAGAATTTTGATGAATATATGTTGCCATTGATTTTCGGCCAACCCCTTCTTCTCCTGAAAAACAAACAGATTGACTTGACTCAATCAATTCCTCTAAACTTTCCAAAATTTTAGACATCTTTTGTGAACTACCAAAAAAATCCTTTTTTATTTCCATCATCATAAGGCCTCCTGTCCTTTTTGTTTTTGTGAAATCCTATCGTAGGCTAAATCTGACTTTATATTATTTTTTAAATAGAGAGGTGTTTTTTCATCCTTTAACAAAGAACCTAAAATTTCTCTTCCTTCTTTTTTATTTTTTCCATTTTCTTCTTTTAGGAGAATAAGTCCTTTGGCGTAAGTTACTCTTGAGAGATATTTTGACGAATGGTATGTTTCTTCAAACGTTCTGATCAACTCCAAGGAATTCTTACTCTTCTTATTTTTTTCTAGCTCTATTGCTAAATAAAAAGATCTTTCAAAGCAATGATTTCTCTCAATTGTTTTGAGATCTTTCATACTTGCTTCAATCATTTGAGAAAATTTTTCTATTTTATTTTGATAATAAAGAGACTCTAAATAATAACAAATTTGTTTTTCTTGTTTTTTATTTTCTATAATATTTTCTTCTACTTTTGACTCTACTAAAGAATATTTTTTTTGCAAAAAGAGAATTTCAAGGTCATATAGCTCTTTCTTTTTAGGATAATTTTTAAGATATTCTTGTGCTTGTGTAAATTTTTCTTGAGAGAGAAAATTTTTAACAACAAGATCAAAAACATCTTCATTTGGCATCTTAACTACAAAAGGATATTTTTCCTCTTTATTTGTTAATGTTGCCACTTTTTCTATTATTTTTTGAGATTCATGATAAATGCCTATTTTTTGATAGTTATTCCCCATTAGAAGAAGAAATCTTTTGTCTTCATTAAGAATATTTTTTATTTCTTTTGGCAATTTTTCGACCATAGGGATAATTTTTTTATAGGATTCTTTTTCAAAAAACGTATAAAGATATCCAAGGACGATTTCTGAATAATCATAATTGAGAATAGATTTAAGATGTTTACTAAGAGAGCTTAAAGGTATTTTTGAATAATACAAAAATCCTTCTTCATACTTTCCTTTATGAAGAAAAAATCTCATTCTTGAAATCATTAAGAAATTTTTTAAATTTTCAGAAATTTCTTTTGAGGGATCAAGATCAAAATAAAAATCTCTATTCGTAGAATCTGGATTTTTTCTAAAATAATGATAAGAAAAAAATCTTATCTTAGCTTCTACTAAGGTTTCATAATCAACATTTTTATTTACCGCATTTTTTAATAAAAACGAAACTTTTTCAAAAGATTTTTCCTTTAAATCTTCTAGAATCATCGTGGCCAAGGCAATTCTTAAGCGAGCTCTATCTGAAAAAATGCCTATTTGATTTTTTTCTAAAAATTGATCAAAGGCCACAATAGACTTTTCAAAAAGACCTTTTCTAAAAAGAGATTCCCCTACATTAAAAAAGACTTCTCCTTTTGGAATCACATTGACATTAAACATTTCAAGATTTTTCTCAAATTCTTTGATGGCCTTTTCTTCTTTGCCAGAAGCAACTAAGGCATAAATTTTATAATTTAAAATAGACCCTGCTGGAATTTTTTTAGCAATCAAAGGATCATTTAAAACTTCTTGAATCTCCTCATAGAGTCTTAAAGAACTTTGTGCGTATAAAATTTGTTCAATAATAAGAGAAGAAGATTCATAATCAAAATCTTGCTTTGCACTAAAATATAATTTTTTAGCAATTTTTAAGACGGAAGGAAAATCTTTTTCCTGTTTATATTTTTCTAGTAAAAAATACCCTAAGGCCTTTTCAATAGGGTAATATCTTGATTTATAAAAAAGATCCTCCATTAAATCAAAGGTTCTTTTATCTTTTTTGCCTTCTCTCCAGCGTATACAAAGAATTAAATAATCAAGACGTGCCCGTTGTTTTGTTTGAGGGTATTTTTTATAGAATTGTTCAATAACTCCAAAAACTGAGTCATAGGATCTTTTTTTAAAATAAAGCTCTATTAAATCTAAGTATTTTTTTTCTTCTTCAGAGGCCTCTAAAAAAGAAGGAGGGTAAAGAAAATCTATATATTTTTGTTTAGTATCTACTAACTGCGCTGCGACAGGAGAATAAGCCGGATAATCCCAAATATAACTAAGTTGATAACGCAAATCGTAGTCTTTTTGCTCTACTTTTGATTCTACTTTTAGTTCTGCTTTTGGTTCTAAAAAAGACGCCGTTTCTCTTTTTTTATTCTCAACACTTACTCTTACTTCTGTTTTTTTCTCTTTCTTTTTGTTCGCAATAGGTTTTTGATTAGACTCTTTTATTTTCTCTTGTGATTCGCTAGGAATTGTTGATTTTTCTTTCCAAAAATCAAGAACAATGGCCTCTCCTGATGGCCTTGTAAAATAAAAAGTTTTGACATCATCTGAAAGAGTAATCTCTATTTTTTTTTCTTTTTCAAGAAAAATTCCTGTAAAAAATTCATTTTGAGGAAAATCAATATTAGTTGGCACACCAAGAATTTCTAATTTCTTATTTGCCAATTTTTTTTCTATCTTCACAGGATAGTCTTTCTCTCTTATTTCGACTCTAAAATAAGTATCTTTTGGCAAAAAATGAAATGAAGTGGCCCTTATCTCAACAATTGGTAAGGCACATAAAAAAATGTAGAGAATCCTTCTCATTTTCCTTTCTTTTTATAGACTGAAACATCCTATTTCAGTAAAATTCTTTCTTATCTCCTTATTGTAATAGTTCCTTTTTTGAAATTGGAAAAATTTTGCTTGGGGAAAAAATTACCTTTCAATTTTTTGACAGTGAATTTTTTATCCTCCTAGATAGATCTCAAAAAAGAATGAAAAATAAAAATTAAGATGTTAAGGTTTTTCTTTTTATATTTTTTTTTATTGTCCTGTTCTTTAAATACAGACACTTCACAAAAATCAGCTACTTACACTTTTATTTTTTCTCATGCTGACTGGAAAAGACAACAAGATCTTCAAGTTGATCATATTTTTGTCAACAATAAAAATTCACAATTAGCAGTTAAATCTTTATGTGCTCGCTATTTAAGAACTCCCTTAAAATCACTTTCAGAAAATTTAACAGCTGGAATTACAAAAAAAGAAGTGCATCGAGAAGAAAAAATTATGTTTGAAAACAGAGAGGCCGTTGAAATTATAGCAACAGGAGAGATTGATGGCCTTCCTATTGCTCTAAGGGCCTTGACTGTTCGAAAAAATAATTGTCTTTATGACATTTTTTTGACAGCAAATTCCTTAACAGAACTAGAAAGCTATAGTGACGTTTGGAATCAAGCACTTAAAGGATTTTCTATTCAATAATTCAATAATTCAATAATTATAAATATGAAAAAAGCACTCATTTCTTTTTTAGAATTCGTGGGGGAACTTACCCATTTTTTCTTGACCGTTCTTAAAAGTAGTGTGACTCGTCCTTTTTATCCTCATCATTTTTTTGAACAAGTGGTTTATCTTGGAGTTGGCTCACTTTCTATTACTCTTGTCATTGGTCTTACAATGGGCCTTGTAATGACTCTGAATTTTGGACATGGTTTGGCAAAATTTGGAGGAACACTCTATGTACCTGCAGTTGTCGGTCTTTCCCTTGCCAGAGAAATGGCACCGATCTTTACCTCTCTTTTAGTTGCCGGAAGAGTCGGTTCTGCCATTGCCGCAGAAATTGGTTCCATGAATGTCACTCAGCAAGTAGATGCACTCAGGGCCCTTGGAACTTCTCCTTTTAGAGTTTTAATCGTTCCAAGATTTTGGGCCTTATGTCTTTCTCTTCCCCTCCTCTCCAGTCTTTCTTGTCTTATGGGTTTTTTCGGGGGCCTTCTTATTTGTCTTTATGAATTTGATATTTCATGGGGGCTGTATTGGAGTAAGGTTTTATCCACTGTCAAAATACATGATTTTTTAAGTGGCCTTATTAAATCCTTTTTTTTTGCTATGATTATTGCCACTATTAGTTCTTTTCAAGGATTAAGAACAAAAGATGGGACACAGGGAGTAGGGCTTTCAACGCGTTGGAGTGTTGTCACTTCTTCAATTCTTATTCTTATTAGCGATTTTTTTCTAAGCAAAATATTTCTTTCTATATGGAAATCTTGAAGAGGAAATAAAATACTATTTTTATGGAAACAAAAAAAGTTGTCCTTGAAGTTCGCAATCTTTGTAAATCTTTTGGTGAACATCTTGTACATGACAACGTTTCTTTTTGTTTATATGAGGGAGAGGGGGTTGGGTTACTTGGCACTTCTGGTGCTGGTAAATCTGTTCTCTTAAGAGCACTTGTAGGGCTTGTCTCTCCTGATTCTGGAGAAATTTTATTTAAAGGCAAAAGAATCGATCAAAATACAGAAAAAGAATGGGATCAAACAAGACTACAAATTTCTTATTCTTTTCAAAATGGGGCCTTGTTTGATTCTTTGAGTGTCGGAGAAAATTTGGCCTTTCCTTTGGAAAACCATACCTCTCTTTCCACTGATGAAATTGATCAACGCATACATTCTTATTTAAAGATGATTGGACTTGAAGGAATTCAAGATCTCTACCCAGTTGATCTTTCTGGAGGAATGCAAAAAAGAGTAGGAATGGCCCGTTCTCTTATTTTATCTCCTTCAATTGTTCTCTATGATGAACCCACTGCAGGACTTGACCCTGAAAACTGTGCTAAGATTGTCAATTTAATGAAAAAACTACAAACGACCGAGCGAAGTAGTATTTTTATTACCCACGATATTCCAAGTGCACTCAAATTTTGTGATCGGCTCTTGATTTTACATGAAAAAAAGATTTATTTTGAAGGAACTCCTAAAGACTTTTTACATAGTGACGATCCTGTCTTGAGAAGTTTTATTGAACATTTTGATATTTTTTTGGAAAAGTAAGTTGATGAAATCAAAAAGGCCTTTTGTTTTTTATACAGGGATTTTTACCCTTTCTCTTTTGCTTCTTAGTGCTTTTTTTGTTCTTACTCTAGGACAAGAAAATTCTGTTTTTTCTTCTAAAATTATTCTAAAAACAATTCTCACAAACGCTGATGGCCTAAGACCAGGGGCCGCTGTTCGCTTGAAAGGAATTAGAATAGGGACTCTTGATCGTCTTTTCTTTGAGAAAGTGGATAAAATTATTTTGGAATTAAAAATAGATAAAGAATATCTCATCTGGATTAAAAAAGACTCCTATATAGAAATTCAGACACTAGGTGTTTTAGGAGATAAATTACTTGAAATTTTGGGAGGAACAGAAAATTCTCCTTCCGTTTTGAAGGGAGATTTTTTGGTGACAAAAGAAAGTTCCCTTTTGAAAGAAATAGGGAGTAAGGGCAGTGACCTTTTAACCTCTTTAGGGGCCATTACTCAAAAAATTGACCTTCTTCTTCGGGATGTTAAGACAAAAGATCTTAGTGAAGCTATTCATGCAATGAAACTGTCAGCAACTACCTCCCAAGATCTTTTAAATAATTTTAAAAATCAACAAATCATCAATAAAGTCTCTTCTTCCTTAGAGGCCCTTAATAAAAATCTTCTTTCCTTAGAGTCTATTACTCAAAGAATTCAAACAGGGCCTGGGACGGCACATTCTCTTATTTATGATGATACTCTCCATGAAGATATGAAAGAACTAACAGGAGGGGCCAAAAGAAACAAAATTCTACGGTATTTTTTGCGCAAAACAATTGAATCCAATTAAGCTTTTGTAATTTTTCACGATAAGAAGATGTGGATAAAATTACAAAGTTAGGAAATTTTTCTTACGGCAATGGGGGAGCAGATGGCCGTTCTCCTCGTCCTCAACAAGAAGAGTCCTCTAAAAAATCTCTAAAAGAAGATCTTTTAAATGAAAAAACTTCTGCCACAGAAGAAGAAATTCAATCTCTCATAGAAGAGCTTAATCAAGAAAAATTTTACAAAGATCATTTTTTAGAATTTCGCCTTAAACAAACAGAAGAAATGCAAACTGGTTTTCATATTATTCTTTTTAATTTTCAAGAACAAAAAACTATCAGAGAAATGCTTTTAAAAGATTTCTGGCCTTTGGCCCAAAAAATTCAAAAAGAAAGAGTTCAGGATAAAGGAAAAATTATCAATATTGAGTGCTAATTATTCGTATTGGCGAGTAACATGGCCACTCCTTGCCCGCCTCCAATACAAGCAGCGGCCACTCCTAATTTTTTATTTTTTTCTTTTAATGTAATAGCAAGAGTAGTGGCCAATCTAAGTCCTGTCGCTGCCAAGGGATGCCCCAGAGCTATGGCCCCTCCATTTATATTAAGTTTTTCTAAAGGAATTTCTAAAGCATTTGCCACAGCTAAACACTGTGCTGAAAAGGCCTCATTGATTTCAAAAAGATCAATCTCTTTAACAGAAAGATTCATTTTTTCTAATAAGGCCTTAATCGCCGGAACAGGGCCTAACCCCATCGTATGAGGAGCAACTCCCACAACAGCGTATCCTAAAATTTTTGCAAGAGGAGAAGAAATTTTTTGTTTATCCAACCATTCTTTAGACGCAATAAGGCCTGCAGCAGCACCATCGACAATACCACTAGAATTGCCTGCTGTGGTTACATGTAACTCTCCTTGTCCAAAAACAGTAGGTAGAGAAGAGAGGGCCTCTAAAGAGGTTTTTCTTGGAAGTTCATCTTTTTCAAAAATTCCTTTTACTTTTGTCTTAAATGTTCTGGGTTTTAAGCCTTCTCTTTCAAATGTTCCTTTTTCTTCTACTGGTACAATTTCTTCTTGAAAAAAATTCTTTTGTAAGGCCGCTTGATAACGTTCTTGAGAAGAAAAAGCATATTCATCAACTTGTGAGCGAGAAAGTTTTCCTAATGTCGCAACCACATCGGCAGTTTCCCCCATGGCCAGACTACTAGGGTCTTTTAAGGCCTCCCACAAAAGATCAAAAAATTGTGGACGTCCTAAAGGAAATCCCCCTCTCATTTCAAAAGAAACCAATGGAATACGAGACATCACTTCTGAAGCTGCCACTAAAACACTTTCAGATTTTCCTAAAGCAATTTGTTCACAAGCATTAATCATAACCTCTAAGCCAGAACCACAAAGGCGATGCAAGGCCAAACAAGGAGTAGAAATAGAAAGCCCACTATAAATGGCCACATGTCTGGCAAAATAGAGACAGTCAGCTCCACCTGGGGCCAAATTGGTGGCCACCACCTGAGAAATTTGATCTTTAGAAAAAGAACTAAGACTGGCAAAAAGCCCGCGAATGGCAACAAGGGCCAAATCTGTAGGATTCAGACTAGATAAGGCCCCATTTAATTTTCCAAAAGGGGTGCGTTTTCCTGAGACAAGATAAAGCTCATGACATAAGGCCCCCACAGAACCATTAGAATGAAGAAATCCTTTTACTTGTGCTGTTGTTGTCATTTTTTTCTTTTCCTTTTTCTTATTTCTTATTTCTTATTTCTTATTTGGGATTAGTTAAGCTTTTAGATCTGGACGACGAATTTCTTTTCCAAGTAATCTTGGCTTCCACGCCCTTACATCTGGGTCAAGATAATCATATTTAAAACCGTTGACATTTTCTGTGGCGTACTCATAATCCGTTGTATGAGTAAGACACTCTGTAGGACAAACGACAGTGCAAAGCCCACAATAACAACAAAGGGCCGTATCAATTGTAAATTGAGTCAGATCAAGACGAATAGGCGTTCCATCATCGGCCTCTACCTTCGAGGCCTCTTTATCTCTCCTTGTGGAAGAAATATAAATACAATCTACAGGGCAAGCTGTCGCACATTGAGTACAAGCAATACAGTTATCAACATCATTAAATAAACGGGACCTTGATTTTTCAGGTAAGACTTCTCTTTGTTCAGGATATTCTATCGTCACATGTTTTTCTTTTAAAACATACGACAATGTTATAGTCATTCCTTTAACAGTACTTTTGACTGCCTCTATAATATTAAGAAAATATTGAGCAATCATCTATCCACCTCTCCCAAAACAATATCAATACTTCCAATTGTGGCCACTAAATCTGCAATTAACATTCCAGGGGCAATGGCCGATAAAACAGAAATATTTGTAAAACAAGAAGATCTCACTTTTACTCTATAGGGATTTTTCTTATTATCTGAAACAAGATGCACTCCTAATTCCCCTCTAGGACATTCTATTCTTGTAAAAATTTCTCCTTCAGGAAGCTTTATAACTTTGGGTACCTTGGCCATTATAGGGCCTTCTTGAATTCCCTCTAAACATTGAGAAATAATTTTAAGAGACTCTTCTATCTCTCTCATTCTAACCCAATAACGATCATAACAATCCCCCAGAGTTCCCATAAGGCCACCGCCGATAGGAACTTCAAATTCTAATTTTTCATAAAGTCCATAAGGCCTTTTTCTACGCAAATCCCACTTAACACCAGAGCCTCTTAAAACAGGCCCTGTTAAGGCATAGTCAGAACATAATTCTGGTGAAATTACTCCTACATTTTTTGTTCTACCTATAAAAATTTTATTACTTGAAAAAAGTGCTTCGTATTTTTTTACTTCTTCTTTCATTTTTTCAACAAAGGCCGCGACACCTTTCAACTGATCATCAGAGACATCATTCCAAACACCTCCAATCCAAATATAATTATACAAGAGTCTTGCCCCTGAAATTTCTTCAAAGAATCTCAAAATCCACTCTCTTTCCTGAAAAGCATACAAAAAGGGAGTAAAGGCCCCAAGATCAATCGCGTAAGTTCCAAAAAACATCAAATGAGAGGCCACTCTCTGGAGTTCTGTTACAATAACTCGAATATATTCGGCCCTAATAGGTATCTCTAACCCCATCATTTTTTCAGGCCCTAAAACATAGGCCCATTCCATCGACATGGCCGCGAGATAATCAAGTCTATCAAAAAAAGGAATAATTCCTCTATAATCTAAATTTTCACAATGCTTTTCCATACAACGGTGAAGATAACCAATATGCGGAGTTGCTTTCACCACTACTTCGGAATCTGTTTGAATTTCAACTCTTAAAACTCCATGAGTTGCTGGGTGCTGTGGCCCCATATTTACAGTTAATAATTCAGATTTAATTTGTTCTTCTATTGGGCCTACTGTAGTACTCATGAGTCTCTCAATTATTTTCGGTGTTAGTAGTAGTTTTTTGTGCCGCCTCTTCTGCTTTTTTTTGTTTCTCTGCTTCTTTTTGGCGTTGATCAAAAAGCCTATCATCCACGTTCATCTTGTCTTCTGGATTTATCTTCATTCCAGCATACATTTCTGCAGGAACATAGTCTTTTCTAAGTGGGTGTCCTTCCCAATCGTCAGGGCATAAAATACGCCGCAAATCAAAGTGCCCTTTAAAATGAACTCCCAAAAGATCAAAAATTTCTCGCTCTTGCCAATTAGCTGCTGGCCACAATGAAACAACAGAATCTATCACAGGAAGCCCTTTTTCATATTCCTGCCCTTCTCCTGATTTTTTGACAGTTGTTTTAAGAATAAGCTCTGTATTAAAAACATAACTGGCCAAAATATAATTGAGCTCAATAAATTCAGGAAAATCCACACCCGAAATAACTTGTAATAAAGAAAACCTTAATTCTGGGTGATCCTTTAAAACTCCACAGATTTCCAACAGATCAGAGGAATAAATTTTAATCCAACTATTTCCTGCTTGTGGAGTTCCTACAAGAATTTCTTTTTCAGGAAAACTTTTTCGTAAAATCAAGGCCACATTTTCTTCAAGCATGACTAAACCACTTCTTTTTTAATAATCGTTCATTTTCAATTTTTTTTTGCAAAGTCATAAGTCCTTGTATTAAGGCCTCTGGACGAGGAGGGCAACCCGGGACGTACACATCAACAGGTACAACCTCATCAACTCCCTTTAAAACATGATACCCATGTTGCCAATAAGGGCCTCCTTTATTGGCACAAGAGCCCATTGAAATAACATATTTAGGGTTAGGCATTTGCTCATACAATACTTTAATTCTTGTTGCCATTTTTAAAGTCACTGTTCCTGCCACTATCATCAAATCTGCCCGTCTTGGCGTGGCCATAAAGGCCCCACAGCCAAATCTTTCTAAATCATATTTGGATGCCCCAGTGGCCATCATCTCTATTGCACAACAGGCCAATCCAAAGGTCATTGGCCAAAGAGAATTTTTTCGGCCCCAACTCAGAAACTCATCTAATTTTAAAAGCACGATACTATCTTGCATACAAGAGTGATCTCCTTAAAAATACCTTTCTAAGTATACTGTCTTCTTACAAGATCCGAAAATATTTTGTTGCCTTTGTTTAAAAATTCCCTCACGATTTTTTTAGGAGAGAATTTTTATGAATAAATATGGAATGAGGGTATTTTTATACCCTCTCGTTACTTTTTTGCCTTTTTTATCTTTTTTCTTTTTCTCAGCAAAGGTTCTGGCACAACAAGAGGCCCCTCCAGAACCCTCTATCAAATTTTTAACAGCAGAGGTGTTAAAAATAAAAAATCAAGGGGCCACTCAACAAACAAAAGGGAGGTTTTCTTGGCACACTCAAAGTTCATTCTTAAAAATAAATTTGGAGGAAGGCCCTCTAACTCCCCTTTATAAACGTTCAAGAGTTTCTGAAACTCATCTGCTTAAGGTTAAACTCTTTTCCAAAAGGCCTATTTTATTAGTAGAAATGGAACTAAACGGCCATGCCATCACTCCGCCTTTTTCAGAAGGAGGAATCACTCTTCATTTTCTACAACAAAAATCACAACGGCGTCAGTTTTGGAAGTTAAAGGAAAATCAAAATTCTTTTTATGAAAAAGAGGCCACTTCCTATGAAGGAGTGCTAATGACAGGAATAAAAAAAGAAGGAGAAAGTAATATTTATTCTTTTGAAATTAAAGTAACTTATTTTCTTCGTTATTCTTGGAATTCCTTTCATGCCTTAATTCATCCACACTCTTATTCTCTTCAATTCCGACACCCTTTGGAGTAGGAGAAAGGGACTTTTGAGAAGCGCTGAGAATTTTTTGTCGGCGCTCCTCACTTTTTTTAATGGCCACAAGAATTTTATCTAATTCTTTTAAGGCCCCTAAGGGATAGGGCAACTGATGTACCTGAGAATAAAAATCTATTTTTGTATCTGAAAGATAGGAAAGTCTTTTTTTTACAAGAGAGGATTCAAGGGAACGTATCAAAGGATGATCCCAAAAATGCCCCCAATAGGCCCCTAGAGCATAAAACATTTCAAATCGTTTTTTATGAGAAGCAGCTAAGAATTTTTGACAAGAATAATCTTGAGAAGCAACGTCAGGGTAGAGTTCTTTTACCACAAGACATTCTTTTTCATACGCATGTGCCTCTCCCCCCTCTTGCTCTATAGTTTTTTGAATAAAGTCTAAAATTTTAATTTCCCCTACAAAAAAATTTTCTTGTTCTTGATAAACAAAGTGTGCCAATTCATGACTAAGATCTCTTATCCTATTATAGAGATTTCCTTCAGAGCTAAGATAAATCTTTTGCTCTACTCTATAAGAAATTTCCCAAGGACGATCCTTTGGAAATCTTCGAATTAAGACTGTTTCCAATTTAGATTCGTACCCTTCAATAAAAACAAGATCTTTCCATTGACGGCCACTGGCCTTAAGTTTTTTTTCTGAAAGTTCTAGTAATTGTTTTCCTGTAGGAGAGAGCTTTAGTTTATCCTTTATTTCTTGCAATAAAGTGGCCGAGGACGTTTGGGAAAAAGAAAAGAAAAAGAGAGAAAAAAAGGAAAGAGAAATTCTTCTCATGCCTCCTTTTCGTAGAGGTAAAAATTTTCTAAATCAAACGATGACGAATCAAACGATGGCGAGGGATTGGTGGACTTTTTTTCCCAATTTCTCCGGATTCTTGAGTAATTGTTTCAAGGATTTGTTCTTCTAAGACAGAAGAAGGAGAATAGTCAGGAGTAGAAGATTTGATTAAAACCAACTGGCACCCAGTTTGACAAGAGGCCTCTACCTTTCCAAAAAAGAGAGAATCAGGCAAAAGTCTAAACTGTCTAATATCTGCTATTTCAGAGGCCTCAATGCCTTTTTTCGCGGCATAAAATGTACCCATGGCCGCTAATGTAGACATACTTCCACTGCTTCCCCCTGCTGCTTCGTAGGCCAAATAGGCCCCAGCTATTGCAGTTAAAAATTTGATTCCCATTCGAGTCCCTGTTCGAGCATAGAGGCCTGCCGCTTTATGGGCCATTGTTTCTTGGGCCAACTCTCCGACAGGGTTGACGAGAGGAAGAGGAGTTACTTCACCAGAAGGGAGAACTTTTACAAAAAAATAATGAGGGGTCACTGGATTGGCCAAAAGACTAGGAAGCTCGAATTCTATTGTCAAAGCATCTACTGCCGCGGCCCCCATAACTGTTGTGAGTGCAGGATTACTATCATACCCCATGCTATTAGGGGTGGAAAATCCCAAGACATTTCCGGCAAAATTGTAAAAAATTGCTTTATCAAAACTACTCCAGTTTCCGTCTTTTGTTTCAAAAATAGAACCAAGGCCAAAACGCACCTGCTGAGGAAATTTGGGAGGGATCCAACCATTTTCTACTAATATAGAAAATTTTGTTTTTCCTTTTGGTGTTGGTTTTGTTTTTACTGTGTCTTTTAAAAAAGAAGAAAGTCTGTCGTAATGGGAAGTTGGCCCTAGAAAATTTTCCTTAATTTCACTTTCTTTAAAATCTTTAAATTGTGAATAATTTTTTTGAAAATCTTGATACTTATTATTAAATGTAGCATAGCCAGAATAATGCTTAAATAAAAGATCTTGGGATTCTTTTGCTAAAGACTGAGCAATTTGTCTATCAGAAGAAGAATCTACTTCCATATGGATAAGATTTCCTAAAAGAGTCTGCATAAGATCTCTTTTAAAAACACTTTCCCCTAGGGTTTTTTCCTTCATCTCTCTTAAATATTCATACCAAGAAACAATAATGGCCCTTGATTTAAACAACCAATCTTTTTGTTGAGGATTTTGTTGATATAAAAAATAACAATTCAAAACTTGATAATAATGGGCCATTGAAATTTCAAAAATTTCCCCATAATAGCGATCCACATTATCATTCACAATCCATTTGCCTGCAGCTTTGGTGACAGATTTTGTAAACCATTCTTGAGAAATATCTAGGCCTTTGCTAAAAGCATGAAAGGATTCAAGATAATCCCCCTTAAGATGCAGTAACATTCCTTTTTCAAAAGAGGCCAACAAAGCATTGACCTCCTTCTTGTAAGAATCGTTAGACTCAAGAAAAGTGAGGGCCTGATCATATTGCTTATTTTGGGCCATTGTTAGAAGTTGCTCTTTTTCTTTCATGCTTAAAGAGGAACACCCAACAAGGCCTAGTAAAGCTGAAGTAACTAAAACTAAAAAAGTGAGACGATGACGGCCCTTCAATTCCATAAATAATATGTCCTAAAGTTTCTTAAATATTCAACGCTCTTATCGAAATAATTACCAACCGCTACCACTTCTCTCTGAGTATTTAGAAGTTTTAAAGCGAAAACGGCCAACTTCTTCTGCTGTTTCAATTTCAGTTAAACGAACGTTGACATTATACTGCTGTATTTTTTTTCCTTCTAAAACTTCTGGACGCATATACACATTTCCAAAAATAATGAGATCTGCTCCTGTTTGTTTTCCAATTTTTTTGGCCGTGGCCGCATCTACCATCCCATCATTTTGATAGGTAATTTCTTTTAAAATGGCCTCTCTTGCTTGAGCATCAATTAAAACAAAATCCCCAGATTCTGAAAGCTTGGTCAAAAATTCGTCGTTAATATCGTTAATTGGAAAATAAGGATCTGCTGTTAAATTTTGAACATCACCCACGAATAGTTTTGGGCGTTTTCCGGCTTTGGCCATATATTGTTGAAATCCTCTATGTTTTTGCATAGACGCCACAATATCCCTTACGGCCTCTTCTGTATCTCGTGCGACCCAACGATCAGTAATTGTAAGTGCTTTTGCATCAGATTTATCAGCATCTACACGCTCGGCCTTGAATTTAGTGGCACAGCCTCCTAAAAAACCAATTGAGAGTAAGGCCATTAAAAAAACTAGATTTTTTTT
>Ga0138256_10002369_pt1 | contig 20175 bp, 15 predicted proteins | sample KNB2016incub_MG_FD_105486 | JGI IMG/M metagenome (GOLD analysis project Ga0138256, IMG submission 105486) | Active sludge microbial communities from wastewater in Klosterneuburg, Austria - KNB2014incub_MG | ecosystem: Engineered > WWTP > Activated sludge > Unclassified | place: Austria... | reverse complement strand
GAAAGCAAGATGGAACAAAAGATCAAACACTTACAAAAAAGAATATAAGATTAGGTGCGATATTTATTCCTGTTTTTGCTTTAAGCATTACATTTACTGCTGTAGATTTAATGATGAGTCTTGAACCACATTGGTTCTCAACTATTTATGGAGTTTATTATTTTGCTGGAACAGTTGTAGCATCATTAGCTGCTATTACAATAGCTGTTATCCTATTGAAAGAAAAAGGTTATTTCGGATCGTGGATGACAAACGATCATCTATTCAGTTTAGGTGCGCTGCTTTTTGCATTTATTAACTTCTGGGCTTACATCGCATTCTCACAGTTTATTTTAATATGGTATGCAGATCTTCCTGAAGAAACTTTTTGGTATTTAACAAGATGGAACGGTGGTTGGGTCTTCATTTCATTATTGTTAATCGTTACTCATTTTTTGGTTCCATATTTTGCACTGTTAACTCAGCCATCAAAGATGAATCCAAAAGTATTAAAGTTTATTGCTGTATGGTTATTGTTCGCCCACTTGCTCGATATGTTTTGGTTGATCATGCCAAATATGGGATCAATGAAAAATGGCTATGTTTTTAGCTGGATCGATTTAGTTTTTCCAATTGCTGGAACAGGTTTAGTAATTTTAGTTTTTGCATTTGCAGCTAAGAAAGCTAATCTAATTCCAATCGGTGATCCAAAATTAAAAAGAGGAATTGATTTTCATCTCTAATTAAAATTTGAGATATAAGGTTTTTTTATGAAAGAAATATTAGACGGTATAAAAAGTAAAACTGAACAGGCAACGAAAAATCCCGGGGCAAAATTCGGAGCGTTATATATTTACGTTCTCGTAATCATCCTAGCAATTGGAATTTATTACGTTAACAATCTTGAAAACATTTCAAGACAAAGTGTACCTCCGGTTTTAAAGGATACGACTGTTGTTACAGATTTAGTAGTAAAGAATGCACAAACAATTCCACCTATCGATATCAAAACTGTAAGTCAATCTACACCTGAACTGCTTACTGAAGGTGAAAAAATTTATAAAACAAATTGTGCATCTTGCCATGGTGAAAATGGCGCTGGCGGCGGTCCTGGTTCTATGGGATTAAATCCTGCTCCAAGAAACTTTACATCAAAAGATAATTGGAAAAACGGAACAAGACTTTCTAATATCTATACAACTTTGCAGGAGGGATTACCACCAAGTGCAATGATTGCATATGATTTTCTTTTACCTAGGGAGCGATTTGCTGTTGCACATTACATCAGAAAGAATTTTATTCCAACACCTGATAATGATACAGAGGCCGATTTACTAGCGCTAGAATCAATTTACAGTTTATCCGGCGGATTACAGCTTGCTGCACAAATTCCAGTTAAAAGTGCGAGCTTTTTAGTTGTAAGTGAAAATCAAATTACAAATTCAAAAATTGATTCAACCGTAGCATCGATAAAAAAATATCAAACGGAAATTGGTTACAATGTTTTTTCAAAAGTTGTTAAAAATCAGAAAACAGTATTATCATTCTTAACAAAAAATTCTGGTTGGAAACAGAATGAATCTGTATTCGTAAATCTTATTGTTAACAATGTTAACCAAAATGGATTTAATGGTTCTGTGTTTAATTTGAAAAATGAAGAATGGAATTCTCTTTATAGCTTGATGTTAAAATTGATTTAAGTTTTGCTTTTATGAAAATATTTTTTGTTTCGATTATCATTTTAGTTTTTGCATTTAATACTAATGCTGATGATAAAAAAATTGAAGTTGGAATTGATGAACAGCTTGGTAAAACAATTCCATTACAAGAATACTTTGTTGATGAAAATGGAAATAAAGTTCAGCTAAAGGATTTGTTTACTAAACCAACAATTCTTTCTTTTGTGTATTACAATTGTCCTGGTATTTGCAGTCCATTGTTAATGGAGTTTGCAGATATAATCAATAAATCAGATCTAGTTGCAGGCGTTGATTATAATGTTGTTTCGATAAGTATGAACGAACTCGAAACTCCGAAAGATGCACTTGAAAGAAAACAAACGTTCTTTAAAACACTTGATAAAAATATTCCACCTGAAAGCTGGAAATTTTTAACAGGGGATAGTGCAACAATAAAAAAAGTTGCTGATGCTGTAGGTTTTCATTTCAAGAGAAATGGAAAAGATTTTTTACATGCTGGTGCTTTTATTTTTATTGATAACAATGGAAAAATTTGCAGATATCTTTTTCCAAGTTATTCCGAGAAGCGTGGATTTGGAATTTTACCTTTTGATTTTAAAATGTCAGTGATTGAAACATCAGAAGGAAAAATTTCACCAACAATGGCAAAAGTTTTACAGTTCTGTTTTAGTTATGATCCTGAAGGACAAACTTATGTTCTTAACTTTACAAGAATATTTGGCGCAGGAATCTTAATAATTATTGGAATATTTGTTATCGTTTATTTAAGAGTTAAACCTAAAAAAGATTTTATTAAAGCGAGGTAATTTTATAAATGAGTGAAGCAATTGCAGTTCCTAAAAACGGAAAGCAGCCCAGCTATCTGGATTATCAAGGTAAACACAAAGGTTTACTTGGCTGGATTCTTTCCACGGATCATAAAAGGATAGGAATACTCTATTTAGTTGCAATCATTTCTTTCTTTTTAGTTGGAATGACATTTGGTTTTCTGATGCGACTTGAATTAATCGCACCGGGCAGAACAATTATGGATGCTCAAACCTATAATTCATTCTTTACACTGCATGGTGTAATAATGATATTCTTGTTTGTGATTCCCGGAATTCCAGCGGTCTTTGGTAACTTTTTTCTTCCAATTTTAATTGGAGCAAAAGACGTTGCTTTTCCAAGAATAAATTTACTTTCTTGGTATCTATATATCATCGGCGGATTACTTGCAGTTATCTCCATTGTAATGCCTGGCGGACCTATGGATACTGGCTGGACGTTTTATATTCCTTACAGCGTAAGAACTGGTACAAACGTTAGCTTAGCACTTTTTGCAGCATTCGTTCTTGGCTTCTCATCAATACTTACAGGATTAAATTTTGTAACTACAGTTCATCGATTACGTGCACCAGGAATGGATTGGTTTAAAATGCCATTATCCGTTTGGTCGCTTTATTCAACTGCGTGGGTTCAGGTTTTAGCAACTCCAATTATCGGAATAACATTAATTCTTGTTATCGTAGAAAGAGCTTTTGGAGTTGGATTGTTTGATCCGGCACTTGGTGGTGATCCGGTTTTATTTCAACATTTATTTTGGATTTATTCTCATCCTGCAGTTTATATTATGATTCTTCCTGCAATGGGCGTTGTCTCAGAAATTATTCCTGTCTTTGCTCGTAGAACAATTTTTGGATATAAATTTATTGCACTTTCAAGTGTTGCGATTGCATTGTTTGGCTCACTTGTTTGGGCTCATCATATGTTCACAGCAGGAATGAGCAATACAGGGCAATTTATCTTTTCGTTATTGACTATGGTAGTTGCAATTCCAAGTGCTATAAAAGTTTTTAACTGGACAGCAACTTTGTATAAAGGATCGATTGAACTTGCAACACCAATGTTATTTGTGCTAGCATTCATTTTCCAGTTCTCAATTGGTGGATTAACAGGAGTAATGCAAGGAATATTATCAATTGATATTATGATTCACGATACCTCATTCATCGTTGCACATTTTCATTATGTAATGTTTGGCGGAACAGGCTTTGGTTTATTTGCAGCACTTCATTACTGGTTCCCAAAAATGTTTGGTAAAATGTACAATGAAAGAGTTGGCAAAGTAGCTTTCTGGCATTTATTTGTTGGATTTAATACTTTGTATTTCCCAATGTTTATTATGGGATGGTTAGGAATGCCGAGACGTTATTATGATTATTTACCTGAATTTCAACCATATCATTTAATATCCACAATTGGATCCTGGATACTGATCGCAGGTGTTTTAATAATGATCACCAATCTTGTTAAAGCTTTACTCAGTAAAAATAAAATTTCTGAGAAAAATCCTTGGGGTGGAGAAACACTTGAATGGCAGATTGATACTCCACCAATTCACGAAAATTTTTATGAAATTCCTACAGTGCACGAAGCACCATACGAATACAAACAAAATGAAACTGAAACTCTTAAAACTCAGGAGGTTAAGTGAGTTCTCAAGAACATGCCGTGGCTCACGCTCATCGTGATGATATTGGAGCCAGAATGGGAATGTGGCTATTCCTCTTTACAGAATTAATTTTGTTTGGAGGTATGTTCATTCTTTATTCTGTTTACAGATATAAGTATCCTGATGCATTTCATCTTGCAGCAAAAGAGTTAAATACTATTGTTGGAACTTTTAACACGGCAATTCTGCTGACAAGTTCGTTAACAATGGCATTGTCAATAACTGCGATACAAAGAAAACAAAAATCATTGTCAATCTTTTTTCAGTTTATTACGATAGTTTTAGCGCTTGGATTTATGGTTAACAAATATTTTGAATGGACTGCAAAATTTCATCACGGAATCTATCCAGGTTCAGAAACATTACTTGCTAAACCAGCCGGAGAAATAGTCTTCTTTGGATTGTATTATGTTATGACCGGATTACATGGACTGCACGTAATAATTGGAGTGGTTTTAATTGCTGTGATGATGCGGTTTACTTCAACCGGAGTTATTAAAAGTGATAGTTATGTTAAACTGGAATCAGCAGGATTGTATTGGCACTTAGTTGATATAATCTGGATATTCTTGTTCCCATTATTCTATCTGATTACATAAGATTTTTAAGGTATTTAAATGGAAAATAATCACGAAGAACATTTAGAACACACAGAGCACAATCACGGATATGGTGTTTATATTCTTGTGTGGATGGCTTTAATGGCTCTAACAGGTGTTACAGTTGCTGTTGCAGGAATCAATTTTGGTGGATTAACGATCGCAACTGCATTGGTTATAGCTTCTATCAAAACTTATTTAGTGCTAACAATATTTATGCACTTAAGAAGTGAAAGCAAAACCTTTAGAGTTTTTGTTGGAGTTGCATTATTGTTTCTTATAATCTCATTTATTTTATTATTCTCTGATTATTCTTTTATCGTAAGGAATTAAATATGTTTAACGGTGCATCCAGTTTTTCACACGATGTTGATGCGGTTTTTCTTTTTACTCTAATTGTATCAATCTTCTTTCTTGTTCTTATAACGGGATTGATGATTTATTTTGTTATAAAATACAATCGTAAAAGAAATCCTAAAGCAACAAATGTGCATGGCAATATGGGATTAGAAATCGCATGGACTGTAATTCCTACAATTTTAGTTTTAATAATGTTCTGGTATGGTTGGGTAGGATATTCAGATATGTCAGAAGCTCCAAAAGATGCACTTACTATTAATGTTACTGCACAAATGTGGAAATGGGGATTCAAATATGAAAATGGAAAAACTGCTGATTCATTATATGTCCCAGTCAACAAAGCAATAAAACTTAATCTAACATCTTTGGATGTGAACCATGCTTTTTACATCCCTGCATTTAGGATTAAGAAGGATGTTTATCCGAATCAAAGTAGAATGGTTTGGTTCAAATCTGATGAAGTTGGAAAATATGATATTGCTTGTGCTGAATATTGTGGATTAAATCATTCTTATATGTATAACAAAATAAATGTTCTTTCAGAAAAAGATTTTAATGAATGGTTAGCTACTGGTGTAAGTACAGATTCTTTAGCTGTTAAAGATTCAACAATTCAAGTGATGAGCAATTAAGTATTGAAAAATAAATTTCAAATATTTGCTGAGATTACTAAACTTAGAATTACAATCTTTGTTACAGTTACAACTATGTTCGGATTTATTGCTGCTACTGACTCAATTAGCTTTCAAATACTTTTACCGGCATTCGGTATTTTACTTTTAGCTTGTGGTTCGGCTGCATTAAATCACTACCAGGAAAGAAAAACTGATGTGTTAATGGAACGTACTAAAAATCGTCCAATACCATCAGGAAAAATTTCTGCAAAATCTACTTTCCAACTTTCAGTTGCATTAGTTGTTTTAGGATCTATCTTACTCTTTATCGGGAGCGGACTTTTAGCTTTATCACTTGGATTGCTAAATCTCATTTGGTACAATGCAGTTTATACTCCGCTTAAAAAAGTTTCGCCTCTTGCAATAATTCCGGGCTCTTTAGTCGGTGCAATTCCACCAGTTGTTGGCTGGGTTGCCGGCGGCGGAAATATTTTAGATCCGCAGATAATTTTAATTTCATTTTTCTTTTTCATCTGGCAGATACCTCACTTTTGGTTACTGCTTATGGTTTTAGATAAAGATTATCAAAAAGCTGGGTTCCCAACTTTAACACAAATATTTAATCAGCAGCAATTAGGAAGAATTACATTTGTATGGATAATTGCAACTGGAGTTACTGGATTACTTCTTCCATTGTTTCAAATTTCACATAATCAATTTGTTAACTACAGTCTTTTTGTTGCTGCATTGTTGTTAGCATTTAAATCGATAAACTTATTACAGCAAACACAAGAAACATCTGCATTTAGATTTGCTTTTAGAAGCATTAATTACTTTGCATTATTCGTGGTGCTTGTTGTATCAATTGATAAACTTTTTGTTTCATAAATCAAAACAAAGTGAACTGATATGGATTTTTTAGATAAATTAGTTTTACCACAATCCGCTGAACACATAGAGTTATTGCATTATATGCTGATTCTAATTCTTGCTTTATTTGTCCCTTTCATAAGTATAATATTCGGCGGAACTTTTGCATCAATACACTACGGTAAAAAATTTAGAAAAACAAAAACTCTTTATTATAAAAAGTTTTCAAAAGATATTATAGAATACGTTTCTGTAAATAATGGCGTTGGTGTAATATTAGGACTTGTTCCACTTCTTGCAGCAATAATTATTTTTGCCCAACTTTTACACACAGCACAAATACAAACGGTAAGTTTTCTCGCGTTGTCTTTTGCGTTTTTACTTGTTGGCTTGTTTATGATTTATACTTACCGCTATTCGATGGTATTAAGTAATGTTTTTGAATCAGTAAACCTGAGCACAAACATAGATAAAGACGCTGAAGAAGATTATAGAAAGATAAAAGCTAAATCATCTTACTTGAGTCTCAATTATGGTAAATCAGGTTTAGTAATACTTTTTATTGGAATTTGGTTTTATGTTGCTGCAATAACATCAGCTACAACATTTACAAGCTGGAATTTCCCAGGATTTATTACATCGTTAGCTGCTCCAAAAGTTCTTTTAAATTTATTGATTTTCATTGCATTCGCGTTTACACTAACAAACGCGGCAATATTATTCGTTCATCTTTATTGGAATGATTCTAAAAAGAATGTAGATATTTCTTATACAAAATTTGTAAAAGATACTGCTTCTAAAGCAGGATTGAAGGCATCAATCATCTTACCAGTTTTAATAGCAATCAATTTATTTTCGTTTCCTGAAACAAATCTATCTGGTTCAATTTTCGTTTATGCAGTTGTAAGTATTTTATTAATCTTTCTTGCTTATCATTTCTTCTATATGATCCAGATTAAAAATGATTATCGATTCGGATCTATGATTTTCTTTGTGCTAATATTAGCTTCTGTTGCATTTATAATCAAAGATCAAAAGGCTATGACTAATTCAACAAAATCTCATTCGTTGGTTTTAAGTACAGAGTACGATAAAATTCTTGCCGAACTAAAAGGAGAGGGAACATTAGCTGTATTAAATGGTAAAGAACTTTATGACGTTAGATGTGCTAGCTGCCATAAATTTGAACAAAAGCTTGTTGGCCCAGCACACTTTGATGTATTACCAAAATATGTTGGTAAAGAAGCACAATTAGTTGCCTTCATAAGGAATCCAATTAAAGTTGATCCTGCATTTCCACCAATGCCAAATCCTGGTTTAAAACCACAGGAAGCAGATGCAATTGCAAAGTATCTTTTAGAAGAGTTTGCTAAAAAGAAATAGTTTTTTGCTACTTAATAAATAAACACACAATTATTTCGCTTGAATATTTTATATTCATTGCTTATCTCTTATTATTGTAATTAATAAACCAAATATCTTTCATAAATCTTTGAGGATAAGATGCTAAGAATACTTTCCACTTTTATCTTGGCAGTACTTCTGCTTAATTCAAATGTTATATTTTCACAAACTTACCAGGGACCCTCAACTGGTAGTGTTACCACTGGTGCAGTTGTTAATACAAATTCATTTGCTGATTTTCCGATTTCAAATGATTCAGATCCTATTATTCGTGGTGAAATGAATTTAGAAGGATTGAATATCGAACCCATAATCATACAAAATGATGGTAAAGAAATATTTCCAACAACATATACAGAAGATTTAAATGTTGGAGAATCAACTAATTTAGTTGGCGATAATGCAATGCTGTTACAAAAATTTATAGTTGACCTCGATAATAATGTAATTCCTCCTGATCCAACAATAGCTGTGGGACCAAATCATGTTATGGTTTTGACAAATAACGGTGTTGGTATTAGAATCTATGACAAGCAAGGTACTTTATTAAAATCAATTAGTTCTGATTCATGGTGGGCTGCAGTTTGGCCATCACAAAGTGGAGATCCTCAGATTTTATATGATCATTTTGCAAATAGATGGGTTATGCTTTTTATGCAAGTGGATGATGGCGCATTAACAGCTGGAAATTTAATAGCCTACTCAGATGATTCTGATCCATTAGGTACCTGGTATATGTATAGATTAGATACTAAGCTACATGGTACAGTTGCTTCTAATACCTGGGGTGATTATCCTCAAATCGGGTTTGATGAACAGGCAATTTATGTTATGACTCGATGTTTTACTTTTGGTGGTAGTTTTAATTACACTAAGTTAAGAATTATTTCAAAATCAGAATTATATGCAAGTAATGCAGGGGCATTATCCTATAAAGATTTATGGGATATTACAATTCCAGGACAATCAACTAGACCTGATGTAATTCATCCTTCTTTTCAGTATGATGATAGTACTGGTGTTCACTATTTGCTTTATGCTAGCAGAAGTGGAGCGAATTTTTATAGTTTATATAAGATAACCAATCCAATTACCTCTCCTGTTTTATCCGGAGTAAATATCAATGTCCCATTCTTTGGTTCAACTCCTAATGCCAATCAATTAGGTGGTAGTACTTCTTTGATTGAAGCTAATGGCAGCCATATGAAAACTGCTCCAGTTCTAAGAGATGGGTTTCTTTATTTAACACATTCAATTAGGAACTCGACTAATTCAAGTTATTCGAGTATAAAATATGCTAAAATAAATGTTACAAATAATACCGTTGTAGAAAGTGCAGAGCTTGGCGCAAGTGGCTATTATTATATTTATCCGGCTATTGCGGTAGATAAAAATGGAAATGTTGGAATAACTTGTTCTCGTTCCGGAGATAATGAATATATCGGATCTTATTTTACTTCAAGGAGAACATCAGATCCAGCAGGATTAGGGAATTCACAAGTTTTACAGCCTGGTTTAGGAAACTATGTTATCACATTTGGTGGTACAAGAAATCGTTGGGGAGATTATCTGGGAGTTTATATTGATCCGGCTGATGAATACAGCTTTTGGATGCTTTCTCAATATGCTTCAGGTACAAATGCTTACGATTGTGTGGTTGGACAAGTTAGGTTAGAACCATTTGAGGGTATTTATGTTTTTCCCGAAATTCAAAGCTATGATTTTGGACAAGTTAAAGTCGGTGAGATAAGTGATACTATAAATGCAGTCATTTCTAATTACGGAACTGATGATTTAATAATTTCATCAATACCCTCAACAGCTGGTGATTTTACTAGAGTATCCTCTCATTCATTTCCTATTTCAATACAGACCTTCGATACTTTAGTAGTAAAATTTGTATTTAATCCGACTACGGTTGGTTCTCAAAATATTGATTTTGAGTTTACGAACAATTCAACTTCATTTACTGGATTAAATTTTTCAGGTGATGGATTTGAGATGATGCCTGCAAATCCTCTTAAATTATATGCGGTTTCTGGAACTCAGAATGGTGGCCAGACACTTTCTATAAATAAAATTACAGGTGCAGGGGTAAATGTTGGTTCATCTAATTACACTGATCTTTTAGGTTTAGCAATTCATCCAAAAACTAAGTTTATTTATTCTATCAGATCTTCAATTACAGGTTCAACTTTATTGCAATTAAATTCATTTGCAGGAGATGCATATCCTCTATATACATATCCTTTACCAGAATTATTTTCAATTGCATTTGATACAAGTGGTCAATTATACGGTGTTTTAAAAACTGGACAAATATACGAGTTGAACTTAGCAGATGGTTCCTATTCACTTTTATCAACTATCGAATGCCAAAGAATCTCAGTAAAATTCAACCCACAAACTAACGAGTTGTGGGGAACCGTAAAGAATTTCTTAGGCAATCCTAAAGATCAACTGGTTAAAATAAATATGATAACTGGAGATACAACAAGGATTGGAAGGACTGGTTTTAGCGTAAATACTTTAGATCTTGCTTTTGATGAAAATAATCAGCTCTATGGTATCAAGGGCTCTGGTACACTCGTTAGTGATCTTTTTAAAGTTAATCAAACTACAGGAACTGGTACATTAGTTGGTTCTGTTGGGATAAAAGATTTAACAGGATTAGCATATAGCATAGATAACACAACCGATATTGAATATCATTCTCTAGATATTCCTTTAGATTTTTCACTTGAACAAAACTTCCCAAATCCATTCAATCCAAGTACACAGATTAGATTTGGATTGCCAATGAGTGCTAATGTTAAAATAACTATTTACAATTTACTTGGAGAGGTTGTTAAGCAATTAGTAAATACTGAAATGAATGCAGGTGTTCATACTGTTCAATGGAATTCTGAAGATGGAACTGGTGCAAAAATTAGCAGTGGTATTTACTTCTACGAATTAAATGCAAATGGAAATGATGGTAATCAGTTTAAGCAAATACGTAAAATGATTTTACTGAAATGATGATATTAACTTTGTTAAAACTTAGTCGGATATTGTGAAAATATCCGACTTTTTTATTTTAAACTTACTATCGATACTTACTCTCCAGCAGGCGCAGCAGATCTTGATCCCAATTCATTATCAAGCATATACAAACCGCTTTTATTATCACCAATCATTTCAATCTTCTGAATTATCTCTTCAACATTTGCTTCTTCTTCAACCTGCTCAGTTACAAACCATTGTAAAAACGAATTTGCAGCATAATCTTTTTCAGCCATTGCAACTTCTACGAGTTTGTTTATTAAACTTGAAATTTTTTGTTCGTGTTTAAGAGTATCAGCAAAAACTTCTGGAATTGATTTCCATTCAATTTTAGGAGCCCCAATTTCTGCTAACGTGACCTTACCGCCTTTTTGCAAAATGAAATTAAAAAATTTCATTCCATGCATTTGTTCTTCATTAGATTGTAGTCTCATCCAGTTAGCAAAACCTTTTAAGTTTTTTGCTTCAAAGTAAGCTGCCATTGATAAATAAAGATAGGAAGAATAAAGTTCCTCATTAAGATGTGTGTTAAGTGCTTTTTGCATTTTTGGAGTTAACATAATTTCCTCAACAAATTGTTTATGATTTTGAAATATCTAACTCAAATATAAATCATTTAGTTCAAATACACCGAAAATTATTTTTTAAAATTGTGTTAAAGTTCACAGAATGGCATTAAATCGAATTGATAATAAAAAGCTCTTTAGCTAATTTTGTTTGGGCTTATAAATAAGTTAAATCAAAATTAAGGAGTTATAAAATGGCAGTTAAAGTAGCGATTAACGGGTTTGGAAGAATTGGAAGACTCGTTTTACGTGCAATGGCAGATAAAGGCGTTTTAGGCAAAGAGATTGACATTGTCGCTCTTGTTGATGTAAGTAATGACGCAAAATATTTTGCTTACCAATTAAAATATGATTCTGCTCACGGTATTTTTAAAGGCGAAGTTACTTCTAAAAAAAGTAAACCCGAATTGGAATCAGATGATACTTTAGTTATCAATGGTGAAGAAACAAAATGTATTATCGCAACAAAAGATCCTTCACAATTACCATGGAAAGAACTTGGTGTTGATTATGTAATTGAATCAACCGGTTTATTTACAGATTCAGAAAAAGCAAAAGGACACATTGCTGCAGGTGCAAAGAAAGTTATCATTTCTGCTCCTGGTAAAGGTGATGTTAAAACAGTTGTTATGGGTGTTAACGATAACGAGCTAAAACCAGAACATACAATTATTTCAAATGCTTCATGTACAACAAACTGTTTAGCGCCAGTTGTTCACGTTTTAATGAAAGAGGGAATTGGAGTTGAAGTTGGAATTATGACAACAATCCACTCATATACAGCAACTCAAAAAACTGTTGATGGTCCTTCAAAGAAAGATTGGAGAGGCGGAAGAGCTGCTGCAATCAATATTATTCCTTCAACCACAGGTGCAGCAAAAGCAGTTGGTGAAGTTTTACCAGCTGTAAAAGGTAAGTTAACAGGAATGTCATTCCGAGTTCCTACAGCAAATGTTTCTGTTGTTGATTTAACTTTCCGTACCTCAAAAGATACTTCCATAAAAGAGATTGATGAATTAATGAAAAAAGCATCAGAATCTTATATGAAAGGTATTCTTGGTTATTGCAATGAAGAATTAGTTTCAACAGATTTTAATCACGATGAACGTTCATCAATTTATGATTCATTAGCTACTATGCAAAACAATTTTAAAGATGAAAAACGATTTTTTAAAGTTGTTAGCTGGTATGATAATGAATGGGGGTATTCAAACAGATGCGTTGATCTTTTGTTAAAAGTTGCGAAGTTGTAAAATAACCTTTAGGGCGATCTGAAAGGATCGCCTTTTTAATATTAATTAAAATATAATACCAGGGAAGATAAAATGAATAAACTATCAATTGATAAAGTTGAACTTAAAGGCAAACGCGTTTTAGTACGTGTTGATTTTAATGTTCCGCTTGATGAAAATCTTAACATAACAGATGATATAAGAATAACTGAATCGCTACCAACAATTAAAAAAATTGTTGGTGATGGTGGTAAAGCAATTTTAATGAGCCATTTGGGAAGACCAAAAGGCGGACCAAATCCTAAATACAGTTTAGCACCAACAGCAAAACGCTTGAGTGAATTACTAGGCAAAGAAGTTAAACTTGCACCTGATTGCGTTGGGCCAGAAGCAAAGGCACTGGTTGACGCAATGAAAGATGGCGATGTTTTAATTCTTGAAAATGTTCGCTTTCATCCGGAAGAAGAAAAAAATGATCCAGCCTTTGCAAAACAATTAGCTGAACTTGGCGATGTTTACATTAATGATGCTTTTGGTAGTGCTCACAGGGCGCATGCATCAACAGAAGGCGTAACAAAGTTTATCAAAATTTCTGCTGCTGGATATTTAATGCAGAAAGAACTTGATTATCTTGGCGGTGCAATCACAAATCCTAAACGTCCTTACGTTGCTATTTTAGGTGGAGCAAAAATATCTGGTAAGATTGATGTTATTAATAATCTTTTAGGAAAAGTCGATACATTAATTGTTGGTGGTGGAATGGCTTACACTTTTTACAAAGCAGAAGGTAAAGAAATTGGAACATCATTACTTGAAGCAGAAAAAATTGATCTTGCAAAAGAAGTTTTAGCAAATGCAAAAAAATCCGGGATAAAATTCTTACTCCCTAAAGATGTTGTTGTTGCCGGTGAATTTAATAATGATTCACCTTCAACAGTTGTAAGTGTTGATGCAATGCCAGCCGATAAAATGGGATTGGATATAGGACCTGAAACAATTAAGTTATTTTCAGATGAATTGAGAAGTGCAAAAACAATTGTTTGGAATGGACCAATGGGAGTTTTTGAAATGGATAATTTTGCTAAAGGTACAAATGCAATTGCTCAGGTTTTAGCTGATGTAACCGCAACTGGATCAATTACTGTCATTGGTGGCGGAGATTCTGCTGCAGCAATTACAAAAGCAGGATTAAAAGATAAAGTATCTCACGTTTCAACAGGCGGCGGAGCTTCTTTAGAATTTCTCGAAGGTAAAGCCTTACCAGGTGTTGTTGCACTTAATGATATAAAATAATTTAAGGATCAGTTTGAATAATAATTATCGGCCAAGAGGTTTTGGAGGATTTTTTACTTTTCCTCCAGTGATTAAGAATCTTCTTATAATAAATGGTGTTGTGTTCCTTGCTCAAATTCTGATGCAAAATATAACATTTAGTGGTTATCCTGCTGCTGCAATTTTTAACAAATGGTTTGCCCTTAACCCAATGAATATTCAGGGTTATAGTAATTGGCCATTTAATTTTCAAGTATGGCAATTAATCACTTATCAATTTATGCATGCAGATTTATCGCACATATTTTTTAATATGTTTGGACTCTGGATGTTTGGTGCAAGCATAGAAGATATTTTTGGCTCAAAGAAATTTTTAATCTTTTACCTCCTGGCTGGTGTTAGTGCTGGTCTTCTGCATCTATTTGTTTCACCGTTTCTTGGTGGAGGGCAAGGTATAACGATTGGTGCTTCCGGTGCTGTATTTGGTGTGATGATCGCTTACGCAATGTTTTTCCCTGATAATCTTATTTTCTTATACTTCCTTATTCCTGTAAAAGCAAAGTACTTAATTGTATTTTTAATTGTAATTGAATTTCTTGCAATTGATAGTGCTTCAAGCGGAGTTGCACATCTGGCACATTTAGGCGGAGCTTTATTTGGATTTCTTTATATAATGTTTGATAAGAATAGTTATGTACCGTTAAAAAACGTTTTAAAGAAATCATATTACTATAAATCAAATCCTAAGAAAGATATTTTTACAAATCCATTTAGTAAAAGTTCACATAGTAGCAATGATGCGGAAGATGCAAAGTATTACGATATAAATAATAAAACTGATGATGAAGTTTCGCAAGCAGATATTGATGCAATATTGGATAAGATAAGTCAATCAGGTTATCAAAATCTTTCAGAACGTGAAAAGAAAATATTATTTCAAGCAAGTAAAAAGATGAAATGATAAATAAATCATTTTTAATATTTGTTCTTTTGTTTGTTTTAACTCTGGTAATGCAATCCTGCAAACAAAATCCTCAGATAGAAGAAAAAAAGTTTGTTAAAATTTATTCTGAAATGATTTTTATGCAGGATTCTACTTCACTGCCTCAACCAGAAATAAAAAATATAGTGTTAAAAAAATTTGGTGTTAGTAAAAATGATTTTGATGAGACGATCAAATTCTACAATGAAGAACCAGAACGCTGGCAAAAGTTTTTTGATAGCACAATTGTTTACATTGAAAAATTAAATCCGAACTTTAAGAAACCTGATGTGAAATCTTTGCCAAAGCGATCCGTATTATTGAATAGGAAAAATCCTTTGGTAAAGAATCCTTAAGCTCCTTCAACCCAATAATACCATTTTTATATTTATCATTTACAAGATTTAATTTTTTAATATCGATAATTGAGTCTATTTCAGTTTCTGGCGCATAACTTAAGATAGTTTCTATTTGCATTGATATAACAGATTCATTTAGCTTTCTTAGTTTTGATATTTCTTGCAATGAATATTTTTTCTTAAGCAAATTATAAGTTTCAATAATGTTAGTGGGAATTAAGAATTCTTTTTTCTTATCTGATTTTTCGGTATCCAACTCAAAAGAATTTATTATCTCTAAAAAATCATTTCCAAGTTTATTATACATCCTTTCATTAAACCCGAAGATACTGAGTAATTCCGTTTTAGTTTTTGGTTTTTGCTGAGAAATTTTTGCAAGCAAATCATCTGAACAAATAATGTTTGGTGATTGAAGAAATTTTTTAGAAGTTTTTTCACGTGCTTCTCTAAGCAAATGAAATAGTTCAAGTTTTTTATCAGTTTTATCAATAAGCGAATTGTGACTTAATATTTCTTCATTTATGGTAAGACCATCCACACTTATAAAATAAAGCTTACTTCTACCTTGTTTCTTTTGTTCAATACGATCTTCACTTACTAAAAATCTCAATGCTTGAAAGATATCTTCTTTTTTATAATTACTTAGTGAGCCAAAGAGCTTACTTTTATTTTGCTCACTATCTGTCACTTTTCCAATCAGAATATCCGATATTTGTTTTTCTGTTAGCTCATGATGATCTTCATTTAATAATTCTTCAACTTTTTCATTTACATATTCTTTTGAATATTCTGTTGATCCGTTTTGCTTTAAGCAATTATCACATTTGCCACAAGAATAATCAATGGCATTTTCACCAAAATACTTAAGGATAAATTTAAACCTACAATCATCTGTGTAAACAAAATCAACCATCTTATCCAGTTTTTGTTTTGAACTGATGTACAATTCATTTATCAGTTTATAATTTAATTTTAATTCTTCAACTCTAACTCGTGGTTTTATTAATGAAATAGATTCTTTCCCATCAGCTTTAAAAAACTCGAGTATACCAAGAAATTCAAGATTTGTTAATGTCTCATTTGTCTCTTGTTTTGTTAAACCGGTTTCAGATTGCAGCAGTTCAACATTAACAATTGTAGATTTTATAAAAATATCTTTACCGTAATTTCTAATAAAAAATAATAAAACATCTTTCATCAATTCGTTAGAAGTATTTTTGATAAAACTTTTTAATCGAGTTTCATCAAATAGAATTTTAATCCTGTTTGCAGATTTAAAAGCAGAGTTGATATTTATGTAGCCCGCATTCTCTAGATATTTTAATGATGAATTTAGTATAGAAGTAGAAATATCTTCCTTAGTGTGCAGTTTTATATAAGCTAAGTTTATTGAAATTACTTTTTCTGGAATCATTCCAAGAGCAACTTGAGCTGAATCGCAAATTGCTGCATAAATCTTTTTTATTGTTTCTTTGTTAGGATAAGAATTTGAAATAAAATATTCGTGAATATGAATATCACTCTCATCAAACAAAAGATAAGTATGAGAAGGCTTTCCATCTCTGCCAGCACGACCAATTTCCTGATAATAATTTTCTATCGATCCGGTTGAATTAAAATGTATAACTAATCGTATATCTTTTTTATCGATTCCCATTCCAAAAGCATTTGTTGCAATGATAACAGGCAATCTATCTTCGATAAAATCTTCTTGAATTTTCTTTCTTATGATTGGGTCAAGTCCGGCATGGTAGAATTCGCATTTTACTTTATTGAACTTAAAATATTCTGCCAACTCTTCAGCTTTTTTACGTGAAGAAGTATAAATAATAGCAGGATATTTATGTCTTTGATAAATCTCTAAACAGCGTTCTTTTTTTCTTCTGCAAATTTCTACATTTACAAAAAGATTATCTCTCTCAAAACCCTTGATAATTATTTTTGCATTCTTCATGCCAAGCTGTTTAACAATGTCTTTAACAACTTCCGGAGTTGCTGTTGCCGTAAAAGCAGAAATCTTTTTTAATCCTGTAAACTCAACAAAATCTTTTAATTTGGTATAACTTGGACGGAAATTGTGTCCCCATTCACTTATGCAATGTGCTTCATCAATAAATAAATATTGCGGAGTTAGATTTTTTAATCGAAGTGCAAACTCAGTATTCTCAAGTCGTTCTGGAGCAACATAAACTATTTTTATTTTACCAAAGTTAATGTCTTGCAAAACTTTTTCAGTTTCATAATAACTTTGTGTGCTATTTATAAAAGCCGCAACTTCTTGTGTCTTGTTTAACGAATCAACTTGATCTTTCATCAAGGCAATTAATGGTGAGATAACAATTGAGTAATTATCGCTTATCAATGCAGGGATTTGATAACAAATTGATTTGCCAGCTCCAGTTGGTAAGACTGCCAGTGCATTTTTACCCTGAATAATTTCATCAATTATTTCTAACTGTCCTGGTCTAAATTCTTTATAACCAAAGTATTTGTTTAATGCTTCAAAAGTGGTCATCGATATTTTCTAAATTCTGTAAATAATCAGTGATGTAATTCTGATTTTAGGATAGTAAATATTACTTAATTGTTTCTTAAAAATACTAAAAAAGATTTATTGATAAGTCGCTTATTTGGAATGATTTCTGTTGTATTTTTATCCATTAAATAATTTGAGGAAATCATGTCAAAGTTCTTCTGCCAGTTACTTTTCGTCAGTATTCTTTTATTGTCGACTTTTGTTCAGGCTCAACAACAATTTACGGATTTATTAAATCCACAAAGCGTTTTTACTGATGCACCCAATGAAATAAAATCTCGCAAAGCATTTATGCGTGAATGGTGGTTTTATGAACAGCGCGCGTTTCCTGAAAATAATATTCCAGTTGATGCTTATAAAAATTCTTTGTTGCAAAGAGATGATTTAAGACAATACAATGAACAATTAAGTTCTGTGGATAACAGTTTTAACATTCCAACTTTTAACTGGGTAAGTCTTGGTCCCACACCAGGCGCATATTTTTCTTACGGAAATATTTCCAGCAGAATTGTAAGCGGGGCTTTTGATCCAACAAACGCAAATGTAATTTATATCAGTCCAGCTAATGGCGGTGTTTGGAAATCGACTGATGCTGGAATCACATGGATGCCATTAACTGATCAACAGGCTTCATTATCTATGGGTGCGATTGAGATTGATCCAACAAATACAAATATTGTTTATGCAGGAACTGGCGAAGCTACTTATAGTGGAGCATCGTACTATGGAAGAGGGTTACTCAAATCAACAGATGGTGGAAGTTCCTGGACAAATATTACAAGTGGTTTACCAACATCAACATATTTTTCCAGATTAAAAATAAGACCAAATAATAACACTCAGCTTTTAGCAGCACTTGGTAATAGTGGATTATATAGAAGTACAAATTCTGGAACATCATGGACGCTGATTTTATCCGGTAGAATTGATGATGTGGTTTTTACACCAAGTGGTGATACCGTTTTTGCAGTTGGCGGAAGTTTAGGATTAAGAAGATCGATTGATGGTGGTGCAATATTTTCAACATTTGGGACCGGATTAGCAATTGGTATAAGAACTCATTTTGATTTGTGTTTATCAAATCCAGCATTTATGTATGCAGCTGTTTATAGCAGTACAGTTAATCTTTATAAATCCACAAACAATGGAGCAAATTGGACTCAATTAACAACTACATCAGGATTTCAAAGTCAGGGTGGGCAAGCCTGGTATGATTTATATCTTAGAGTAAATCCAAAAAATCCCGATAAAGTTTACGTTGGAACAATTGATGTTTACAGAACGACTGATGGAACAAACTTTACTAACATAACAAATGGATATTCTGGTGGCAGCGTTCATGTTGATCAGCATTTTCTTTTCTTCCATCCAACAAATGAAAACACATTTTTTGTTTGTAATGATGGAGGAATTTGGAAAACAACAAATAACGGTGATGCTTTTACAAACTACAATCAAAATTTAACTCTTACACAGTTTTACAGAATTACTGCAAGTCCATTTTTACCAAGTAGAATTCTAGGTGGCACACAAGACAATGGAACGCAACAAACATATTCATCATTAAATTGGGCTGCAGCATTTGGTGGTGATGGCGGTGAGGTTTGTTTCAATCCATTCGATTCAAATTTTATTCTTGGTGAAACTCAAAATGGTGGATTAGCACGCACTATTGATGGCGGTACAAATTGGCTGGATGGAACTAATGGAATTAGTGAAAGCGAAAGCGTGGCCTGGGTTGCGCCTATAATTGCGCATCCAACAACTTCAGGAACTTTTTATGTTGCACGACAAAAAGTTTATCGCTCAATAGATAATGGTGCAAATTGGACTGCAATTTCTGCAAATGTAAACGGAACAAGTCCTGTTAGAGAAATGGCAATAAGTAAATCAAATCCATCTATAATGTTTGCAACCTCTAGTAGTTTAGTTTTTAAATCTACTGATGCAGGATTAACCTGGACAAATGTAACCTCAGGATTGCCGAGTAAAACAATAACTTCAGTTTCAGTTTATCCAACAGATGCTAACTTAGTGTTCTTAACTTTTTCTGGTTTTGGAACAAACAAAGTTTACAAATCAACAAACGGCGGAACAACATGGATTTCGATACATGGTAATTTGCCGGATTCTCCTGTTAATGATCTTTTTGTTTATACAGGT
>Ga0138256_10002368_pt1 | contig 20187 bp, 16 predicted proteins | sample KNB2016incub_MG_FD_105486 | JGI IMG/M metagenome (GOLD analysis project Ga0138256, IMG submission 105486) | Active sludge microbial communities from wastewater in Klosterneuburg, Austria - KNB2014incub_MG | ecosystem: Engineered > WWTP > Activated sludge > Unclassified | place: Austria... | reverse complement strand
GTCCGTGTGTATCACGCCGGCCGCCTGCGGCGCGGTGGACCCGGCCTGCACCGTCCAGGCGCGTACTTCTTTCTCGCCGGCCGTAAAATACGTCTGCAGGCCCAACAACTCGTAACCCGCGCGGATGACCCGATTTAGCCCTGGCTCCTCGAGCTGCATTTCCCGCAGAAACTCGATGCGATCAGCTTCCTCGAGCTGCGCGATTTCGGCCTCGATCGCGGCGCACACGGGTACGACCACAGCGCCCTCGGTTGCCGCCCGCGCCCGCACCATCTCCAACAGCGGGTTGTCGACGAAGCCACTTTCGTCGACATTTGCGACATACATCACCGGCTTCGCTGTCAGCAGGTGCAGCTCCTGCAAGTCACGCTTCTCTTCAGTCGATAGCGCTAACGACCGCACCGGCTGCGCGCCATCGAGGTGCTTGCGAACACGCTCGAACAGCTCGCGCTTGCGGATCGCTTCCTTGTCACCGCTCTTGGCTGCCTTGCCCGCCCGGTCGACAGCCTTCTCGACGCTCTGCAAATCCGCCAGCGCCAGTTCCGTGTCGATGATCTCGATATCGGAAATCGGATTGACGCGACCCGACACGTGCACGATATCTGCATTCTCAAAGCACCGCACCACGTGCGCGATCGCGTCGCACTCGCGGATGTGCGACAGAAACTTGTTACCCAAGCCTTCGCCCTGCGAAGCGCCCGCGACCAATCCAGCGATATCGACGAACTCAACGGTCGTCGGCAGAATCTTCTGCGGTTTGACGATCGCGGCGAGTGGGTCGAGCCGTGGATCAGGCACCGGCACAATCCCCACATTGGGATCGATCGTACAAAACGGATAATTCTCCGCGGCGATCTGCGCCCGTGTGAGCGCATTGAAAAGCGTCGATTTGCCCACGTTCGGCAGACCGACGATGCCGCATTTGATTCCCATCGATTGTTACTCCGTAGCAGGCGGCGCTGGCCGCGCGTGCAGTTTGTGCATTGCCTTCTGCGCGCCGTCACGCAGCATGTGTTCGATCGCATCCGCGCCGGCGACGATCGCTGTATCGAGGAGCGCCTGATCCGATCTGGAGGCGCGTGCCAGCACGTAGTCGACCACCTCGCGCTGCACGCCGGGATGTCCAACGCCGATCCGCAGTCGCCAGAAATCACTGCCCAGCGCGGCAATGATGTCGCGCAGCCCGTTGTGGCCACCATGACCACCTGATTCCTTCAAGCGCACAACACCTGCCGGAAGATCGATCTCGTCGTGAGCGACGAGTACCTCCCCGACTGTTAGTTTGTAGAACCCCAGCACGCTTGCAACCGGTCCGCCGCTGCGATTCATGAAGCCCATGGGCTTGAGTAGCCACAGCTCGTTGGCGTCCAACCGGATACGCGCGAGTTGCCCCTGATGTTTCGGCTCGGTGCGGAAACTCGCGCCATGCCGGCGCGCCAATTCATCCACCAACCAGAAGCCCGCGTTGTGCCGCGTGTGCTCGTAGTCGGGCCCAGGATTGCCGAGGCCCACGATCAGCCTGAGCGGTACTGCCGCCATGGAGCCCCCTGACAATCAAACGCGATCCGCGCCGCGACCTGTGCCAGGTCACGGCGCGTAGCGGGTTCAGCCGTAGCGCGCTTACTTCTTCGGCGCGTCCTTCTTGGCCGCATCGCCAGCCGCAGGCTTCGCTCCAGCCGCAGGCTTCGCTGCCTCGCCAGGCTTGGCTGCCTCGGCACCTGCCGCCGGTGCGGCCGCAGCGCCTTCCGCCACCGCTGCCCCTTCGGTCGGCTCCGGCTCCTCGGCGCGTGGCGAGTGGATCGAGACCACGACCGCATCGTTGCGCGCAAGCGCCGGGATCGCGACGCCCTTCGGCAAGGGCACGTCGGAGAGATGCTTCGACTCGTTGATATTCATCTCCGACAGGTCGAGTTCCAGAAACTCCGGCAGATCGGCCGGGAGGCAGACGACCTCGACGTCGGACATACGATGCGCGAGCACGCCACCTTGTGTTTTGACGCCTGGCGCCACCGCCTCGCCCTTGAAGTGAATCGGCAGATAAATGCGGATCTCCTCCTGCTCCACCACCCGCTGCATGTCCATGTGCACGACTCGGTTCTTGGCCGGGTGCATCTGAATATCCCTGAGGATAACGGCTTGGTTTTCGCCGCCCACCTTGACATTCATGATCGACGAGTAAAGCCGCTCGTCGTCCACCAAAGTCATCAGCTTTTGGTGATTGAATGACAGTTGGCGCGGCTCCTGACGACCGCCATAGAGAATCGCCGGCACCTTGCCCTCGTGACGCAGGCGGCGGCTCGCACCCTTGCCTTGCGTCTCGCGGTACTCGGCGTCGAGCTCGAAAGTGATTCGCATTGTAATGACTCCAATTAGTAGCTAACAAAATACGCGTCGCGACCAACGCGTATCACCCGAAAACTTCAATCCACGTACAGACTGCTGACGGACTCCTCGTCGCGTATCCGACGGATCGTCTCGGCCAGCAGCGCCGCCACCGACAACTGCCGGATCCGGCCACACTCGCGCGCGGTAGCCGACAACGGAATGGTGTCAGTCACGACCAGCTCATCGAGTCTCGACTTGCTGATCTTCTCGATGGCGTTGCCCGACAGTACGGCATGCGTAATATAAGCCACGACTCGCGTTGCGCCCTCATCTTTCAATGCCTGCGCCGCCGCGCACAGTGTGCCGGCAGTATCAACCATGTCGTCCACCAACACGCAATTCTTGCCGACCACGTCGCCGATGATATTCATCACCTTCGATTCATTCGGGCGCGGCCGGCGCTTGTCGATGATCGCCAAGTCCGCGTCGTCGAGCCGGCGCGCCAGCGCCCGCGCGCGTACCACGCCGCCGACGTCCGGTGAGACGACGATCATTCTTTCCTGCCGCTGCCGCCAGGCATCGCCTAACAACACGGGCGAGGCGTAGACATTGTCGACCGGAATATCGAAGAAGCCCTGGATCTGATCGGCGTGCAGATCGATCGTGAGCAAGCGATCGACGCCCGCGCTCTGCAACATGTTCGCCACGAGCTTGGCGGTGATGGCGGTGCGGGTCGCACGTGGCCGGCGATCCTGACGCGAGTAACCAAAATACGGGACCACCGCCGTGATGCGTGCAGCCGATGCGCGCCGACAGGCATCGACCATCACCAGCAGCTCCATCAGGTGATCGTTGGCGGGCGGGCACGTCGATTGCACGATGAATACATCGCGGCCGCGCACGTTCTCCATGATCTCGACATTCACCTCGCCGTCGGAAAAACGCCCGACCATGGCGCGACCCAGCGGCGTCATCAGATGGCGAGCGATATCCTGCGCGAGCATCGGATTGGCGTTGCCGGCAAACAATGCTGGTGTGTCCGAATCTACCAACTCGCTACCTCCCCGCCTGCGATCGACCAAATATAACGACTAACATCGAGTGGCTGGGGTGGAAGGATTCGAACCTCCGAATGGCGGGATCAAAACCCGCTGCCTTACCACTTGGCGACACCCCAGCGGTGCAACTTGTCCTGCAGTGGCGACCGCACCAGCCCCTGCGCCACAAAACCGGTCCACTCATCCGGCACTCGCGCCGCAACTCGCTCCGCCTCGGCAGCCGTGGCGAAGCTCGCGAATATGCACGACCCGGTGCCCGTGAGACGCGCCGGCGCGAACCGCGCGAGCCAATCGAGCGCGTCCGCCACCGCCGGATATCGGGACCGCACGACCGGCTCGCAAACGTTGCGCCCGCCCGTCGTCAAAAAGCCGGGTATTGTCGTGACCGGGGAATTCCTTGTCAATTCAGGTGCCTCGAAGATGGCGGCTGTAGGCACCGCGACGCCCGGATGAATGATCAAGAACCAGGTGGCCGGCAACGCGATGGGCGTCAGCCGATCCCCCACGCCCTCGGCCCACGCGGACGCCCCCATGATAAAAACAGGGATATCTGCGCCCAATTTCCCGCCCAATTCAGCGAGTTCGGCCGGTGCGAGGTTTGTGCGCCACAGCGCATTCAGCGCAACCAGGGTGGTGGCCGCATCCGAACTGCCGCCGCCGAGACCGCCCCCCAGCGGAATGCGCTTGGTCACCGACAGATCGGCTCCGTGCGTCGTGCCAGTGCGCGCCTGAAGTGCTCGCGCGGCGCGGACGACCAAGTCCTCATCGACCCGCACTTCGCGCGCACCCTGCGGCCGTGCTATCTGGCCATCGACGCGCAGCTTGATCGACACCGTATCGCACAGATCAACGATCTGAAAAACGGTTTGCAGCTCGTGATAGCCATCCGCGCGCCGCCCGGTTATCTGCAACATGAGATTCAGTTTGGCCGGAGCGGGCCAGTCGGTCGGCCCCTCAGCCGGCTGCCAAGTCGACGCGGGCACGTCAGCGCATCCAGCGATCGATCGCGATCCGCACGCGCGCGCCCGCGCGCCGTGCCGTCAGCTTCGAGGGCAGCGGTGGCGTCTCGCCGAAACTTGAATACTCGATCGCCCAATCGCTCTGCCGCAGACGTGCAACGCGCTGCGGCTGGTCCGGGACCGATGTGAACTCCGTCTCTGCCGGCTTGTCCGGCGATGCTACCCCTAACAACCAGTAACGCATCTCTGCGAGCGGCAAAGAGAATCCCAGCCGACGTTCGAGCTCCGCACGCGCCGCTTCGCCATCGAGCCGCTCACCGCGGCTCGTCACGACTTCGAGCTGCTGCCCGTCCCAATCGATGTGCAATCCGCCGATCCCCAGCGGCCCGTCGATCGTGAGGTCGCTGCGTGGCCCATCCTGCTGGAAGCGCAGGCTGCCGGAAAAGCCTTGCTCGCCCGCTGCGACGGCGATGCGGCCGCTGAGCGAATACTCGTCCAGTTGCTGCAAGGCCGCGTACTCAGTCGGCCATGCGCCGCCGGCGGAGGGACGGTGCGAGCCCGATCGCAAGCTGGCGCAGCCGGTCATCAGCAGGCTTACTAGTAACAAGCCAAGCAGTGCCCGTGCTGGCCAGACGGTCAGCCTGCGCACGCGGGCTGGTAGCAAGTCAGATTGTCGTGGCCGATTCATTCGGCGGCGGCACCACCGGCTCGGACCCAGTCAGGCGCACGACTGTCGAGCGCAGAATCTTGGAATCCGGACTGCGTGCCAGAGCGCGGGTCCACACGGCACGCGCCTCCCCCTGCCGATCGAGCGACCACAGCACCTCACCCCAGTGTGCCGCGATCTCACCGTCCGGGAAAACACGATACGCGCGCTCCAGCAGCGGCAAAGCCTTTGCGGCATCGCCATGGCGAAAGTGCACCCAGCCTAGACTGTCGAGGACCGCTGGATTATCGGGCGCTGCGGCCAGCGCCTTGGCAATCAGCGCCTCCGCCCGTGGCAATTCCTGGTTGCGATCGGCGAGCGAGTAGCCGTATGCATTCATGATCGTCGGATCGTCAGGTCGCTCCTTCATGAGCTGCTCCAGCAGCTTGAACCCGTCACGATAATTGCCTGCTTTGTCGAGCGCGAGCGCGCGCTGGTACAGAACACTCGGGTGATTGGTGAACCGCTGCGCCGCAGCGTCGAGAATCGCAAGCGAGGCTGCATTCTGCCCCGCCTCGTCTAACAAGGATGCCTTGGTCAATTCGACCTGCAGCGCCTCCTCCGGTGCAGCAGTCGCAACTTCATCCAACAATTTGAGCGCCGCAGCGTTGTCACCTTCCTTGATCAGCAGCCTGGCAGCGCGGGTCCGCACTAACAGGCCGGCGCCGGCACCGATCAATCGTTGGTAGCCCTCTAACGCCAGCTGCGGCTTGTCTTGACGTTCGGCGATCATCGACAGGAAGTAGAACGCCTCTGGGGCCGAGTCTTTTGCCTGCAGCAACGCGCTGAAACGGCGTTGCGCCGACGCCAGATCGCCGGTCTGAAAGTCGAGCCGCGCAAGACGCAACTCGGCCTCGACCAGCGCGACGCCGTCGGCCTGCATCGCGATCAATTCCTGTCGTGCCTCGGCCAATCGATCCAGGCGCAGCAAGGTATCGACTACCGCGAAGCGTCGCTCCTGCGGCGCGAGTGCCGCTGCCTCGCGCGCGAACGCGATCGCCTTGACGGAATCGCCGCGAAAGGCATTGCTGATCGCGAGCCGAGCGCGCGCTTCTCCGGAAGCGGGGTCGTCGTCCAATGCGCGATCAGCATATCTTTGGGCTGCGGCAAAATCGAACGAGTCGAGGGCCAGATCGGCAGCGGCGATCAGGAGGTCGTAGCTCGCCGACGGGCTATCAAAAACAGGTGTCAAGGCGGTGAACAGGGGCCATGACCCGACGGCATCGCTCGAGTTAGCGATCGCCTGGATCACGCCACGATCACCGGCCAGGTCGTGAAACGTCTGCAGCGCAGCGCGCGCGTCGTTGGTCAATCCGGACTGGATCGCGGCGCGGCCCAGCGCGAGCGCGGCGGCCGGCGATTTCGAGTCGAGTTCATGCCAGCGGCGGGCTGACTTGAGCTCGCTGTTCAGCTGACTGCATAGCACGCCCACCGCGGTCGCACGCTCGGCGACAGCGACATCGCGACGGCGCATCGCCAGCTTCTGAAACTTCTCCGCCGCCCCGCGACAATCACCCTTGCTCAGCGTGAGTTCTGCCAGGGTGAGTTCAGCGTCCGTCCGGGTCTGCTCGGACAACGCAAACGCGGTCGGCGTCAGCAAGACCGGCAGCAGCAGCGCAGCCAGCAAGGAAGTGGGCTTGACGTTCATCGGCACACTATATCCCAAGCGCGGCGGCACCAGACTACAATGCGCGCCGTGAAAGACTCCATACGCCTGCGCCTCGAGAAGATCACTGACCGATTCGAGGAGGTCGGCCGGCTACTAGCCGAGCCGCAAGTCATCAACGACGCTCGTAAATTCCGCGACCTCTCGGTCGAATATGCCCGCCTGACGCCGGTCGCCGACAGTTTTGCAACCTATCGAACTCTGCAGCACGAGCTTGATGCTGCCCGCGAGCTGGGCGACGACAAAGACGCCGACATGCGCGAGATGGGACGAGAGGAAGTCGAACGCGTGGGTGCGGCAATCGCGACGACGGAACTCGAGTTACAAAAACTCCTGATCCCGCGCGATCCGCGCGACGACAGCAACATATTTCTGGAAGTCCGGGCGGGTACGGGCGGCGATGAGGCGGCGATCTTCGCCGGCGACCTGTTTCGAATGTATGCACGTTATGCCGAGACACACGGCTTCACGGTCGAAGTGCTGTCGGAGAACCGCGGTGAGCACGGTGGGTACAAGGAGATTATCGCGCGAATTGCCGGCATGGGCGCGTTCTCAATGCTGAAATTCGAGTCAGGGACCCATCGAGTGCAACGCGTGCCGGCGACGGAAGCACAGGGCCGCATTCATACGTCGGCCTGCACGGTCGCAATCCTGCCGGAGCTCGAAGAGCGCGAGCAGATCGAGTTGAATCCAGCGGAATTGCGAGTCGACACGTTTCGCGCGAGCGGCGCGGGTGGGCAACACGTCAATAAAACCGATTCCGCCATTCGTATCACCCATCTGCCAACCGGCATCGTCGTCGAATGTCAGGACGAACGATCGCAGCACAAGAATCGATCGCGCGCGATGGCGCTGCTCAAGGCGCGGCTCGTGGCGGCGGAGCGGGAGCAGCGCGATATGGCCGAAGCAGCTGAACGCAAATTGCAAGTGGGTAGCGGCGATCGATCGGAGCGCATTCGCACTTACAACTTCCCACAGGGCCGCGTGACCGATCATCGCATCAATCTGACGCTGTACAAATTGGCCGACGTGATGCAGGGCAAGATCGACGAACTCATCGCTGCCCTACAACAAGAGCATCAGGCGGAACTGCTCGCGGACGTGGAGCGGCTCGGCGCCGCCTGAGCATGGCCAGCGCGGTCTTGCCTGACGACGATTGGCTCGCATCGCCGGTACTGCGAATTGATGCTGCGACGGGGGTGCCACTGCAGCTGCCACTCGCAGGACCTGGGGCACGCACATTCGCGTTCCTGCTGGATTGGGCCATGCGCGCGAGCCTCGCAGTCACCTGGTATCTATTGGCCGCATTGAGCATCAATGGCCGCGTGTCCTTCGGCATACCGGAGGACGCTGAATCGCTGTGGTACATGGTGGTGGCGCTACCGGCCTCAGCGATCTACTTTCTCTACCACATCGTACTTGAAGTGCTGATGCGAGGCCGCACGCCCGGTAAACGCATGGCGGGTGTCCGTGTCGTCGCGATCACCGGCGGTGCGGCATCCGTTGGGGCCTTGCTGCTGCGAAATATTTTCCGTCTGGTTGACGCGATGCCGTTTGCCTACGTGGTTGGCCTCGCCTTCGTACTCACAACGCGGCGCAATGTCCGTATCGGCGATCTGGCGGCGGGCACCGTACTGGTCTATGACCGCTCCGAACCCGCCGAGATGCGCCAGCGAACCGAGCAGCGCAGCGCCGCAACGCTGGCCGCGGCGCTGGCGCCACTCGCCGAGTATCGAGCCGTCGCTCACGAGGTCGCGGTCGCGCGGCGCACACAGTCGACGGCCGCGCGAGCGCCGCTCGAGGCGCGATACGGACGATTGCACGCGACCGTGAACGTGAGCGCAATACGCTGGCGCTACGCCACCTGGAGCCTGTTTCGCGATCAAATTCCGGCTGCGCTGCTGGCGATGCGCGCCCATCTGGTGTGGGTGACGCTCTGGTTCATCTTGTGCGTGCTCGCAGGTGGGTGGTTAGTCAGCAGTTACCCCAACCTGATCGCGCTTTTTGCCTCGCCCGACATGATCGCAACGGTCGAGCGCGGCGATCTATGGACCGACAGCCTGCTGAACGTAACACCGTCATCGATATTGTCCGTCGATCTGCTCACCAACAATATCGTCGTTGCGCTGTTCGCGTTCGTATCGGGGTTTCTGTTCGGGCTTGGCACGCTGTACCTCATCGGCACGAATGGCCTGCTGATTGGCGCGCTCTTTGCCTTCACCGCAGATCATGGCCTGAGCGATCGGCTGTTCCAGTTCATCATCGCGCATGGACCCGTCGAACTGTCCTGCATCTGCCTGGCGGGCGCCGCCGGCTCCTACGCGGGCGAGTCGCTATTCCGCAGCCCGCCCGGCGAGCGGTCCGCAGCCTTTGCCGCGGCCAGCAAAGAAGGCGGCAAGGTGCTGCTGGCCGTGAGCCTCCTGCTGCTCGGCTGCGGTTATATCGAAGGCTACATTTCGCCGAACCTCGACATTCCCCTGCTGCCGCGCATGGTAATCGGTATAGGCTACTTTCTCTTCATGCTGGCCCTCTTGCGGGGCTATCTCGCGGGGCGCAGCCGCGACCGCCGGCCATTGAATGTCTGACAGGGCCCGGTCGTTAGATTCGTCGGCGCCGGCGTTGGGACTGGTAGGCGTGGATCACCGCGTACTCGAGGCGCTCCGCGCTCGCACTAACGACCAATGCACCAGCGCCGCGCAAGAATGTTTCGAGCCCCCTGATGCGCTCGGCTTCCGCGCCAGCTGCCAGTGCGATGTATGGATCGCGCCAATTGCGTGCGGGTCGCGCACGCAGCGCATGCAATGTCGCATTGTCGAGACCGGCGCACACAACGACGTGGCGCAGCGCGAGCTGCCTGACCGCGGTCTGCAGCTCCGTCGTGCCACTCGGCTCGTCCAAGTCTGTCAACCAAATGACGAGGCTGCGTGACCGAGCCATCCTGATGACCGCACGAGCGGCAACCATCGGCTGCGATTCCGCCCGTTCGGTCATGAGCTGCTCCAATGCCTCGCGAATGCGGCGCACGCCGACCACGCCGCGCCCCGGCGGCGACAGCGCCAAGATCCGATCAGCGTATGCGACCAGGCCAATCCGATCGTCGAGCTTGATGGCGTGCTCGGCAAAACGCGCCGTAATATTCGCATATACGCCGAGGCGATCGAGCGCGCCGGCCCGCATGCTGGACATGCGCCCCGCATCGACGATGAGGACGATCTCAAGATGCTGATCCTCGCTCATTTCGCGCGAGATCAGTGCGCGTGCGCGCGCACTCGCCTTCCAGTCGATACGAGCAAGCGGATCACCCGGAATGTAACTGCGCAGCTGGAACAACTCGCCGCCGTGCCCGGGCATCTTGTATGGCGTGTCGCCGCGCACGTCACCGCCCGCCCTTTGCCGCGCTCCGTGCAACGAGTCTGGAGCGATGTTGAAGGCTGTGGTTAGCGCTAGGGGCCTTGACCACCAGGCAAGTCTGAGACGGCCCAGCACGCGTGCGGGCAACGGCACGAACTCGCCTGGGCCGAGCCGCACCGGCCGCAATGACCACGGCTCGCTGGCGATGTCGCGCGGCGGAACTGCCACTTCGAAAACGTCCTGATCCCCTGCAAAGGCATGCGGCAACGTGCGAGCATAGCGAACTGTGACAAGCCGCTGCAGGTTGTGCTGCAGGCACAGTACTCCCTGCGCGCCTCTACCTAATAACAATTTCTCATGCAATTGCAACTCTGCCTGAATACTGATCCGGGGATCGAGCCAGGCTTCGAGCGCGAGACCCGCAGACAATATGCCAGCGGGCCAGCACCACACCCATCGCAAGCTGGAGTCGTCCGCCCAGGCACCCGAGATCGCCAGCACCGCGCTCAATGCGATCAGAAAATAGCCGCGGTCGGCGAGATGCATGGTATCAGCGCGGCACGGGCGTCGTGCCGAGTAAACTGTCGACTAACGAGGTGTCCGAATCACCCTCAACGATAGCCTGAGCCGACAACGACAGGCGATGCGGCATGACCCAGCGCGCCACTTCTTTGACATCATCCGCAGCAACGAAATCGGAGCCGCGCAGACCCGCAACCACGCGAGCGGTACGCACGAGTGCCAGCGCCCCGCGGGTGGAGAGCCCCAACGCGATACGCGGGTGTTCGCGCGACGCATGCACCAGCGCCAGAACGTACGCCAGCAGACTGTCTGAAACATGTACTTGCGCGGCGCGAGCACGTGCAGCGATCAGCTGCGCGCGATCCGCCACCCGCAGGTCGGTGGGTATCGGCGTCGCACCGCCCAGATCCGCCCCGTAACGCGCCAGGATCTCATGCTCGGCCGCTGCCTCGGGATAGCGCAAATCGAGGCGTAACATGAAGCGGTCGAGTTGCGACTCCGGCAGCGGGTAGGTTCCTTCGAACTCGTACGGATTCTGGGTGGCGACGACGAGAAATTCCGCCGGCAGCGGCCATAGCTCACGTTCGGTGCTCACCTGACGCTCTTCCATCGCTTCGAGCAACGCGGACTGCGTCTTCGGCCCGGCGCGATTTATCTCATCGACCAACAAAACGTCGGCGAACAGCGGGCCACGGCGAAACTCGAACTTCTTCTGCGACTCGTCATAGACATGTACACCAATGATGTCGCTTGGCATCAGGTCGGCCGTGCCCTGCACGCGCTCGAAGTCGCCACCCATCACTTTGGCGAACGTCTTCGCCAGCAGTGTCTTACCAAGCCCGGGTGCTCCCTGGATCAGCACGTGACCGCGCGCGAGCAACGCGACGACAAGTGCGCGGATCGCGTGCGCAGATCCGATCATGACGCGCGCCATCTGCGTCTGCACCGCTCGCTCGAATTCGATGATCTCGTTCGTCATTTGGCTAGCTGCCTGTCGATCCGTAGAAACAAATTGTGCAGTTTGACGAGCGGCACGCGCTGCCCACTTTGGGTCGCACGGAACCAATCCTTCAACTGCGCTCGATCGTGCTGAGAAACACTGCGCTGTCGCTCCAGCCAGTTCCACACTTCGGTGGATCGCTCATCCGTCAGCGGCTGCACGATCCCGCTGCCCGCGGCCGTGCGCTGCAGGAACTGCGCGTACATTTCGCGCGCCGCCACCGCGGGGCGCAGGCGCGCAGACAACATACCACCCGCCGCCGCGATCAGAGCGGCAGGGCTCGGCGCCGCGTCGGTCCTGCGGGGCACTACCAGTCGGGTTCCACCGATCACCCATAGGAGCCATGCACACACGACGACGGCAAATGTCCAGTGCAAGCGTGCATCGCGCCAGAACTGGACGGTATCATAGCTGGCTGCAACGCCCTGCCTGAGATCGTCGAACAATACGGTTCCCGCGGGGCCCACGTCGTTCGCGACGAGATTTGCCAGCAACCGCGCGTTGTCTGCCCGGCCGATCGTATCGTTGGCGAACAGACTCGCCGCCGTCGACACGACGATCCGACCGTTGCCTAACAGCCGGATGAACAACACCCCCTCATGAGTCTGTTCCTCACTGGCAAGCGCCAGTGCGAACGAATCGTTGGGTGTGCGGAGGAACCAGAGTCTGGGCGGAGCGGTCGAGCGAACCAGCAGCGAACGGACCCCGCTCGTCAACGGATGTGAACCGTTGCTGCGCATCGCGATATCGATCCCGTCGTTGCTCGTCACGCGGCTGTCACGCACATCGGGCGACTCAAATTCCAGACTCGACAAAGACTCCGTTTCAGCGAGCACCGCACTCGTACGACCAACGGCCCAGGCGGGCGTGTCAACGAGCGCCGCGAGCACCACAAGGGTGTTGCCGGCACGCACCCACTGCTCGAGCGAGGCGAACTCCTCGCTCTGGAATCGCTCCACTCCCGGCAGTGTAACTAACAATAGGTTACCGGCAGGCGCGAGATTCTGCGAACCGAGTGCGGTGTAGCGCTCGCGCAGAGAGCGTACTGCCACGCCTTGCTGCACAAGCCAGGCACGAGCGCCGGCGTAGCCGTTTGCATCGGTGGAACTAGCGGTCGGGCGGGCCACTTGGTCATTCAACCCGGTCGGCGAGCCGATGAACAGGACATAGAACAGCAGCAACGCTCCCAGCGCGAACAGCAGCGAAAGCCAGCGTTGCTTCATCGCGACGCTACCGCCTGCTGTTTCACGAGCAGAGCGAACAGCGCCCGTCCCTGCGCCTCGGCTTGCGACAGCGCCGCCGCCGCCGGTGGAACAGCCGCATACCGCACCTGTTCAGCGGCGTCCCCGACAACCGCCAATGGCGACACGATCGAGGCCCCGTGATCGCCACCGATCGCGAGCAACTCGCGAGTCGTTAGGGACACCAGCTGCTGATTGCCGCGCAGGTGCTCCAGATGTTCAACGATGATCCGCAACAACGCGCTTGGCCGCTCCCCGAGCGGCAGCGCGTCAATCTCCGCAAGAGACCACCGCCGCTGCAGGTGATCGCTGCGTGCCACCCGCCGGCCAAACCACCGCATCGAAGGCACCGACAACCGTGCCGTGAGAAACTCGTTGATCACCACCCACACCGCGAAGCCCGCGAGCGCGCAGTAGCCGACGTACGTGAAGATTCGCGCGAGCGCGGTCGGGAAGCTCACGCTACCCGACAACCGCTCGATCCACCCGGTCTCAGCCCTGTCGTCAGACGCGAACAGGCGCCCCAACCAACGCTTGAATCGGTCCCACGGACCCAGCTCGGCACGACTCACATCGCCGAGTGGCTCGAGTGCGGTCGCCAGCGCCGCGACCGCTGGCGCCGAGCGACTCGGCGCAGCCGCTTGCGCGCCGCGCAGCAGCGATTCGAGCGCGGCGAGGCTGTTGGCGGAGAGCGACTCGCTCCGCTCCCGCCAGTTTACGGGTAGTAAGTCACGCCAGGATGCACGGTCGATTGCGTCCGAGAGCTTCGGACAACGCTTGGCGATGCGCGCGTAGCCGATGTCTACGATTGGATCGAGCGTACTGCGGCAGCGACCCAACTCGACCAAAGCGGCCTGATCGGCATTGGTCGCCGGCTGCGCGGGCGCCGCCGCTACCAGTAACCATAGCCCGCAGCAGACAGTGCGTAGCTTCATCTCCGGACCGATGCCCCGTCGGCCTGGCGGCGCCTGAAATCCTGCAACACGATGATCGACAGGGCGGTTGCCAGCGGTGCCGCTACCGCACCCACGAGCACGGCAACGACTGCCTGCAGCGCTCCGATCACGGCGATGTCCGTCAATCCAACGAGTGGCGCGACCACGGCTGAGAGCAGCGCGAGCATAAAGAAGAACACCAGTACAACGGCGAAAGCCACGACCGCGATTGCGAGCAGCCGCCAAAAGCGGCCCCGCACGAGCGCGAAGCTACTGCGCAAAGCGGTCGCAGCGGACGTCCTCTCGCACCAGTAGATCGGCACCGCCAAGGCAAGACGGCCACATAGCCACAGCGACACGACAGCGAGCAGGATCATGACAATTGGCGGCAGCAGGCCCGTCAGTGCAATCAGGACCGGCGCGATCAATAGCGCCGAGACGACTAGTGTGACGCCGATCGCACCCGGTACCCGAACTAAAGTCGTTAGTAGCAGCTCGCGCAAGCGGAGCGTGTCTGCGGCACGCATCGACTGACGCATCAGGATCGCACCCGCCATCCATGCGCCGAAGCCTGCAGCGATCAGGTAAACGAGCCACCAGACCGCACCCTTGTGCAGCAGCGGCTCACTGAGGCTGCCATGCAGCGTATCGTAGAACGTCGGCCATTGCGCGGCGATCACGAGCGCCGCGGACAACGGGAGCGAGCGCAACAGCGAAGCGCGAAACAGCCGGAAGCCGGTATCGAGTACTTCGCCGATCAGCAGCGGTCGTGACAACGGATTGGAGCTCTGCAGCATCAAGTAATGAGTGGCCGGACAGACGCCGTGACTGTAGCAGAGCGCATAATGAAGTGCCGCATGACAGCCAACCACGACAATTCGGGCCAACCGATGCCGAGCCGCGAACAGCTGTTGCTCGCGGGGTGCGCACGACTACGCGGTCAGTCCGCTTGTGGAGCCACCGATGTGGAATTGCTGCTCGCGCACGTGCTGGGGCTGACGCGCGCGCAACTGCGGCTTGACCCGCTTGCGCCAGTCGGGATCGTTGCGCACGATCGATTTCTCGCGCTGCTCGCGCGGCGCCTCGCAGGCGAGCCATTCGCTTACCTCACCGGCCACCGTGAGTTCTGGTCGCTACCCATTGTGGTCACGCCCGATGTGCTGGTGCCGCGGCCCGATACCGAGCTTCTGGTCGAGCGAGCACTCGAACTGTGTGGCATCGACAATGCCGAGATCGTGGATCTCGGTACGGGCTCCGGAGCGATCGCATTGGCACTCGCGAATGAGCGACCGCTGTGGCGCGTGACCGCAGTCGATCGTAGTGCCGCCGCGATCGAGGTCGCGAAACTCAATGCGCGCAAGATTGGAATCGAACAAATCGAATGGCGGGTCGGCAACTGGTTCGAACCTCTGCTTGCGCGCCGCTTCGATCTGATAGTCAGCAATCCCCCATATGTCCGTGACGATGATGTGGCGCTCGCGAGCGATGGCTTGCGATTCGAACCGCAACTCGCCCTGCGAGGCGGTCCGGACGGGCTCGACCCGATGCGCATTCTCTGTAAGTTAGCGCCGCAGCATTTGCGGCCCGGCGGAGTGATCGCCCTTGAACACGGCAGTGATCAGAGTAGTCAAGTATGCGAACTACTTGTCGAGAGCGGTTTCATTAACGTACGCTCGCACCCCGATCTCGCAGATTTGCCGCGCGTCACCGAAGCTGTCTGGCCCGGCTGAGCGCTGCCAATTTGCGAGCAGCGTCTGTCATCTGCCTCTAGCCACATGAAGGATTCGTAATCTCATGGTTCGATTTGAAACCTCGCTCGGCACGTTCGTTGTGGAGCTTTTCCCGACTGAAGCACCCGTATCGGCCGCCAATTTCTTGCAGTACGTCGAGGACGGATTTTTCGACGGTACGATTTTTCACCGGGTAATTCCGGGCTTCGTGATTCAGGGCGGCGGCATGCTGCCAGGTCTCAAGCAAAAGGCGACTCGACCGCCTATCAAGAACGAGGCGACCAACGGGCTGAAGAATTTGCGCGGTACACTGTCGATGGCGCGCACCAACGTGGTTGATAGTGCCACGTCGCAGTTTTTCGTCAGCCTGGCCGACAACGACTTCCTGGATCACCAGGATGAACGCAATTACGGGTACGCAGTCTTTGGGCGCGTCACCGAAGGCATGGATGTCGTCGATCAAATTGCGGCCGTCAAAACGGGCACTTCGCGCGGACATGAAAACGTACCGTTGGACGACGTGATCGTGACGAGCGCTAGCAGCATCCCCGCCTGAGTGGCGAAACGCGCGACCAGGCGCGCGACCAAGCGCAATTGGCGCCCAAGTCTGCTGCGCTACGCGGCAATCGTCGCAGGCGGGCTGTTGGTAACAACGGTTCTCCCGGTCTTGGCCTTGCGCTGGCTCGATCCCTGGAGCAGCGCATTCATGCTCGATGCGCGTCTCGACGCGGTGCGTACGGGTGCGTCTGATTACCGAACGCAGTACCACTGGGTGCCGCTCGAGCGCATCTCGCCCAACGCCGCGCTGGCAGTCATTGCGTCTGAGGATCAGCAGTTCCCGTTTCACGCCGGCTTCGATTTCAAGTCAATCCGCGACGCGATTCGCACTAACAACAGCGGTAGGCACGTACGCGGCGCCAGCACTATCTCGCAGCAGGTAGCGAAGAACATGTTCCTGTGGTCCGGTCGCAGCTACCTGCGCAAGGCTCTGGAAGCCTACTTCACGCTGTTAATCGAATGGCTCTGGCCGAAGGAACGCATATTGGAGGTCTATCTCAACATCGCCGAGTTCGGCCGCGGCGTGTATGGCGTCGAAGCCGCGGCGCAGCGCTACTTCCAGAGACCGGCGAAACAGCTCAACGCCGAGCAAAGCGCCACCTTGGCTGCGGTGCTGCCAAATCCGCGCACCTTCAAAGTTCAGAACCCCTCGAGTTACGTCGTGAAGCGACGTCGCTGGATCCTGCAGCAGATGCGCGCACTGGGAGGCCGCGCCTATCTCGAGCAACTCGATGCCGAACACCACTCTGAGGCACAGCACGTGCAGCCGCGCGGCCGCAGGCGGGAATGAAACGCTCCACGTGCTAAGCGGCGGCCACCGCGGGCTCGTACCCCAGGTTCGGGGCGAGCCAGCGCTCCGCTTCAGCCAGCGTCATCCCCTTGCGGCGAGCGTAATCTTCAACTTGATCGCGCGCTATCTTGCCTAACACCACGTACTTGGCCTCCGGATGAGCCAGATACCAACCGCTGACCGCGGCCGTCGGAAACATTGCATACGATTCAGTCAGCTCGATGCCTACCCGCCTCTCCACATCTAACAACTTCCACAGCTTGGCTTTCTCGGTATGATCCGGGCAGGCCGGGTAGCCTGGCGCGGGCCGGATACCACGATACTCTTCCCGAACGAGTTGTTCGTTCGACAACGCCTCATCCGGCGCGTAACCCCAGAACTCGCGCCGCACGCGCTCGTGAAAATGTTCGGCAGTCGCTTCGGCAAAGCGATCGGCGAGCGCCTTGAGCATGATACTGGAGTAATCGTCATGGCTCGCCTCGAAGCGCTTGACGTGCGCATCGATGCCGATGCCGGCTGTCACTGCAAAGGCGCCGATGTAGTCGGCCTTGCCCGATGCTCGTGGCGCGACGTAGTCTGCCAGGCAATCGTGCGATTGCCCCGCACCCTTGGCTTTCTGCTGTCGCAAGTGACAGAGTCGGGCGATCACTGTGCCGCGCGTCTCGTCCGCATACACCTCGATGTCATCGCCGACGGCATTGGCCGGAAACAAGCCGACAACCGCGCGTGCGGTCAACCACTTCTCGGCTAACAGGGTTTTCAGCAGGCGGCGGGCGTCCGCATAGAGGTTGCTCGCCGCCTCACCGACTACCGGATCTGTCAGGATGGCCGGAAACTTGCCGGCGAACTGCCAGGCATTGAAGAACGGCATCCAGTCGATGTACTCGAGCAGCGAAGGCAACGGGTAATCGTCGAACACCTGTATCCCCAGCCGTAGCGGAACAGGCGGCGTGTAGCCGGCCCAATCGATCGGCGCGGCATTGGCGCGCGCCTCGGCGATCGTTAGCTGCGGCACCTTGACCGTCTTCCTGGCGTGTTGCTCGCGCCGGCGCTCGTGCTCCGCGCCGATCGACTTGATGAACGCAGCGCGCCGGTCAGGCGTGATGATCGACTGGCACACACCCACCGATCGAGACGCATCCTTCACGTAAATCACCGGCTCCGTGCGCTGCGTCGCGATCTTGACGGAGGTATGCGCAGGCGAGGTGGTTGCGCCGCCAATCAATAGTGGCTGCGTCATTCCCAGCCGTTTCATCTCGCTCGCCACGTGCACCATTTCATCGAGCGATGGAGTGATTAGTCCGGAGAGGCCGATCAGATCGGCATTCTCACGCCGGGCGGTTTCCAGTATCCGATCGCAGGCGACCATAACGCCGAGATCGATGATCTCGAAGTTGTTACATTGCAGAACGACGCTGACGATATTCTTGCCAATGTCATGTACGTCGCCCTTGACGGTTGCCATCACGACCTTGCCGTTGGAACGCGATTCGCCACCCTGCTCCAGCTCGATGAATGGAATCAGGTGCGCGACCGCGCGTTTCATGACACGGGCGCTCTTCACAACCTGCGGCAGAAACATCTTCCCCGCACCGAACAGATCGCCGACGACGTTCATCCCCGCCATCAGTGGACCTTCGATCACATCCAGTGGCCGGACCGCCGCCAGCCGTGCGGCCTCGGTGTCCTCGATCACGAATTCATCGATACCTTTGACGAGCGCATGCTCGAGCCGCTTCTCGACTGGCAAGCTGCGCCACTCCATGTCATCGCGACGCTTGGCACCGCCCTCGCCCTTGAAACGTGCCGCAAGTTCCAGCAGTCGCTCCGTCGCATCCGGTCGTCGGTTGCGCACGACGTCTTCGACCGCCTCGCGTAAGTCCGGCTCGATCTCCTCGTAGATCGCGAGCTGGCCCGCGTTGACGATGCCCATGTCAAGGCCAGCGCGAATGGCGTGATACAAGAATACAGAATGCATCGCTTCACGTACCGGATCGTTACCACGGAATGAGAAGGAGACATTGCTGACACCGCCAGACACCAACGCATAGGGCAAGGTGCGCTTGATCTCGCGCGTCGCTTCGATGTAGTCGACCGCATAGCCGTTGTGCTCGTCGATGCCCGTGGCAATGGCGAAGATGTTCGGGTCAAAGATGATGTCTTCCGGCGGAAAGCCGGCTGTTTCGGTAAGCAATTTGTAGGACCGCGTACAGAGGCCGATCTTTCGCTCGATCGTGTCCGCCTGTCCCTGTTCATCGAAAGCCATCACCACGACCGCCGCGCCGTAGCGCCGCACTAGTCGTGCGTATTTGAGAAACGCCTCCTCCCCCTCCTTGAGACTGATCGAGTTGACGATCGGCTTGCCCTGCACGCACTTCAGGCCCGCTTCGATTACCGACCACTTGGACGAATCGATCATCACCGGCACGCGCGTTACATCCGGCTCGGCCGATATCAGATTGAGAAAGCGCACCATCGCCGCTTCCGAATCGAGCATGCCCTCGTCCATATTGACGTCGATAACCTGCGCGCCGCTCTCGACCTGCTGGCGCGCGACATCGAGCGCTGCGTTGTAGTCGTTAGCCTCGATCAGTTTGCGAAACTTTGCCGAGCCCGTCACGTTTGTGCGCTCGCCCACGTTCACAAACAGCGAATCGGCACCGATGTTGAGCGGCTCGAGGCCCGCAAGGCGGCATTGCCGCCCAATCTTCGGCCGCTTTCGTGGCGCCGTTTCGCGCACCGCTGCTGCAATCGCCCGAATATGGTCTGGCGTCGTACCGCAGCAACCGCCGACGATGTTCAATAGACCCGAACTGGCGAATTCGCGCAAAATTTCCGCGGTTTCCGCCGCCGTCTCGTCATACTCGCCAAAAGCATTTGGCAATCCGGCATTCGGGTAGGCGACGACGTGAATATCGGCGATCCGCGCGAGCTCCTGCACGTACGGCCGCAACTGCCGCGCACCCAACGCGCAATTCAGACCAATCGCTAACAAGTCGCCGTGCCTGACGGAATTCCAGAACGCCTCAGTCGTCTGACCGGACAGCGTGCGTCCGGAAGCGTCGGTGATGGTGCCCGACACGATAATCGGCAGCCGCTGCCCGAGTTCGTCGAACACGCTCTGCACCGCAAACAGCGCGGCCTTGGCGTTCAGCGTGTCGAATACCGTTTCGATCAGTATGATATCGGCGCCGCCCGCCACTAGTCCACGCGTAGCTTCAGCATATGCGGCCACCAACTCGTCGAAGGAAACGTTGCGGAACCCCGGGTCGTTGACATCCGGCGAAAGCGAGGCGGTTCGGTTGGTCGGCCCCAATGCTCCGGCGACGAATGCCGGACGTCCGTT
>Ga0138256_10002367_pt1 | contig 20195 bp, 14 predicted proteins | sample KNB2016incub_MG_FD_105486 | JGI IMG/M metagenome (GOLD analysis project Ga0138256, IMG submission 105486) | Active sludge microbial communities from wastewater in Klosterneuburg, Austria - KNB2014incub_MG | ecosystem: Engineered > WWTP > Activated sludge > Unclassified | place: Austria... | reverse complement strand
TATGAGGATAACAAAAGAACACTCCCGGAGCAACGCTGCGTTCCGACATATTCACATAGTAGACCTCACTCTCCGAGTGAGGCAGGCCGCAAAACGCGGCCTGCGACATTCGTCACCCACAGAGTGGCAGTTACTTTATGGGTGTGGGTAGAGGGTCGGGAGTCTTTTTCGGACGGAAACGTCCGCGTTTTTCAATAGGCAACTCGCCGAAAAAGACTCCCGACCCTTTCTTTATCCTACTCGACCGCCGCGCACTCCGCGACACGTTCGTTGTAGAACTCATCAGTCAGCAGCCATTCATCGAACAGGTCTCGCAGTTGCTTCAATCGCCGTCCGACTTCCTGCTTGCCGAACTTTGGTGGCGGAGCCTCTTGCCCTGCTGACTCGCTGGGCATTGGGGATGATGGTAGCGGACGACGGGACGAGTCGGCGTATTTCGGGCTCAGGACGACCGCCGTCATCGTCTCCGCCGGGACCAGATGTCTCCAAAGAAACGCCTGCATTCGATCTTCCGCCGGCACCGCCTGACGCACGCATTGTTCCGATGCCATCGTCGCATATCCTCGAATCGAAAGATCAACAGCAGCGGGTGTGGGTTTTCGTTTGGTATTGAGTCGCAGCTTCGCGGTGTCGTGATCCGGCGTGAGTGTCACGGGCACCATACTCAATGCTTTTTGAGGGGCATCCAGTTGGATTTTGATATCTCCGTCGTAGCCATCCTTTCGAATCGCATACACATTCAGTGTTGCACCGTTATTGCCTCGAAGGCTCACGCCCGACGGCGTGACTCGAAGTTCGAAATCGGGTTGCGGATGGCTGATTCTCAGACGATAGGCAAATGCGTCTCCGCCCGTGCGCGCCGTGTCGCCAAGATGAACGTAGATCGGTCCGTCCGCCGGAGCATCGAACATCACATACGAGTCCGCGTGATGCGTGTTCAACCCCGAAGCCACATCCGCATGATCATCATTGACGGCAATCACGTTTCCCAATCGATCCGTGATCTTCAGCACTGAATCGAGTGGGGAATCGAGCCTCCGCGCCGTGGTCTCCGCCACAATCGTTTCACCAGCAACGGCAGGAATCTCGAACACGTCCCAGTCACCCGGCGCATCAATCCTTCCATTGACCACGGCTGGCAGCGTCAGGGGCTGAGCGTTCTGGATGGCATTGTTCGGTTCAGTGTCGGACAGCCCTGCCTGCTGCGAGATCTGAAACGGCAAGCGGTTGGAGACCAGGCCTTCTTTCACAACCGTCACCCATTGAATTCCCTGCGCTTCGTCACGTGTCGCGAGCCTGACCTGTGCACCTTCGACGTTCCATCCCTGCCACTGCACCTGAGCCAGCGTCGCATCGGTACCGCCGAGCGGAAAGAGGCCAGTCAGCAATGGCAATTCGCCGATCGAAATGCGATACACAAAGTCCTCCCGACCGCGATAAATCGCATCGAAGATACGCACCTGATACTCACCATCGTCAGGAACTTCAAACAGCAGCGTGGGATCCGGCTTGAATCCGAAATCATCGTTGTAACTCAGCTCTTCCCCGCGCGCGTTGAGCACCGAGATGACCGGTTGAAACCAACCGGGAACAGCATCGGCGATGAACGGAATCAGTTCGCGCGCGGCACACGCCACGACCAGCCTCTGGCCCTTGCGCGCCTGAAAGCGATAGGTGTTCACTTCTCCCGAGGCGACCTGTCCGTTGACGGTACACGGCAGCTCGATCTTCACCTCGGCTTCTTCCGCCGGTCGTTTTCGCAGAGCCTGTTCTTCTTTGCCCAGCACCTGCATGCTGCTGATCTGCATGGGAGTGCGAGCCCTTTCGGGCAATTGGCCAACATGGAACGCAAGCGGATTGGTGACGCCCACGTCGCTCACCACCCGGATCTCTCGTGGCCCTGGTTCCGCATCGACGGCAATCGTGACATGGATGAACACCAGGTCGGCGATCGATGTACTCGCTGGTCGGTTGCAATACTCTGCCAGCCGATCCTCCACGTTGTCGGCCACTCGTTTTTCGTCCGTGGAGAGCTCTCGTCCTTCCTTGCCTTTCGTTTTCTTCCGCAACGCACTGAGCTGCTCTCGCAGCACGACCATTTCCTGATTGCTGAGCGAGTGGAAGACCTTTTCGACCGTGGCCGTGACACCCTCGCCGGTCACGAGAACCTGATCGGTACCACGTAGACGCTGGCCGCCAAATTTCACGCGGAATGTTGTTCCTTGCTGACCGCCAGCCGGATAGACGTAGCCGATATAGGGGGGAGCCTGTGCAAAAACGGCTGACCCTAACAACGACACGGTCACAAAAGCCAACGCCGCCAGCGAATGCCTTGGCGTGAAGCGCCGTGCGATTCGAGAATCTTTGTTCATGAGATGGTTCATTGCTTCACATGATCTCTGTCAGCATGCCGCCGGATTTGACGGTCTCGGACATCGACGGCAGCACAAGAGCCTCTTCGCCCAGTGGATGTGGCAGGCGCGCGGTGGTATCGATTCCAGCCAGGGAATAGATGCTGCCCAGGAGATCGATTGGATACACGGGCCGATCAGCAACGGCTTCGGCTTTCGTATCCGAAGCACCGACGATCTGTCCGCCTTTGAATCCACCTCCGGCGACCAGGACGGAGAATACTTTCCCATAGTGATTTCGCCCGCCATTCCAGGGCGGCTGCCAATCGACTTTCGGGCCGCGACCAAATTCGCCGCAGCACCATACCACGGTACTTTCCAGCAAACCGCGATCACTCAGGTCACTCAATAACGTCGCCAGTCCCTGATCCAGTTCTGGCACCTGGCGACGCATTCGCTTGAAGTGATCCTTGTGCGTATCCCAGCCCGCCGGATAGTTGATCACGACATACGGAACACCCACCTCGACCATTCGCCGCGCCGCAAGGCACTCCTGACCGAACGTATGTCGGCCATACCGATCTCGCAGGGCTGCCTCTTCGTTCGACAAATCGAACACTCCCTTACCCCGACCAAGGATAAGGTCATAGGCCTGTTGTTTGGCCTGTCTGGCATCCTTGATCTGCGGATCTGCCGACATCACGCGACTGAGTGTATCCATGTCATCGCTCAGACGACGTCGAGCCTGCTGCCGATCATCACTGATGCTCGCGGATACGACTCCTTCGACGGCAAATCTCGGCGCGTTCGGATCGCCGCCGGTGGCAAACGGTTTGAACAACGGCCCCAGGAAGCCTTCTTCCGAAAAACGTCCCTGAGGCTTCGTCAGTACAACGTACGGCGGAACGATACCCTCATAGTCGCGGCCTTTGAATAAGGCGAACACGGCTCCGATGCTCGGATAGGACAACCGTTCTCCCGGCTGATGCCCCGTCTGCATGAGGTAGGCTGCGGTCTCGTGGCCGTTGTTGCCGTGCGTCATGCTGCGAATCAGCGAATACTTATCTGCCTGTTTCGCCAGTTCCGGGAACAATTCGCAAATCTGAGTTCCGGGCACGTTTGTGGAAATCACCTTGCCGACATCTCCCACGTAGTCCCGGCCCGCATCGGGTTTAGGATCCCACGTGTCGTTGTGGGACATGCCGCCCCACAGAAAAATCTGGATCACCGATTTGGTTCGCCCCTTCGATGGTGTGGCCGCGTTCGTTTTGTCTGCCGCTACCGCTGGTGTATCGGCAGCGATTCCAGAATTCGCACACAGGCCGTGGGCAAGCAGCAAGCCGCTCGCAGCAGTCACCCCCTGTTGCAGCGACTGGCGTCGAGTCACTGACGGGCCAAAGTTGGTTGGTTCATTCCTGTTCATGGCTTCTGTCTCGCTGTTGTGTGAGAACGTATTCATCCGAAAATTGGGTCAGTGCCTGGGGTTTGCGACAAATAGCAATCTGGTAAAAAGTTTTAAAAGGTGACTTTTGGGGGAGCTATCAAGTTTTGGCCTAATGAAAAAACGGAAAAACCATAAGAATTTGAGCGATCTAAGCAAAGCAGATCCTGGAAATGGAGTTTCCACATGAGAGGCATTGTAGAGAAAGTACGCGATGCGTTGCAGCGTCTTTTTCTGAAATCTGCAGAGGCTGCAAACAATCAGACATTTCCGTGGATTAAAACCCACGGTTACCATCAGCGACCGCTCTGCGACCAGTCGCAGCACGCTGTGCGGAATGTCGGCCATACCCGTGCTTGTAGTGAATAGGCTGATCGCGCTAGAATCAGTCATGGACAGTCCCTGATGCATCCTCTTCAAGTTACCCCAAAGAATGCCACTCACATTTCGACTAGGGCTGGCTAAATGAAGTGATGCTGGGAGAACCGGTTTTGAACATCGGCAGTCCCGGAGGACGCAGAATCGTGGTCACGCAGGGCATCCTCAGTTCCCTCGGAATTTCCGGTCCTGTCTGAAAAAGAAACGCGAGGATTTGAAATGGGTGAAACAACGCAATACCAAACGGGGCAACGTTGGTTTTTTCAAACGGATGACCCCGAGTTTGAGACGACATTGGTCATTGGGAAGATCAAAGAGGCTCACCCCGAATGGGGCGATCATGAGGTAAGGCAACTCGCAATAAATCGACAGCCGGCTTAATGTTCACTGCCCCGCTTCCGGGCTAAGATGGATTCTGCAGTGGCCGCGTCGTCTGCAAAAAGAAGTGCGAGATTCGGAGCCGCGCCCGTCAGGAAGCGGGGCTTGACGTCCGCTTCCTCACGGGCGTGGCTCCTCGGATTTGTTTTTGGACAGGGACTTAGCCTTGCAGCGGGCCGTTGTTAATGTTTGGGACTGAGCAATCGAACTTCGAGTTGATTCAGGAGCGGGGTATTATGTCGTCCTGGTGGCATGCGTCAATTTTGGGACCAGGTGTTGAGTGAATTGGCTCAGATCACGGCTATTCTGGAAGATTACAGGGCTCTACGGCCTGCTTTCCTCCATTGCGCTGGCTGGGCTGATGACGACGATGAGCAGTCGATTTGAGAGACAGGCATCGACTGAGCAACAAGCCAGCATTTCGGCGGCGCTGGACACGATCAGCGACGAACTTCATTCAGGAATAACACCGAATGAAGTGATGGAGACCTGGAGGGCACGTATCGCCAACCAACAAGCCACGCTGTGGCTGCTGGATGAAAATAACCGTTCGGTGATCGCAACGGGCGATCCGCCTCCCAGCGACATTGCGATTCAGTCGGTCGTACAGATGGCCGTGCGATCAGGCCATTCCATGCGGCGCATCCGGATCGGCACCGAGCGGCAGGGATACATCGCCTTCGCCAGGAACGTCGCTCCAGGAGTGGATCGTGCGACCACTGAAATCCTGCTGGCGCTTGTGCGAGATGATGTCGCTGCGGAACGTGCCGCTCCAGTTCGCTCGGCCATAACGACTTCTGTGTTATTCATGTGGCTCATTGGGATCATTTGTGCTGCGTTTGTTGCCGCGAGTCTGGTTCGACCGCTGCAGGCCATGTCACTGAAGCTTGACAAGTCGGCAGAGAAAGCTGAACGGGAAGACATGCTGCTTTCCATTTCGGATCGCCACGATGAACTGGGACAGGTCGCGACCTCGCTGCATCGCATGGAAGAAGAGCGACAGGAACGTATTGATGCGCTGCATGTCGCCGAGCAGGAAGCCCGTTCTTCGGCTGATTTATTGTCCGCAGTGCTGGATTCGATGGTGGAAGGAGTGATTGCCATCGATCCCGAACAGCGGATCGTCTTCATGAACACGGGAGCCCGCCGTCTGCTCGGGATCAGGCGCGTGATTGGTGTGGGACACCGATTGTATGAGGCCGTGCGAGTTCCCGCGTTTCTGGAAACGGTTCAGGATGCGTTAGCGTCAAAAAAGATGCAGACGCTGGAGTATCGTACTGCCCGCGAACGTGCCCATCTGGCACTTGTCGTGATTCCGATTTTGACAGGACCGCACGCGGGAGCTGTGGCGGTCGTTCGTGATGTGTCGGAGATCCGGCGACTGGAAGCGATGCGGCGTGACTTCGTGAGTGGTGTGTCCCATGAACTGAAGACGCCGCTGACAGTGATTCAGGCATGCACAGACACACTGCTCGACGGTGCCCTCTCGGATCCGACTGCCGCCGAACGGTTCCTGAAGCAGATCAATGAACAGTCCGAACGGTTGCTGCAGTTAATCATTGGCATGTTGCAGTTGGCGCGCGTCGAATCAGGCCAGCAATTACTGCACTTTGAACCGGTAGACGTTTTTGCTGTTGCGCAGGACGCGCTTCGCGGGCTTCAGACCATCGCGGACACAAAATCAGTGAGCCTTGTACTGACCGGTGCGAAAGAAATGACAGTCGTCGCTGATGATCAGGCAGTTCAGACCATTCTCTGCAACCTTGTCGATAACGCGCTGAAACATACGGATGCGGGAGGGATGGTGACTGTGGAACTGAAAGCGGACGAATTGGCCGCCACATTGATCGTGCTTGACACCGGCACGGGCATCCCGGAGGAAGTTTTGGGTAGAATTTTCGAGAGGTTTTACCGGGTCGATCGAGATCGCTCTCGTGAGCGTGGCGGTACGGGTCTTGGTTTGGCAATTGTTAAGCATCTCTGCCAGTCGCTGGGAGCAACGATTTCTGTGACCAGCACTCTTGGGCAGGGCAGTGAATTCCGGGTCCAGTTCCCGCGATCATGAATGTTGCAACAAGGTGATACGAGATACCATCGTTCGGTTGGACTTTCAGCGGCAGCGACTTCTGAATCTTGTCGTTGATCCGCATGAAGACAAACAGGATTCTTATCCCACGGTTCAGGGAGCTGTCACACTGACCACATTTTTCCAACAGTACGGACTCCTCGGTCTGCTCTCATTTTCCTGCGTCACGGCGGACGACTTGCCGGATATTCGTTCGGTGCCGCCTGATATTCAGGTGCCTGCGTTCACAGAAGGCGAGCCTTCGGCTGGCAAGCGAATAAGGCAAACACTCCCCGACTGGAAGGACACCCGGGTCTATCACGTTCTGCACCTGCCCGAAAACTGGCATGCTGATGGCGCTGAGTATCCGGTACTGGTGGAATGGGCTGGCAATGGAGGTTACTCCAATGCGTTTGGTGACGTCAGCATCGGTCGTCCGGAAGGCAGTCAGCTGGGTTACGGACTTTCAGCAGGTCGTGATTTTATTTGGCTCTGTCTTCCGTACCTGAACAATGACGGTAATGATATTGCCATCAACTGGTGGGGCGATCCGCCGACGTACGACCCTGAGCCAACTCTGCGCTACTGCCGGAGCGCGGTTGAAGCCGTGTGTCGCGATTACCGGGGCGACCGAAAGAGGGTTGTCCTCTGCGGATTCTCACGCGGTGCGATTGCCTGCAACTATCTGGGATTGCATGACGACGAAACGTCGAGGCTGTGGTGTGGCTTCATCGCGTACAGTCACTACGATGGCGCCCGCAATTGGCCGTACCCTGGTTCTGATCGTCAATCCGCGCGGTTGAGGTTGAACCGGCTCGGCGATCGACCGCAGTTCATTTGTTCCGAAGGAAACGGGGCCGAATCTGTTCGCGAGTATCTGATGCCGCTCGTGCCGCAGGCAAACCTCACATTCACGAGCACCGGGTTCCGGAGTACTACTTTGCCAGATTCACGCGTACCAGCTCCTTGTCGTTTCTCGCAAAAACACTCTTCATGGCGAATGCCGGATGAGACCAAATCGTCATGCGACGCTGTACCGGGCGGGTGGGCTCAACAAGCTTCGCGCGACTGATTTCGTCGTAGCCGGATTCTAACAGATTCGCGATGATCAAGTCGCCCTGTTCGTTGTGCAGGAAGTACCGATCGCCCTGTGGAATAATGAAGGCATTCCACCAGCGACCGCTGCCGGTCGCTTCCAGTGTTTCCCAGACACGTTCGCCGGTTTCCGTTTTGAGGCATCGCAGTTGACCATAGCTGCAGATACCGAAGATATTGTCTTTCGTTACGACTGGAGTCGGCATGATGGAATGCAGCTTGTCCGTCTGCTGTTCGTTGATGCCGTTACCCTTCCACAAAATGTCGGCATGGTCCGCACCGACCTTCAGCATGTGCGGGCCGTCGTAAAAGGACGTCAAAAACAGTCGGTCATCCAGTTTTCGCGGCATCGGGATGCACAGCCCGTACTTGACCGACCAGGGCACTTCCCACAGAACCGTTCCGGTTTCCGGATCCAGCGCGGAGATGGCCGACGGATGCCAGACGATCAATTGCCGTCGTCCGCCAAATTCGTAAATCACCGGCGGACAATAGCCAATCTCCCGATCTTCCAGGGATCGCCACAACTCTTCGCCCGTTCGCTTGTTGAAGCAGACGATCAGCCCGTTGTTGTTGCCGCCAACGAGCGTGATCAGTTTGTCTCCATCGACAAGTGGCGACGCGGCCATGCCCCATGCGGGCAGTTCGGTTCCAAAGTCCTTTTCAAAGACCTTTTGCCAGATGATGGAACCGTCCTTCACGTTCATACAGAACATGTGCCCCTGCGCGCCGACGAAGTACACGCGATCCTCATCGATTACCGGAGTCGCTCGGGGCCCGGCGGGATAGTTGATCGTGTACCGCACATAATATTGATGCTTCCACAATGGCTTGCCGGTTTCGGCGTCAAAGCACAGCAGTCGTTCGAATTCGCCATCGACGATGCGGTCAGTCAGGAAGACTCGTCCATCGGCCACCGCCGGACCTGAGTAGCCGTCATGCACTTCCGCCGACCAGACGCGAGGAAGCAGTCCGTCGGTTGAGAATTTGTCAACAATGCCATCTTCATGCCAGACGCAATCCCGCTGCGGGCCACCCCACTGAGGCCAGTCGTCTGCAACTGTGATTGCACTCGGGTTCAGCATCGCAAACGCAAGCAACATCGCTGAAGCAATGGCCGTTGCGTGAAACGGCGGGATTACTGGAGTCACTGGCATTAAGACATCTCGCAATAGAGCAGTGAAAGTCCTGTGAATTTGCTGGCCTACATCTTTAGGGATGTTTGTCCGACAGCAGGACGAAGACATTTTACCCGGTCGAATGTGGCATGATGCTTACTCAATTTGAGGAAAGATCAAGTCCGTCGATCTCGTTAAGACCACAATTCATCAGAGATTTCCAGCATTCGACACGGAGGCGAACGGTCGGAATTGAAAAACGCGGACTCTACCTGAGTTTTTCGCTTCCGGCAGTTTTTGCCGAAGCTCGACACTGGGACGCCGCGCGCAACATGCGTCTTTACGCTCACAATTGTTTCCTGCTAAAACTCGCAACGTTCATGCCCGATTGCGAGCAGTCAGAACCCATGGATGGGAGCAAGTTCCATGCAGTTGTCGAAGTGGTGGTGTTGGTTGAGCACGGTGGTGTTGTTGACGTCGGTTGGATGTGGCAACTCGGACACGGGCGGCGTCGAGGGGGACGACGACCTGATGAGCGAACTGCTGGGCTCCGAAGATGATTCGCCAGTTGCTGGCCCGACGAATCCTCATGGCGTGGATTCAGGTGACTCCGAAGCACCCGACACATTTGCCGCGCGGACGGTCAGCAAGTCGTCCAAATCAAACAAACAGACCAGAAACAACACAGCCCCCGTTGGCGAAAAACTGGAGCTGCGATTGCGTGAAGGTGATCGATTTCCGCTGGTCAAGACGATCGAGCAAACGCTGGTTCAGAAATCCGATCTCGCCCCTGCGCTGGCTCACACGCGGTTGGAACTGACGCTCATTATTACTGTCGAAGAAGTGAAGTCGGATGCCATCCGCCTTGCCGTGCAGTATTCCCGCGTGTCCTATCAGCATGACGTGAACGGTCAGCGATTGAACTATGATTCCGCCAGTCATCAGGGTGTTGTTCCGTGGGATGCGATTCCGTATGCCGGGATGATTAACAACGGATTTTCGTTCTGGCTGGGGCGCGACAACAGCATTCGTGAACTTGTCGGCTATCGGGATTTTCTGGAACGCTGCGTTGCCAACGTACCGCTTCAGCGTCGCGAGACTCTGCTTTCAGAAATCAGCAATCGCTTCGGCGACGACGGCGTTGCCAATTTCGTGGATGATACGATCGGCCTGCTGCCCTACGACAACACGGTCGATGCAGAATCCGCAACGCGCGTCATACCAGGAGATGTCTGGACCCGCGAACGTCGATTAATGCAGCCCGTGCCTGTTCACCTGACATCGACGTATCGCCTGGCGTCACTCAACGCCACTTCTGCTGAGATCGAAATTACCGGACGAGTGGCCAGTGGCGAAGCGGGTTCGCCATCGGAAGTTGGTCGATTGCGCATCCTGGGTGGCCAGAGTCTGGGGCGATGTATCGTCGATCGAGCCACGGGACTGCCACTGGAGATGAACATGACGCGCTTCATCAAAATGCAGCTGACAACGTCCGACAACCAGACCGTGATTCAGGAAAAACAAATCGAAACGACCGTGCGAGCGTTTCCGGAAATGCGGGGCGCGACTGTCGGTATGCCGCAACCCAGTTCCGGCATCCAGCCCGCAGGCGGTTTTCGCGAACAGCAGGGATACGCTCAACCCATTCCGACGCAACGCGGTGCCGCTCAGCCAGTCCACGCGGCTTATCCGGACTGAGATGTTAAGGCGAGCGGAAGAAACAGGATTACCAGAGATATTGCGTCACCCAGGGAATCCGACCTGAGACAGGTCGGACCACGTAGGCAGATCTGTCCTCAGATCTGCTTCCTTTGGCGTGGATCAGTCGCACGGGTCCGCTCGGCCTTAAGACTCGACGATGGTAAGTCCTTTCCTGCCGCTCGCCTAACACCACTCGACCAAGTCCGCGAACAAAGTTCTACGCGAAATGAAGTGCATGGTCGGCCCGATACCACAAACGAGTTGTCTTTGATGGATGCTGTGATTGAGCCTGAAAGGCTCGCACAAATCAGCCTGGGGCAAGAGAATCCGCGAATGCGGATGAACGCCGCCCCAGGTTCACGTGCCATCCGAACACGAACCCTGAAAGGGTTCCACAATGCGGTTTTGTCTAGCCCTTTCAGGGCAAAACACATTGCTGCCGAAAAACCTGGGGCGTTGCCCCAGGCTGACCTGTTGTGGCCCGTTGGGCCGAATCGCAGTGTTTCAGTGGGCTTTCAAGAATTCGTGGGCCTGTGTGGTTTGCCACACTTCCCGATGACATCCGCGAGTCCATCACATCCCCGATTTCTGACCCGCGCTCTTCATTTCGCGCAGAATCGCAATTCGCCCCCGACGATCGTGCTGAGCTTCCGACAAATCGACTCCAGGCTTCAGGCCGCCTAATTGTTGCAATCGATAGATTTGAGTCAGTGTCTCCGGAATGCAACGTTGAAATCGGTCATCGCTTCGTGAAATTGGAAGCACGTTGCCATCGGGGAACTAGAGTTTCGATGTCTCTGGTTGCTGATGCGGAGCACCGAGATGTCATTTCACAACTTTCGTTGCGATGGCTTTCTATCTCGCGACTGAGTCCTCGAAGTGATCGGCCAGCCAACAACGCCCGCGAATCCCGCAATCGCTTCACCGCGTACCGCCGAATCTTCGCAGGTTCAAATTCTAACGATCAATCTGGAAGATTATTTCCAGGCAGGCGTGTTTCACAAGTACATCAGTCCTCGTAACTGGTATCGCTTCGAATCGCGGCTGCAGAAGAATACAGAAGACACGCTGGCGCTGCTCGACGAGCACAAAACCAAAGCGACTTTTTTTGTACTCGGCTGGATTGCCGAACGATATCCGGAACTTGTGCGAGGCATCGCAGATAGCGGTCACGAAATTGCCAGTCGTGGTTTTGTCCATCAGCCGTTGCTGAAGTTGACCGCTAAAGGTCGCCACGAAGACCTGGTGCGATCCAAAGAACTTCTCGAAGACACGGTTGGACGTCCCGTGACTGGATTCCGCCTTTCGGATGGCTGGCTCTCGCACAAGGATCTGGGATTCCTTGAGGAAGTGCGAGAAGCGGGATACCTCTACGATTCCAGTCTGATGCCTCGTCGGCGGGATTTCTCACATCAGCCCTGGCGCCGGTTAGTTCATGAGCACCAGTGCCGCAGCGGAAGCCTTCTTGAAATTCCACCATCGACCTTACCCGTCAGCGGGGCGTGGATGCCGATTGCCGGAGGAAACTATCTCCGCCAACTGCCGGAAAAGATGATGCGGTCTGCTGTCGCCAAATGGATCGAGCGGGAATCGTCTCCTTTTGTCATGTACTTTCAGGTCTGGGAACTCGATGCGGAACAGCCGCGTTTGAGCGTTACCAGCCGCCTCACGAAGTTGCGACACTATCGAAACCTTGGACTCTATCGGACACTGCTGCCTCAGTATCTGCAGTCCGCAAGATTTACGTCGATTGCGGAACATGCAAGACTCTCGGACAGCCCACTGCATAGCCTCGCTGAGACATCATCCCGGACTCTTACCGCACACTTCAGCGGCACATCTCCGTCTCGCACAAAACCGGACGTGCCGGTCGAAGACCTCAATGTCGCGGCCGACTCGACACGAAATTGCGTTCGTACAGCCCTAACACTCGTCATACCATGCTATAACGAAGAGTCCTCACTGCCCTATCTGCATCGCACGCTGCAGCACCTGAAATTTGCCCTGCAATCGCAGTGCGATCTGAAGGTTCTGTTCGTTGACGACTGCAGTTGCGACAACACTCACGAATTGTTGCAGACGTTATTTGGCGACGATTCAGACATCTCTATTTTGCGACATGAAAAAAATAAGGGTGTTTCAGCGGCGATCCTCACAGGAATCAACGCCGCCACGACGGAAATTGTCGCGTCTATCGACTGTGACTGCTCTTACGATCCGGTCGAACTGCAAAACATGCTGCCGCTGATGCAGCCGGGTGTGGCGATGGTCACCGCGTCGCCCTATCACCGGGACGGTAAAGTCAGCAACGTGCCTCGCTGGAGACTGGTGCTGTCGCACACACTGTCGATGATGTATCGCCAACTGCTGAAACAAAATCTTTCCACCTGGACGAGTTGTTTTCGCATCTACCGCAAACAGCAGATTGTCGATCTGCCACTGGAAGAACAGGGATTTCTCGGCACCGCCGAATTGGCGGCTCAGCTAAGTCTGCACGGACGCAGGATCGTCGAACACCCAGCCACGCTGGAGGTTCGACTCTTTGGGTTTTCAAAAATGAAAACCGTCCGCACGATTTTCAGTCACCTGCGTCTGCTTGCAAAAGTCGTCGCGGATAAACGCCGCTGCGGTGTTTACAGAGTGAAATGACGGCAAACTGTGGCCACCGTTGGCATCTAAACCACGCGACGATGTGGTGCTGACTTTGGCATTCTGATCTTAACCAAAACCTCGACCAACCATTACCCATTTTGAAAGACAAACAAATGACGAACCGCATGAGCCTGCCTTCAGATCAGGACGCCACTGGACGAACATTCGGCATGGAAGAACTCGAAGCCGTGCGACAGTGCCTGGAGACCGGCACGCTGACCAGCACTAAAGGCAATTTTGTCAAACAGCTGGAAACTCAGTTTGCGACAAAGATCGGTGCGAAGTTCGCATACGCCTGCTCAAGCGGCACAGCCGCCATCCATTGCGCTGTGGCGGCTCTGAATCCGGAACCAGGCGATGAAATCATCACAACTTCGATCACGGACATGGGAGCCCTGACACCATTCATTTATCAGGGAGCGATTCCGGTCTTTTGTGACGTCGATCCACACACCTACAACGTCACGGCTGCCGCGATCGCGAAGTGCATCAGCCCAAAGACCAAAGCCATCATGGTGACACACCTGTTTGGTAATCCCTGTGACATCGCACCGATCATGGAACTCGCCAATCGACACGGCATTCCAGTCATCGAAGACTGTGCTCAGTCCTACCTCACCACTTACCGCGATCAGTACGTAGGCACGATTGGAGCCATTGGCTGCTTCAGTCTGCAGCAGGGCAAGCATATCACGACCGGTGAAGGCGGCATCGTTACGACCAATGACGAAGCCCTGGCACGCCGCATCTTTCTGTTCATCAACAAGGCGTGGGGCTACGGTGACGCGAAGGCGGATCATTACTTCGTGGCACCGAATTATCGCATGAGCGAATTGCTTGGCGCGGTCGCAGTCGCTCAGCTGCAGAAGCTGGACGCTGTGGTCGAATCACGGGTTCGCACGGCAGCGGCTCTCACCAGCGAACTGGCTGACGTGCGGGGCATCGAAACACCGATGATCACGCCAAACAGCGTGCATACGTTCTGGAAATATTGCCTGCGAGTTGACGAAACTGTGATTCCGGGCGGCACGGTGGCACTCGGTGCCGCACTGAAGGACTTCGGAATCCTCTGTGCTCCCCGATACATTCAGAAGCCAGCCTTTGAATGCCAGGTGATCAAAAACCAGGTGACGTTCGGCACCAGCCGCTGGCCATTCACCCTGGCACGCCCGGAAGCAACGGACTACAGCCGCTGCCACTTCGAAGGCACGTGGAACGCTCTCGAACATGTTCTTGTTCTCCCGTGGAATGAAAAATACACGGACGAGCACATTGAATATCTGGCCACGAATATTCGAAACGCCGTTGCATCACTCACAGCCAAAGTCACTGTTTGAAAATGAGTAATGACCAAATCCGAATGACCAATGAATCACATTGGCATTCGGATTATGGTCTGCGGTCCGTATTTGCGATTCATTGGTCATTGGTGCTTGAACATTGGTCATTCTCTCAGAGGAGATTTCTGTGATTACTCAAACTGTCCCCACCTTCGTCATCATTGGTGCTGGCGGGATCTCAAAGTCATACGCACAGGCATTCGTTCAGGGGCTGCCGTTTCAGATCGTCGGCGTGGCTGACATTCGTCTCGAATCCGCGAAAGACGTCGCCGCGATGGTTGGCGTGCCGGCGTATGATAATGTCGATAGAATGATCGAAGAGCTGAAACCAATGGCCGCAATCGTCTGCACGCCGCCTTCGACTCATCCCGATGTCTGCATCCGATTGATGGAACAGGGCGTCAACGTGCTGTGCGAAAAGCCACTCGCGATCAGCACGGAAGAAGCCGTACGTATGGCGGAAACAGCGGAACGCTGCCACGTCGTCTTTTCCATGGGCTCGAAGTTTCGCTTCGTTGCCGATGTGCAGAAGGCGCGGGAAATCATCGACTCCGGAATTCTCGGCGACATCATCCTTTACGAAAACACGTTCGCAGGTTTTTGCGACATGTCCAAACGCTGGAACAGTCAGCCCGCAATCAGCGGCGGCGGCGTTTTGATAGACAACGGCACTCATTCCGTTGACATCCTGCGATTCCTGCTGGGCAACATCACCGAATTGCAGGTCGTCGAAGGCCGTCGCATCCAGAACCTGCCCGTCGAAGATACTGCCCTGCTGTTTGTCCGCACCGAAGGCGGCACGATGGGCAATATTGACCTCTCATGGAGTCTCAACAAAGTCCGCGCCGACTTCATCAGTCTCTACGGATCAAAAGGCACACTGTCCGTTGGCTGGAAGGAATCCAAGTACAAACTCGCCGATCAGAAGGAATGGACTGTCTTTGGCAGCGGCTACGACAAGGTCGCAGCGTTCGGCAACCAGATCAAAAACTTCGGAGCGGCCATTCTTGGCACTGAAGAATTGATCATCACTCCGGCCGATGCCATCGCCTCCGTTCGCGTCATCGAAACAGCCTACGCTGCTCTTCAGACCGAACAATGGCACCAGGTCGCGCCTGCCGCCAGCTTCCGCAGAAACGTCTCCATGGCCACAACGTAGTCGCGAGCGCGTCTGTCTTCATTGGTCATTCTGGCTTGGTCATTGGTCATTTCGTCAAGGTAACTTCAATGTCTGTACGCATTCATCCCACGGCAATCATCGAATCCAACGTGCAACTTGGCAACGGCACGTCGGTTTGGGACTCCGCCCACATTCGCCAAGACGCGATGCTTGGTGCCGAGTGCATTGTTGGTGGCAAGTCCATGATTGCCTACGGCGTGCAGATTGGCAATCGAGTCAAAATCAACTCGAACGTCTACATCTGCAACGGGGTCACCATTGAAGACGGTGTCATGATCAGTGCCGGAACAATATTCACCAACGACCGGTTCCCCCGCGCTACGACTCCAGATCTTACCGAACTGCGTGGATCAGAGCCGGATGAACACACGCTTTGTACTCTGGTGCGGGAGGGAGCCACCATCGGTGCGGGTTGCATCATTGGCTGCAATCTGGAGATCGGTCGCTGGGCGATGATTGGCATGGGAGCGATCGTGACGAAATCAATCCCGGACTTTTGTCTGGCGATTGGCACGCCCGCGCGAGTCGTGGGAGTCGTCTGCCGTTGCGGCGAACCTGTGCATCGCTTCGACGAAACGCTGTCAAATGCCGCTCTGGCCGTAACGTGCGAGTGTGGCCGCAGTTATTCCATCAACGGTCAGGTGGTTGCGGAGATTCGATCGCCCGCCATTGCAGAAGCCTGCTGTGCGGCAATGGCGTAAACTTAATATCGATCGGGAAATAAGTAGGACAGGCTTCCAGCCTGTCTTCGGCAAACAGACAGGCTGGAAGCCTGTCCTACATTCCCAGGCAATGATTTGAGACACCATGAACGCAGACGCTCACAACGCATCCACTCCAAAACACTGGGCCGTACTTGGCGGCGGAGTGCTTGGAATGACGCTCGCCCTGAGATTGACTCAGCAGGGACACAAAGTCACGCTGCTGGAATCGCGGGCGAATCTCGGTGGACTGGCGGATGCGTGGAAAATCGGCGACGTCACATGGGACCGTCACTACCATGTCACGCTCATGTCTGATCTGCATGCGCGCGAAGTCCTCCGTGAACTGGATCTCGAAGATCAGATGCAGTGGGTCGAAACGAAGACCGGTTTTTTCACGGACGGTCAGCTGCATTCCATGTCGAACACACTGGAATTCCTGAAATTTCCGCCGCTCCGCATGATCGACAAGGTTCGTCTGGGCGGCACGATCTTTTATGCCGCGCGAGTGAAGAACTGGAAGCGACTGGAGAATATTTCCGTCGGAGATTGGCTGACAAAACTCTCCGGACGACGCACGTTTGAAAAGATGTGGTTGCCGCTGCTGCGATGCAAGCTTGGCGAATGCTGGCGTGAGACATCCGCCGCATTTATCTGGGCCACGATCGCTCGCATGTACGCCGCCCGACGCACGGGGCTGAAGAAAGAGATGTTCGGCTACTGTCGCGGTGGCTACGCTCAGATCCTGGACCGCTTCACAAAGAAGCTGCAACAACTGGGCGTGGAAATCCATTGCAATGCCGCAGTGAAGTCCGTCCGCACGGCCTTCGACGGACGGCAGACCGTACACTTCGCCGATCATGATCGCGTCTTCGATCGCGTGGTCTCAACGCTGCCCACGCCAGTAATGAGCCGCATCTGTCCGGAACTCAACGCAGCCGAGAAACAACTTTTCGACGGCGTTCGGTATCACGGTATCGTCTGCATGTCGGTGCTGTTGTCGAAGAGTCTGTCGCCTTACTACGTGACGAATATCACAGATCCCGGCTATCCATTTACCGCTGTCATTGAAATGACGTCGCTGGTCGATAAAGCGGAACTCGATGGCAATGCGCTCGTCTACCTGCCGCGTTATGTCGCCCCGAATGATGAACTCTTCGAACGTACCGACGCGGAAATAGAGCATGAATTTCTGTCCGGTCTGCAGCGAATGCATCCGACGCTCTCTCTGGCGGACGTCAAAGCCGTCCGCATCTCACGAGTTCGACATGTCTTTGCTCTGCCGACACTGGGTTACTCGGACCGCCTGCCGCCGACCGTAACTTCGGTCTCCGGGCTCTATTCACTCAATTCGTCGCACATCGTGAACGGAACCCTGAACGTTAACGAAACAATCAAGCTTGCCAATGACTTTGTCGTAAGTCTGCCGGGGCTGCAAGATGCCGCGTCAACCTGTGCCAGTGTCAAAACGACAATCGCCAGTTCCCGAATGACCAATGACCAAGTCCCAATGACCAGCATTCGCTGAACAATAAACACGAAAAACTCTCCAGCCATGTCCAAACCAATTGCCAGTCTCTCGCTCGACCTCGACAACAAATGGTCGTACATGAAAACTCACGGGGACGCCGGATGGGACAAGTATCCCACGTATCTCGATCTCGTCGTGCCACGATTCCTCAGGGTATTGCACGAGCGACAGCTGAAGATGACCGTCTTTGTCGTCGGTCAGGACGCGGCCCGCGAAGAGAATTTTGAGGCACTTGCGTCGATCTCAGCCGCCGGACACGAAATCGGCAACCACTCGTTCAATCACGAACCGTGGCTGCATCTCTATTCAGAAGCTGAACTTGTTTCTGAGCTGGCGAAGACTGAAGAACATCTGGAACGCATCACCGGACAATGTCCAATCGGCTTTCGCGGTCCTGGATTCAGCTTCTGCGATCTGCTGCTGCGAATCCTCATGCGACGTGGCTACAAATACGACGCCTCGACGTTCCCGACTTATCTCGGACCGCTCGCTCGTATGTACTACTTCATGTCCACGCGATTGACCAAAGAGCAGCGAGCCGAACGAAAGCAGCTGTTTGGGAAATTCAGCGAAGGCTTCCGACCACTCAAGCCATTCACCTGGGCCTGCTCTGAAGGGCAGCTGACGGAAATTCCCGTCACCACGATGCCATTCTTCAAGGTGCCGATTCACGCCAGCTACATCCTGTATCTCGCGCAGTTTTCACGCACCGTCGCGATGACATACTGGCGAATGGCACTGACGCTGTGCCGTGCCGCCGGTGTTGGTCCTTCGCTGCTGTTACATCCTCTGGACTTCATGGGTTGCGACGATGATCGGGATCTAGCCTTCTTTCCGGCGATGGGACGTCCCGCCGAGCCCAAAGTTGCACTTGTCGCTGAAATGATCGACATGCTGAGCCGCCATTACGAAGTTGTCCCGATGAAAGATCACGCGGCGGCGATCAGTGGGAAACTGCCGCAGACGCCGATTCAGACGGGAGAGAACACGAAGGTCGTTACTCGCTGATTGGCGGCTAGCGCCCAATGGCACTTACTTTCCCATTGTAGACGTCACTCTCTGAGTGACGAAGGCCGCAAAACGCGGCCCTTGGCATTCATCACTCGGAGAGTGATGGCTACTTTAATCGCAAAGTAAGTGCCATTGGGCTAGCGCCTTGCCGCTCATTTAGTCAATAACTCATTGAAACATTGTTCCGCCATGCGTTTTCCATTCTCAACCAGAATTCAAACAGTCGGAGCTGCGGCGATCTTGTCGCTGGTCGCCGCGTTTGTTCTGATCATGGTCGATGACGGAACATGGCTGCACCCGGACACCGCCCAGGCGCTGAGCGTTGCCCGCAATCTGCAACAGGGTAACGGCTTCAGCACGAGCGTTGTTTACTACGAAGAACACTATCAATTCGACACCGCGCCCGCACCGCAAACGGTTTTCCCGATTGGATACCCGGCGATGATCGCCGCAATCGGAGCGTTTGGTGTTCCACTGCGGACGGCTGCCTATTCGATTGGAGTCATCGGCTTTGTCCTCGTTCCGCCACTGATCTGTCTCGCTGCGCTGCGAATGGGACGCAAACCCATAACCAGTTTCATGGTCGCGGCGTTCTGGCTGTGTTCCCCGATGCTCTGGCACAACGTCTGGGAGCGTCAGACAGAAATGATGTTCATCACACTCACGCTGAGTAGCCTCATTCTGCTGCAAAACTCCATGCTGACGACTCGCAGGTTGCTGCTTTCCGGATTGCTCGCGGCCATTGCATTCAGTCTGCGGTATGCCGGAGTTTTCTGGCTGACGTCCATCGGCGGGGTCCTGCTTATTCAACTGGTCGCGAATGGTCGCCTGGCCGTCGGGCCAGTTTTTCGGCAGGCGGTTTCCTTCTTCACGATTCCCATCGTAGTTGCGATCTCTCTGTTCGCCAGAAACGCGGCGCTTGTAGGAGATTTCAAGGGCGGCAACAACAAGGAAGTCCACCGAACATTGCTCGAAGCAAGCATGAACGCATGGTACGGGATCTCCAGAATTTTGGGGCTCGACAAATCCGGCCTGGTTGCCGGAAACACCGTTGAACGGGTTGCAGTCGCTGGCCTGGCGATCCTGGTCATCGCTGGATTGCTGTGCCTGTTACGGATCCGCAAGTCCGAAGTTAGAACGACGCTGCTGCCCACCAGTTTCGCGAACACTGCGATGTATCTCTACATCGGTGTCTCGGTCGCGGCACTCATCGGACTGGAGATGCGAACGTCGATCAATCTTTCGCCGAGGAT
>Ga0138256_10002365_pt1 | contig 20197 bp, 16 predicted proteins | sample KNB2016incub_MG_FD_105486 | JGI IMG/M metagenome (GOLD analysis project Ga0138256, IMG submission 105486) | Active sludge microbial communities from wastewater in Klosterneuburg, Austria - KNB2014incub_MG | ecosystem: Engineered > WWTP > Activated sludge > Unclassified | place: Austria... | reverse complement strand
TGAAAGGTTACGACTACAGTCTTAGCCCCAGCAACTATGTCCACTATATGGAAAGACCGGAAGGTAATCCACAGCTCCGGAAAAATTCAGAAGAATTATTAAATGAACTGGCAAACAGGTCGATGTATTGGTTTAATGTTTCGGGCAGCCTTTATATAAACTATGAGGAATTAAAACAAAAAGCAGAAAGATTGATCTTACTGCTTGAAAAAACATCAAAATAAAAATTGCTTTTATGCAACAGGAACTAACCGCCACAAATAAATAAATATGGAAGTACACCACCATGCCCACACAGCCCGAAAAAAATGGACCCATTATTTCTGGGAGTTTCTAATGTTATTCCTCGCTGTGTTCTGAGGATTTTTAGCAGAGTATCAGTTGGAGCATAAGATTGAAAAAGATAGAGAAAAACAATTTATAAATTCCTTGGTTGCAGATTTGCAGGATGATGAAAAAATTCTATTGGATATGACAAGCTCAGAACAGCTTGGAATAGCAAGTCTTGATACATTAATGGATTTGCTCAATAACCCTTCACTGGCTAAGCAAAATGGTGATCAATTATATTATGTGGCAAGGATGGGGCCGAGATATATTCCTTTTGCCAACAACAGCAGGACTTTTGACCAGCTGAAATTTTCCGGTGGATTTCGTCTTATCCGTTTCCCGGAGGCCTCTAACAAAATAATGAACTATTATAACCAGTTTTCTTTGTTACGTCTGCTGGAAGCCAACTATAATCAGGAGTTTGATAATTTTAAAAATAGTGCGGCGAAAATCCTTGACCCTGCTATTTTAAGAAGGCAGGAAACTGATAACGGAGTAATTCTAAGAAGCACGGATAATCCGGTACTTAGAACATATGATGCTGAACTCCTGAAAGAGTTGGGGTTTCATACTTTACAAATGAATGGCTCACGACGATCAAAAATATTGATATTGGAGACGCTGAAAAAAGGATCAGAAGAACTGATGGTTTATTTAAAAAGCAAGTATCACCTAAAATAAAGAATCATTAACAATCAAAACCAAACTCATGCCAACAGCATTCAACGCATTTCATTTGATGAAGTCAATGACAATCATTGCAGCATTAAGTTTTATAACAGTTAGTTGCAATCATTCTACGAAAGAAGAAAAAACAACTGTAACAACAGAATCTGAAAAGCCCGATTATTTTTTACTCCGCCCGGATGTAGAAAAAGCATATGGCTATTCCCATGCTGTACGCATTGGGGATGATATTAAAATTTCCGGCGCAGTTAGCATGGATAGTGCCGGCAATCCAACTGCAGTAGGCGATCTTGCACAACAAGTAAAAAATTGTTACGCTGATCTGGAAAAAGTATTGGCTCATTATGGTTGCACATTTGATGATGTAGTGGTTGAAAATATTTTCACCACTAACATGCCTAAATTTTTAGAAGCCTCTGTTTACCGTAACGAAATTTATAAAAAGCAATTTCCTACTGGTTCATGGCTGGGTGTAAAAGAACTGGCATTGCCTGAGTTTATGATTGAAATAGAATTGGAAGCACACAAATCAAAGTAATCAGCAAATAATTACAACTACATGAAAAAAATTCTTGCAGCCTGCATTTGGTCCTTAGTATTCATTTCGGTTTGTGCACAGCAACCATATTATCCGGGTGCAGATTGGCAAACAAAAAAACCGGAAGAGTTAAAGATGAATAAAAAACTCTTAGACAGTGCTATAAATCTTGCTATAAAAAATGAAAATAAGGTTGACAGGGATTTACGTATCGCCAATATGAAATCATACTCCCGGGAACCCGACTATAAAATTCTTGGCCCTACCAAGCTGCGTGGCGGGCCTGCGGGATTAGTAATAAAGAATGGTTACATCGTTGCGCAATGGGGAGATGTAAACCGGGTAGATATGACATTCAGTGTTACAAAAAGTTTTCTTTCTACCGTTGTTGGTGTTGCGGTTGATGAGAATTTAATAAAAAATGTATCAGACAAAGTGAATCAATATGTGTGGGATGATTCATTTGAAGGAGAACACAATGCAAAAATCACCTGGCAACATTTATTAACCCAAAGCTCTGATTGGAGCGGAACACTGTTTGGTTTGCATGATTGGGCCGATCGTCCGCCGAGAGAGGGTGGTATTGATGATTGGAAAAATAGAAAGCTGAATGAACCTGGAACTGTATTTAAATATAATGATGTACGGGTAAATTTATTAGCTTATTCATTATTACAAGTCTGGAGAAAACCATTACCCGTTGTTTTAAAAGAAAAAATTATGGAGCCAATCGGGGCTTCGACTACCTGGCGTTGGTATGGTTATGAAAATTCATTTGTAAACATGGATGGGCAAATGGTGCAATCTGTAAGTGGTGGCGGTCATCATGGCGGCGGAATTTTTATTAACGCTATTGATCAGGCAAGATTTGGTTTATTGTTTCTGCGAAATGGTAAATGGAATAATCGGCAATTAGTTTCTGAAAAATGGATTACAGAAGTGCAGCATCCTTCTGTTGCCAATACTAATTATGGTTATATGTGGTGGTTAAATACTGATAAAAAATGGGCAGCTGTTTCTGCAAAAATTTATTACGCAGCAGGATATGGCGGCAATTATATTGTTATAGATAATGAACATGATTTGGTGGTAGTTACTCGCTGGATAGATGATAATACTATTGGAGATGTAATGAAACTGGTTATTCAATCAATTGAAAAAAAATAATATTATGAAAAGACTTATCCCTTTAATCTGTGTCATTATTTTTGGTTGTAACTCTCAAAAGAACAGTGATATCAGTAAACAGTTAGATCAGTTCCTGCAAGGCCAGGCAGAATATTTTCGTTTTAATGGAAATGTATTGATTGCTGAAAACGGAAAAACTATTTTTCAGCATTCTTTTGGTATGGCTGATTTTGATAGCAACCGGCCGCTGAACGACTCTTCTGTTTTTGAACTGGCATCGGTCAGTAAACAATTTACCGCTACAGCAATTCTGTTATTAAAAGATAAAGGCAAATTAAAACTCACTGACTCGCTGCGCCAATATTTTCCGGAACTGCCTTATTCCAATATTACTATTTGGCATATGCTTACACATACATCCGGCCTGCCTGATTATTTCTGGTTGATGATAGAAAAATGGGATCACAATAAAATTGCATTCAACAATGATGTGATTGCATTTTTAGCAAAGGAAAAACTACCGGTTGTATTTGAACCGGGTACAAAATGGGAATATAGTAATACTGCTTTTGTTTTGCTAGCCTCCATCGTTGAAAAAATTTCAGGTCAGTCTTATAAAGAATATATGGCTGAAAATATTTTTCAACCGTTAGGAATGAATCATAGTCAGGTTTATAACACCCGCCGGTCTTTAAAAGATACGATTGCAAATTATGCGTATGGGTATGGCTACAGTGATTCATTAAAAAAATATATTCTGCCGGATAATGACCCTGATGCAAGTTTTGTAATTTATCTGGATGGCATACAAGGTGATGGCATCATAAATTCTACCACGGCTGATTTATTGAAATGGGACAGATCAATAAAAAATCATACCCTGCTAAAAGAAGAAACACAAAAAGAAATGTTGAAAGAACAATCCATGCAAGACACGGCTAATAAAACATATTATGGTTTTGGCGTTTCGCTTGACTCAACAGAACTAGGCTATATGATTTCACACTCGGGCGGATGGCCAGGTTATACAACCTTTCTTGCACGGAATACCGATAAAGATCAATCCTATATTTTATTATCCAACAACAGTTCAAACTCTCCGGTTATAAGTAAAACTTTACAACATATAATGGCTGGCAAACCGGTAGTAATGCCATATGTGCACAAGGAAATCACATTGGATTCAGTGGCTTTAGATCGGTTTACAGGAACTTATCATGGAGTAAATGAATTTAAACTTGAGCGAAAGGGGAATAAGTTATTCAGGGTTTTACCCAATGGAAATTCTATAGAAGTAAAGTCAGAATCAGAAAGCAAATTCTTTTATGCAGATGGTTCTGACCGTCAAATTGAATTTGAAATAGATGCCAACAAGAAAATAATTAAGATCTGGTTTATTGCTTATGGCTTAAAAACAGAATTAAAAAAATTAAATTAAAAGCATATCAATGAAAAAAATATTGTTGCTAGCTAGTGTCTTTCTACTGTATACATCTGTAACAGCTCAAAAACCAAGAGCCAGAGATATTGGCATTCCCTTCGATGGAACAACCGGAAAGTTTAATGCCATTACCGATGTAAAAGGAGTTGAAGTTGGTTACAGTACCATTATCTCCGGCAGTGGAAAAAACATCCGTGGTAAAGGCCCGGTAAGAACAGGTGTAACAGCTATTTTACCAAGAGGACATAATAACAACCCGGTATATGCCAACTGGTATGCATTAAATGGAAATGGTGAAATGACTGGCACAACCTGGATGACAGAGTCGGGATTTTTAGAAGGACCAATAATGATTACTAATACAAATAGCGTTGGTGTAGTAAGAGATGCAGTATTGAAATGGTATGTAAAAACAGGATGGTATAAAGAAGATTTCTGGTACACCTATCCTGTGGTGGCAGAAACTTACGATGGTTTCTTAAATGATATTTATGGCTTTCATGTAAAAGAAGAAAATGCTTTTGAAGCATTGGATAGTGCTAAGTCAGGTTTTATAAAAGAAGGAAATGTAGGTGGTGGTACAGGTATGATGTGTTTGGGATTTAAAGGAGGCACAGGCTCTGCCTCAAGAGTTGTAAAAATAAAAGACAGTACTTATACAGTTGGTGTGCTGGTGCAATCAAACTTTGGTGGTAAAAGAAATTTTACCATTGCCGGTGTGCCTGTCGGGCAGGAATTAAAAGACACTATGAATTATGAATTTAAAGCACCACCATCTTACGAAGCTGGTGATGGTTCCATTATTGTCGTTGTTGCAACAGATGCGCCTTTATTACCGCATCAATTAAAAAGAATTGCAGCAAGAGTTCCGCTGGGTATTGGTATTGTTGGCGGTCGTGGCGAAAATGGTTCTGGTGATATTTTTCTTGCCTTCTCTACGGCTAATCCAACAGCCTTTCAAAGAGCAGAGTTTACAAAACTTGATGAGTTACCTAATGACCTGATTAATCCTTTGTTTAATGCAACGGTGCAAGCGGTGGAAGAAGCTATTATTAATGCTATGGTGGCAGCAGAAACGATGGAAGGTATTAATGGCAATAAAGCCTATGCGCTTCCGCATAAATTGGTGATGGACATTTTGAAAAAGTATAATCGGGTAAAATAAATTGATTGTGATGAAAAAAATAATAATTCTCATTTGTTTTATTGCAAGCATACAGAATGCTTATGCTCAAAATACAACGACAGATAGTTTGCAGGCAATACTGGTCAACACTACAAAGCCTATAGATCGGTTTACCATCATCAATAAAATAATGGAAACTACAGGTTTTTCCTCAGGCTACATTGATACTACCAGTTGTATTGAAATGCTGAAAATAGCACAACAATTAAAGAATGATTCTCTGCTGGCAACAGCCTATAATTGGATAGGCTCAAATTTTGGCCGCAACCAGGGAAATAATATTGCTGCATTAGAATACTATTTTAAAGCTATTCCTCTTGCAGAAAAAGCAAAAGATATGCGAAGACTTAGTTCTGTTTACTTCGATATATCAGGAGTATATTTTAACCTGCAAAACAATGAAGCAGGTCTTAAATATGCCCGTAAAGGCTGGGAGAATTTACCCGATAAGTCGCACCCCTTGTATGATTTTATGCTTGCCCAATATCAACGAGGAGTATCCACCTATTATATATTGACCAATCAACCAGATTCTGCGTTGCGCTATAGCCTGCCAATGACTGAAACCAGCCGCAGGGCAAAAAGCCTTCTTTTTGAATTTAACTCTATGCACTTGAATGGTGCTGCTTATGCAAAAGCAAACGAAAAAGAGCTGGCTGATGTTTATTTCAGAAAAGCGTTGGCAGTTTTAGATTCCATCAGATCGACACAAGGAATATTAAGATTCGGAATTAATTATATTCCTTTTTTACTTGCTAATAACAGGCTTGCCGATGCGAAAGTACAGGCGGTGCGGTTATTGAATTTTGGTGAAGAACTGGGGATTAACGATTTGAAGCTGGCAGGTGCTGGTTATATGCGGCAGGTGTTTGATAGTTTACAGAACAGGGACAGTGCTTATTATTATGCCAGAATGGAGGCAGAATTTAATGCCAGAATTTTCAGTCAGAATAATATTAATAAGACACAGGCATTGGCCTTCAACGAACAGATACGACTTATAGAGGATGAGGCAAAAAAAACAGAACAGGCACTCCAACGCAAACAAAACATTCAGTATGCTTTATTGGCACTAGGCATCATAATTTTTGTAATTCTATTTTTAGCACTCAGTCGCCGTCATATCACCAATACAAAACTCATTCAGTTTTTAGGTGTAGTTGCTTTATTAGTTGTGTTTGAATTTTTAAACTTATTGCTCCATCCGCTTTTAGAAAGAATAACACACCACAACCCAATATTGATGTTATTAGCATTGGTTTGTATTGCAGCTTTACTTGTTCCGCTACATCATAAATTAGAAAAATGGGCTACTCATAAATTGGTGGAGAAGAATAAAACGATTAGGCTGGCGGCAGCGAAAAAAACAATTGAGGAGTTAGAAAAAAAATAATTCATAACTTTTCATGATGAAAAAAATCATACTTTGTATATTACTACCCCTGCAATTATTCGCCCAAACTTTTTCCAAAGAAGAAACCATCCGTTGGGAAAAACAATCCGAACAAGTAACTATTATAAGAGATAATTATGGCATTCCGCATATTTATGGTAAAACAGATGCTTATGCTGTCTTCGGGCTTTTGTATGCACAGTGCGAAGATGATTTTAAAAGAGTAGAGTTGAATTATGTTGAAAAGCTAGGAAGACTATCTGAAATTGCAGGAGAAAAAGATCTATACAATGATTTGCTAAATCGTCTTGTAATAGATACTGCTGCTGCAATGAAAGATTATGCAAAAGCTCCTGTCTGGTTAAAAAATATTCTGAACGCTTATGCTGCTGGCATCAACTATTATCTCTATAAAAATCCCAACGTAAAACCTGCTTTACTTACCCGGTTCGAACCATGGTATCCATTATTATGGACCGATGGTAGCATTGGTGCTATTAGTACTGGTGGCATTTCTACAAATGAACTCAAAGCTTTTTATTCCGGTAACGATTATGCTATTGCATACAATACACCCAACGATTTTTTTACCAAAGAAGAAAATATGGCAGGCTCCAACGGTTTTGCATTTTCGCCTTCCATAACTGAATCCGGCAATGCTATTTTATATATTAATCCGCATGTAACTTTTTACTTTCGTCCCGAAGTGCATATGGTTAGCGAAGAAGGCCTTAATGCCTATGGTGCTGTTACCTGGGGACAACCTTTCGTTTACCAGGGTTTTAATGAGCATTGTGGATGGATGCACACATCTTCACAGGCAGATATTTCTGATGCTTATATTGAAAAGTTGACAAAAAATAATAACAAGTGGACTTATGAGTATGAAGGAAAACAAAGACCAGTTATAAAAAAACAAATAACTGTAAAATATAAAACAGCAAATGGTTTAACATCTAAAACTTTTACAACACTCTTTACACATCATGGTCCCATCATGGCTAAGCGAGATGGGCAATACCTTAGCTTACGTCATAACAACAGAGATACAAAAGGATTTATGCAAAGCTGGTTACGTACAAAAGCAAACAGTTTTTCGGATTTCAAAAAAACAATGGACATGGGTGCTAATCCATCCAATAACACCGTGTATGCAGATGCGGAAGGCAATATTGCTTATTGGCATGGAAATTTTTTACCAAAAAGAGATCCACATTACGATTGGGGCAAACCTGTAGATGGTACAACTAAAGCAACAGAATGGCAGGGTTATCATACAGTAGATGAAAGTGTACATCTTTATAATCCAGAAAATGGATGGCTACAAAATTGCAACTCCACACCCTTTACGGTTGCAGGTAAGTTTAGTCCTAAAAAATCTAACTATGTAAGCTATCTGGCTCCTGATGGCGAAAACTATCGTGGCATTAATGCAGTAAAAATATTAGATCAGGAAAAAAAATACACCATTGAAAAAGTAATTGCAACTGGCTATAATAAAAGATTGGCTGCCTTTGAGGATTTGATTCCTGCATTAATTAATGCTTTTGAAAAACATATTGATTACAACGATACTGCTTTCGCCTATTTGGCCGGACCAATTGCAGTGCTGAAAAACTGGGACTATAATGTTTCGGAAAAATCTATTGCAACAACATTGGCTATAGAATGGGGACAGCGTTTACAAGTACAAATCAATCGTACCAATGGAGCTGACATTGTTGAAAAAACAAAGGGCTTTGCAATACTTGCAGGACCAAATACATTATTAGAACCATTATTAGCAACTATAAAAGACCTGCAAAGCCGATTCGGTAAATGGCAAATACTCTGGGGTGAAATAAATCGTTTTCAACGGATATCATCAGACATAGAAAATAAATTTGATGATAGCAAACCTAGTATTCCAGTTGGCTTTGCTTCATCTGCGTGGGGTATGCTTCCTTCCTATACCAGTCGATATTTTCCAGGCACTACAAAAAGATATGGTGTAAATGGAAATAGTTTTATTGCAGCCGTAGAATTTGGAAAAAAGATAAAAGCCAAATCTTTACTTGCAGGTGGAGAAAGTGGTGACGAAAATTCACCTCATTTTTTTGATCAGGGATTGATGTACAGCAAAGGACAATTTAAAGATGTGCTGTTCTATAAAGAAGATGTATTAAAACATTCTACAAAAAGTTATCATCCGGGAGAATAAATCATATCAATTCCTATAAATTATTTATTATGGAACAAACAACTTTGGGTATTGGCACCCGTTTACAGCACACATTGTATGGACCCGGTGTAATTGTCGGTATTAAATATGCTACATATCTCGTTTCTTTTATCAACCATGGCATTAAAGAAGTCGATAAAACAGATGATAAGCTCGATGAAATAATTCCAGAGAATGTGTCGGTTGAAATAGAAACAACAGCAGAAGTAGAAAAGTCATTATTAAAAATCTTAAGGCTTTGGGGTGGCATTACAGAAAATGTGCCACTAGGTGACAAATGGATAAAGGGAATGATGCTTTTGCAACCCGCAGATAAATCATTAAAACCCAAAGAAATTCCAATTGAAGATTTCTTTCATAAGGTTGTAATGTTACGGGATAGACTAAGAGTGTTGGAGCAGAATATCAACAGCAGTAAAACGTTAAGCGACGAAGAAAAAGTGAACATCCAGCAATATATCACCCGTTGCTATGGTTCACTTACCACTTTTAATGTGTTGTTTAAAAATAAAGAGCAACATTTTGTAGGAGAAAAAGGTGGTAAGGATGATTAAGCGTTCATAAATACCGTATCTTGATTTCGCTTTAGCAACAACCATTAACCAACCATCGATGCAAACATTAGCTCCCGTTCAGTCCAGCGACAGAATTGTTTTTATGGATGTGCTCAGAGGCTTTGCCATTCTGGGCATTTTTATTGCCAACTTAGGTACTGGTTTTACTTGGTATAATGAATCAGCAAATGCTACCGGTCCGCTGTTATTACCCAAAGCAGATCATATCATGAGTTTTCTTCATCACATGTTTATAGAAGGAAAATTCTATTCTATTTTCAGTTTACTTTTTGGCTGGGGCATTGCTTTGCAATTTAAAAGAGCCGAGGCAAAAGGCGTCAATGCTTTTCCAACAGTAAGAAGGCGGTTACTCTTTATGCTTTTATTAGGTGCTATTCATTTGTTAATCTGGACTGGTGACATTGTGTTTTTCTATGCCTTGCTTGGGTTTATATTATTACCGCTGAGAAAGTTTTCTAATAAAGTATTGTTGACTACTGGAGTCCTTCTTATTTTTTCTCCTATACTTCTATATTGGCTGAAAATGACATGGCCTGTTTTAAATTATCCTTCTGAACTATTGATTAAAACAGGAATGAAGGTTGATCAATCTTTATTAAACCTAAAAAGTGATGAAGATTTTATGAACCTGATGAGACACGGCTCTTGGTTCGATCAGTTGAAGGCAAATATCACAGGTTTCTTTTTTCGTTATCAATATTTATTTTTTGTAAGTCGTATTCCTAAAGTTCTAGGTATGTTTTTAATAGGCTATGTAGTTGGCCGTTCAGATTTTTATAAAAACATTGCTCAGCATAAAAACCTACTCTATTGGATAGTTGGTGGCGGTCTGGCAATTGGCTTGCCTGCCAATTACTATTTGGCGCATTATATGAGCACAGCAATGAGTGATTATTTTCAACTAAAACAAAAAGGTTTATACCAAACAGTTTTTTATGCCTTGGGTGTTGTTCCTTTAGCTATGGCTTATGTAGGCATTTTTATTTTATGTTTCCAAAAAGAAGCTTGCAAAAAGACCTTGTCTGTTTTAGCACCTGTTGGTAAAATGGCTTTCAGTAATTATATCACACAATCATTAGTTGGAAATTTTGTTTTCCTCGGCGCCGGATTGGGCTACATGGGACAAGTGGGTCCTGTTTACTTTACCATTTTCGGTATTGCTTTTTTTATTTTGCAGGTAATAGGCAGCACAATCTGGTTACGGTATTTTAATTTCGGACCGGTGGAATGGATATGGCGAAGTGCGACGTATAAAAAATGGCAGCCTTTCCGAAAACAACTACCCAACAACCCAATCGTCTGATATTTATATTTAACAAGAATCGCTTTTCATTATTGCGTATCTTGAAGGCATGAAATGGACGCTAATACTCTTTTTATTTCCACTATTTGCTGCTTCGCAGGATTGTGATATTCTAATTACTAACGGGAAAATAATTGATGGTACTGGCAATGGCTGGTATTATGGAAATATTGCTGTAAAAGATGGCAAGATCATTAAAGCAGGAAGAGATATAACTCTTTCAGCAAAAAAAACAATTGATGCCAAAGGTCTCATTGTTGCTCCAGGTTTTATTGATGTGCACACACATTTGGAAGATGATGAAGCAAGAGATCCCAATGCTACTAGTTTTATTTTAGATGGTGTTACTACTTGTGTCACGGGAAACTGCGGCTCTTCTAATGTTGATATAAAAAAATATTTAACCTGGATCGATTCATTAAAACTTTCTATAAATGTGGCTACGCTGATTGGACATAACGATGTTCGCAAAGCAGTAATGGGCAGGGCAAACCGTGAAGCCACTCCTGCTGAAATGAAAAGAATGGAAGAAATTGTTGACAAAGCGATGAAAGATGGCGCCGTAGGAATGTCAACAGGTTTAATTTATATACCCGGTACTTATACCAAAATACCAGAAATAGTTGATCTGGCAAAAATTGTTTCAAAACACAATGGTGTGTATGCAAGCCATATGCGAGATGAAGGTGATAGTGTAACACAAGCCATTGAAGAAGCTATAACAATTGGAAGAGAAGCAAAATTACCTGTAGAAATTTCTCATTTCAAATTAAGTGGTCAACACAACTGGGGAAGAAGTAAAGAAACGATTCCGATGATAGAGGCTGCAAGAAGAGAAGGTATTGATGTTACAATAGATCAATATCCATACACCGCCAGCAGCACTTCCATCAGCACTTTAATTCCTGATGATATTTTAGCAGATGGTCAAGATTCTATAAAAGCGAGACTACAACGTCCAGATCTTAGAAAATATGTAATCAATTCTATGCTGGCAAGATTGAAGAAAAGAAAATTGAAACATTTTGGATATGCCGTTGTTGCTAATTTCTCTCCCGACACTTCCTACAATGGCAAAAGCATTGAGCAGATTAACCTGATGAAAGGAAGAAAACATAAAGCAACGGAAGAAGCACTAACAGTAATCGACATAATGATGCAGGGCGGTGCCAGTGCTGTTTTTCATGGCATGGGCGATGAAGATGTAAAACGCATTATGCAATATCCGTTCAACATGTTTGCCAGCGATGCAAGTATTAGAGTATGGAATTCAGGAATGCCACATCCTAGAGGATACGGAACCAATGCAAGGGTTTTGGGAAAATATGTAAGAGAAGAAAAAGTAATCACATTAGAAGAAGCTATTCGTCGCATGACATCTCTTCCAGCTCAAAAATTTCAATTAACAGACCGTGGTTTATTAAAAGAAGGAATGGCTGCTGACATTGTCATCTTCGATGAAAAAGAAGTGAAAGATATGGCCACATTCGAAAAGCCACATGCTTATTCCAAAGGTTTTCATTATGTGATTGTAAACGGCGTTATTACTGCCGAGAATGAAAAACATCTTGGTGTAAGAGCTGGCAAGGCTTTATACCATAGCGATAAATAGTATTTTTCCTTTGGATAGCTGTATAATCCCTGAATCTGTCTCTTACACAAATGGGTAATACCTGTTGTTGCAACGTATGAATAACTTTACCCTTCATATATCCAATTAAAAAAATCAACCATGAGACACTTATTAATTACGTTAACAACAGCCATATTTTCTTTTGGTCTTGTTATTACTACCAATGCGCAGTTGAAAGACGGCGAAATTGTAAAAATCAAAAATGTAAATGCGGCTAAATATGTGGTACCAAAAGATGTAAATACGGCCCCCAATTCACAAATGGTTATTAATACTGGCAGAAATGATGCTTGGTTTACCTGGAAAGTAATTTCGGAACCAGGAGGTTATTACCGGTTTCAAAATATGCACACAAATATGTTTCTTGGTACAATCGGCTCGAGTAAGGAACAATATGGATTTATATGCCAGAAGTATGCTGCAAGAAACAATGCAGACGTACTCTGGAAATTGGTAAATACAGCAACCGGGTTCAAATTAAAAAATAAAAATTCCAACCTGTTTGCTGCTGTAGAAGGTGGTAGTAAAAATAATAATGCAATACTGGTCCAATGGAGTGATAATGCACAGCCGGATATTATCTGGCAGTTTGAAACCGCTGGAAGTGGTAATTCAACTGCAGGCGGAAAAAAAATTTTATTTGATGTGGTATTGAATTATCTCGCAGTGTCTGAAGCCACCCGTAATAAAATTGATAATGGTGATTGTAAAAGAATATTCGGACAAGTAAGCACAGAGCTTTGGGAGCTTGATGAAAACAATGAAATGAAAACAAAACTCCGTTCATACAACAATATGCCGGAAATGATTTATAATCAGACAAACTATCAAAGTCCGCCAACTGCCGCTTTAAGTTATTACCAGGATAACAAAACTGCTTCTGAAAATAATACAATGGGTAAAGTAACCTACAACATTCCTGAAAATCTTTTAAAAGAAAAGAAACTAATGTTAGTGGTAAAAACTTTTCTCGGCACCCGCCACAAGGATAATGATTTTGCTTCTTTCGATGCGCTGAAGATGGGTGAAGCCATTCAGCATACTTACATCCTTAATAGTTCGGGCAAAATATCAGAAACGATTGAAACAATTACCGATCTGGCTACGACTAACAAATCTATGAACCTGATAAACTTTGTTGTCCCTTTCAGTTCATTTGTGCATGCAGATGATACGCATAAACTATGGGTGAAGTTCAGTACCAAAATAAACTAAACAAATAATTTTTTAATAGCTTTAAGCATCCGCCAAGTGGTGGATGCTTTTTTATTTTCAACAATCAAAAAGCTCTAAGTTTTTATTTTAATTATTTCTATCTATGAAAATATTCCGCATATACTTAAAACCTTTTCGCTGGTGGATTTTTCTAGCTCTTTCGTTGGCTGGTGTAGCGCAGATACTATCACTATATGATCCAATAATCTTTGGAAAAATAATTGACAACTATGCTCTCAATCCTGGTAATAAGACTGAAAATGAATTAGTGAAAGGAGTTTCCTCCCTTCTTTTAATTGCAATAAGTATTGCACTTGCAGCAAGATTGGTATTGGCTTTTAAAGATTATGTGATGCGGCTGATCGTTCAGAAATTTGGAATGCAAATTTTTAATGATGGTTTACGCCAAACATTACGGCTGCCTTACCAAGAGTTTGAAGACCAGAGCAGTGGTGAAATACTTTCCATTCTTCAAAAAGTAAGAAACGATACCGAACGTTTTATCAGCTCTTTCATCAATATTCTCTTTTCTTCATTTGTTGGAATCGGGTTTTTAATATGGTATGCGATAACGAAACACTGGGCACTTATTCCTGTTTTCTTAATTGGTGTTGTGCTGCTAGGCGGTCTCACCAGTTTGCTAAGTCGTTCAATAAAAACATTGCAGCGTTCATTAATACGACAGAACCGTCAAATGAGCGGCACTATTACGGAATCTTTACGCAATATAGAATTGGTAAAAAGCCTGGGGCTTACATATCCTGAAATACGAAGACTGAAACAACACACACAGGATATTTATGATTTAGAAATGCAGAAAGTAAAAAAAGTAAGAACACTTTCTTTTTTTCAAGGAGCTATACTTACTGTGTTAAAACAATCCATCCTTTTTATTTTACTCTGGCTCATCTTCCGAAATGTTTTATCACCGGGTGAATTAATTTCTATGCAATTTATTTCTACCGGCATTATCGGACCGTTGCAGGATTTGGGCAGCATCATTCTTTCTTATCGAGAAGCCGAAGCATCATTACAGTTATTTAATGAGTTGATGCAAAAAGAGCCAGAGTACCGCCCCGAAGAACCAGTGGATGTGGGTGAGATAGAGCAATTACGTTTTAACAATGTTGTTTTCAAGCATCGCAATGCACATTCAAATGCATTAGATAATATTTCTTTCGAAGCCAATATCGGCGACACTATAGCATTTGTCGGTCCTTCTGGTTCTGGAAAATCTACTTTAGTAAAACTGTTGGTTGGTCTTTATTCCCCCGTTAGTGGCGATGTTTTATACGATAATGTTTCTTCTAAAGACATCCGTTATAACCGGATGAGAAAACAATTAGGTTTTGTAACACAAGACACACAGTTGTTTTCGGGAACCATACGAGAAAATATGAAGTTTGTAAAACCAGATGCGACTGATGAAGAAATAAACATTGCATTAGAAAAAGCATCAGCCACAAATATTGTTTACAGTGGCGGAAAAGGTTTAGATACCGTATTAGGTGAAGGTGGCAAAAAAGTTTCCGGTGGAGAAAAACAACGACTTTCTATTGCAAGGGCATTACTTAGAAAACCAAGATTGTTGATTTTTGATGAAGCCACTTCCTCATTAGATTCGTTAACAGAAGAACAGATAACAAAAACAGTGAAAGAAGTGTCTGCATTAAAGCAACAGATAACTATACTTATTGCTCACCGGCTTTCTACCATCATGCATGCAGATATTATCTATGTACTTGAGAAAGGAAAAATTACAGAGCAGGGCACACACAATGAACTGCTTGATAAAAAAGGATTGTACTACGCTATGTGGCGGCAGCAGATTGGTGAGCGGAAAACACTATTACCTGTTACTGAAGATGAAGAAAATTGATTTTTCCGGCAAGCCCTAAAAACTGTTTATATAAATTCTTATATATTTACTGGTATAAAATTAAATCAATATGCTGACAGGTGCAATTATCGGAGGTATCGTAGGTCTTTTCATAGTAATTTTTATGTTCAACGCAAAAGAACAGCGATATAAAAAAGTAATGAAAAGTATTACACAGCCGGTTGAATATTCTGCTTTATATCACTACGCTGATTTTAAAAGATACAAAAAGTCAATGAAATTTTTTGACTCTTATGGTGTATTATACCTGATAGGTAACACTGTTTACTATAAAACAACTCCCGAAGCAACACCCATGGAATTCAATTTGAATGAATGTGATATTCAAAAAGAAGAAGACTGGCGGATGTTAAAATGGTTTTCTATTACCAGACCATCTGGCGAAAAATTTTATTTCAATTCGCAAAAGATGGGTCTGTTTAAGAATAACAGTGAAGAAACGTTGAATGGTCTAGCTGTTCTTCAATCAAAAAAAGGGAGTTAAGCTACTATTACCAACCACCACCGCCGCCACCACCACCGCCGCCGCCGCTGCTACCGCCACCAGAAGAACCTCCATCCGATGAACTTGAAGGTGGCGTACTGGCTGAAGAAATGGCTCCACTAAATGATGAAGCAAATGATGAGCTGAAGTTGTCATTATCCTTGACAAAGCTTTGTGAAAACGAAGAATTATCTCTACCATCTAAATATTCAGAATTGATACTATTTGCAAACTTTTTCCCCCATGCTATTTCACAATCCAGTGCAATGGCAAATGGTAAATATTTTTCGTAGAGTGCCAATGACTTTTCAGGCGGATTCATCAGATCAAATCTTTTTTCATCTGCAGTAGCTAAGAACATGCGGAAACCTTCAATATGATCTGCAAGTTTACGTCCTGCCGGACTATACGCTTTTAACAATCTGGAATAAAGCTTAAGTATAAAAACGCATAATAGAATACCTGCTGCAAAATATGCTAGCTGCCAGAAATTTTTTACAATCATCGAAATCATCAATCCATCAAAGATGGCCCAGGCTGCCGCTACTACACACACAAATATTGGAATGATGAGATAAGAATTGTTTAATGAAAAGTATCCCTTATAATTATTTTTATTTAACCCATCCTTGTTTTTATAATTCTTTTTGCAAAACTTTTCTATATCCGTATTAAGACTACCAAGACTACTGTTGTATGTTCCTTTTTCGATAGTGGTACCAATAAGGCCTTTTATCTTGCTCAAAAACCCTTCATAATCACTTTGCCTTGGTTTTTTATTTTTATCGCTATTTTTTATTCCGTATGAATTACGTTTGAATATTGTTCCTTGCTTTTGCACATCAATATAAATATGATTACGAACAGCAGCATCTACTATCATTGCAGCTGTAAGTTGTAGGCTAAATTTTTGTTTATATATATATCCTAATGCGGCGGGTGAAAAGCCAAGCGGAGGTTCGAATTGTGGATATATTACACCTCTCTTTGGATCTCTCCCATATCGCCACCAAAAGATGAAACAAAATATACTACTGAATAACGCTGCAACTGGTAAAAAGAAAACCGCTTTATTATTCAAAAAATAATATTTCATTTGCTGCCACTTGCCTGGTGCCGCTACAAATCCTTTGGGCCATGATATAGCAATTGTTAATCCCTGGTCTGGTAAAAAAGGTTTTGTTGATTTAAAAATAACAACCGTACTATCGCCTACTGTTGTCGTGGTATAGCTGCAATCTTCACTGGAAGATCCCTGAAAACCAGTATAACATTTTCCAGATAATAATGAAGCCCCTTTTGGTAAAATAACAGTACACATTGCCGAGTCAATCCGGAAGGACCAGCTATTACCCGTTACATTCCAATATAATTCATCATACTCTTTAAAGAATTTTAGTTGCTTTTCAGATTCATAGGTTATGCTGTAAGTATATTTTCCTGTTGGTAAATAATAATTGCTATTACCTGTATATACGAGCAAGCCCTTATCTTTTTTTTCAATTCGGGATTGTTCGGGCTGACCGTCTCTCAACACTTCTTTTAACTTAAAAGTCGTATTCTGAAATAGCTTGTATTTGTTGACATAATACAAAGGAAATGTTCTAAATATCCCCCGCTTGATCTCATTATTAATAACATCTGCATCAGTAATTGATGGCTCATTTCTGTATAGATAATTGGATGTTCCATCACCGTTATTAATCGTAATATTTTCCGTTACCAATAATTTGCCGTCTGCTCCTATCCGTACTGAACTATTGAAAAAGGTGATCCGGTCACTATTGTTAAAATCAAGATATTTTGATAAAAAAGGATACTTGCTAAATGATTGCCGCACTTGTTTTTCAATGAGATCCGTATACTCCTTTTTATTGTTTGCATATACTGCGGCATCCGGGAGATTTTGCTTCAGTTTTTTTTGGTTTGCTTCCAGCAACCTGAATGACTGGGTGATTGCCTGTTTACTATTAACGATGAGTTGATTTTTAAATGCAGGGTAGTATTTTTCGAAAAGCTGATCGGGTATCCTTCCCTCTTCAAAAAGTTTAGCAGAAAATGACTCGAATAATGAATCCATTGCTGCATCCGTAAAATACTTTTCACTGGTAGTTGTATAAAAGTAAACCGGAGGTTTTGTTTTTTGTGCAACGCTCAAAAAACTAATCAACAATAACGATAGTACTATTTTGCTCCGCATATTTAACCATTTGTCAATAAAAAGATAAACACTTACTGAAAGGTTACGTTTGGTGCTTTTTTAGCTTCCACATCCTCAGCAAAGAAAGCAGCCGTTTGAAAATGAAACATCCCGGCTACTATATTTTTGGGAAACACTTCAATTGTTTGATTGTATTCTCTTACGGTACCATTATAATAACGACGGGAGTCATTCAGCTTATCTTCAATACGGGATAACTCCTGCATCAGTTCCAGAAAGTGAGCATCGGCTTTTAATTCCGGATAATTCTCCACTACGGCAAGTAAATTGACCATGGCTTGTTTCAACCCTTTTGTGGCGACATTCTGTTCATCAATTGAATTGGCAGCTGCACTCTGGTTGCGCCATTTCACTACTTCAGTCAACGTTTTATTTTCATGCCCGGCATAGCCTTTTACAGTTTCAACAAGGTTGGGGATCAAATCATTTCTTTGTTGCAAACAAACACCGATACCGCTATACCCTTCCTTAGTAAGTATTCGTTTTTTTACCAGTTGGTTATAGATTGACACAACTGCCATAATAACAAGTATGATAACAACGCCGATGACAACCCATATAATTGTTTGTGTAGACATAGTTCACTGGTTTTGGCAAGTGAAAATAAATTATCTTTTATAAAAAAGCTTTATCGAGTAGTTTCATTATAAATGATGTATTAGAAAAATAATTACTTATTTTTTACTTTCGGCATCTCCTTAATTGTAAATGCCTGTATCGTCGCTGGATTCTCTGGCGATAATGTAAAATAAACTTCGATATTGATTTTTTCACCTTCAATAATAAAAGAACCCCGCAATTGATTCTCTGCGTTCATTTCTTTTACTACGAGATTCTTACCTGCTTTTGCAAACAATTCTTTTGAATATTTCTTCAATGTATCAATCGGGTTATCAGGGAAAAAATTTTCTGCAAATACGTCACTCTTCTCGGCATCCTTCCAGTCGGGCAATATCAACATCAATTCATTTTTTCTTTGCTCCAATATTTTAGATGCAGGCAATTCCCTTGGTTTTAATCCGGCAATTTTTATGATTGTATCAAGCACCCTTAAATTAACAGTTCCAAATGGTGAATACGTTCTGTTAGCAAAAGCAACAACTCCTATTCCATATTCAGGCATAATGCGCCACTGACTGCCAAAACCCGGCAAGCCGCCACTATGTGAAATATATGTTTTACCATCACAATCTTTCATCCATCCTAACCCATAGCAATAAGCAGACGTTACTGCACAGGTTCTTCCATCAGGAAATTTAAAATCTGGCGTCAAACTATTCCACCGCCAAGGATGATGCATTTCTCTTATCGAACTTCTCTTAATTGGTCCATCATCTTTTGCATTGTTAGGTGGCCAAGCTGATAAATGCAATGCCATATAATTTCCAAATTCATCAATGGAACTAATCATACTACCCATTGCACCCCAGCTTCCATCGGGAGTATCATGTAATAATTCTTCTTCATTCCATTTGTCATTCAGCCAGCGATACCCATGAGCCAGTTTATCGGGAGCAACATCAGCATATTCGTAAGTAGAGTATTTCATTCCTAATGGCTCCAAAATGTTTTTCTTTATATAATCCTGGAAGCGCATACCCGATACTTTAGTAATAATTTTTCCTTGCAAAGCAAAACCAAGATTGCTGTATTCATAAGCAATCCCGGGAGGGTTTGAAAATGTAATTTGCTTACCAATAAATTCCATCAGGTCTTTATCATTATCGGCCAGTTGCCGGTCGCCCCATGGATTATCTTCCGGAAAACCTGCACTGTGTGACATGAGATGACGGATGGTAATCACCGGTGCATCAGCCGTCGGATACTTCAGATTTTTTAATTCAGGAATATATAAATATGCAGGGTCATCAAGATTTAGTTTTCCTTCATCTCTTAATTTCAATATAGCCATGCAGGTAAAACTTTTACTCATGGAAGCAAT
>Ga0138256_10002364_pt1 | contig 20199 bp, 18 predicted proteins | sample KNB2016incub_MG_FD_105486 | JGI IMG/M metagenome (GOLD analysis project Ga0138256, IMG submission 105486) | Active sludge microbial communities from wastewater in Klosterneuburg, Austria - KNB2014incub_MG | ecosystem: Engineered > WWTP > Activated sludge > Unclassified | place: Austria... | reverse complement strand
GGCATGAACGGCTGCCAGCTGCCGGTGCCGATGATGAACGTCATCAACGGCGGCGCGCACGCCAACAACAGCCTGGATCTGCAAGAGTTCATGATCATCCCCGTGGGTGCCCCCTCCTTCCGCGAGGCCGTGCGCTGGGGCGCCGAGGTGTTCCACGCGCTCAAGAAAATCATCCACGACAAGGGCATGAGCACCGCCGTGGGCGACGAAGGCGGTTTTGCACCTTCCGTGGAAAACCACGAGGCCGCCATCCAGCTGATCCTGCAGGCCATCGACGCCGCAGGCTACACCGCGGGCGAACAGATCGCCCTGGGCCTGGACTGCGCCGCCAGCGAGTTCTACAAGGATGGCAAGTACGTGCTCGAAGGTGAAGGCGGCATCCAGCTCACCGCCCAGCAGTGGACCGACATGCTCGCCACCTGGGTGGACAAATACCCCATCATCAGCATCGAAGACGGCATGCACGAGGGCGACTGGGAAGGCTGGAAGATCCTGACCGAGCGCCTGGGCAAGAACGTGCAGCTGGTGGGCGACGACCTGTTCGTCACCAACACCAAGATCCTGAAGGAAGGCATCGACAAGCAGATCGCCAACTCGATCCTCATCAAGATCAACCAGATCGGCACGCTGACCGAGACCTTCGCCGCCATCGAAATGGCCAAGCGCGCAGGCTATACCGCCGTGATCTCGCACCGCTCGGGCGAAACCGAAGACAGCACCATCGCCGACATCGCAGTGGGCACGAATGCGGGCCAGATCAAGACCGGTTCGCTGAGCCGCTCGGACCGTATCGCCAAGTACAACCAGCTGCTGCGCATCGAGGAAGACCTGGGCGACATCGCGTACTACCCTGGCCGCGCCGCGTTCTACAACCTGCGCTGATCACGCGCTGACTCTGCCGTGGGCTCCCGCCTCGTCCCTGTGGTGCTGCTTGCCTTGCTGGTCGCCCTGCACGCCCAGCTTTGGCTTGGCCGTGGGAGCCTGCCGCGCGTCAATGAAATGCAGCGCCAGATCGAGGCCCAAAAGGCTGCCAACGCTCAGGCGAGCCAGGCCAACGAACGCCTAGCCTCCGAGGTGCGCGACCTCAAGGAAGGGCTGGACATGGTCGAGGACAAGGCGCGTGGCGAGCTGGGCATGGTCAAGCAGGGCGAAATCTACGTGCAGTTCACCCCGGCAAAGTAAAGAACATCCCCCTGAGCGGCTTTGCCGCTTCCCCCTTCTCTCGGCTCCGCCGGGAAGGGGGACGCCACCAGCGCGGCGGGGCGGCCCTTGCGCGGCGGCCACTGGCCTGGGACCGCGCCCATTTCAAGCAACTGGCTTGGCTTGGTTTCAGTGCAGCGTGGGCGATTCCGGCGGCTGCACCACGGGGGCTACGGCAAACAGCCCTGCGGCATCCACGGCGTCGAAGTGGTACTGCTGACCACAGAACTCACACCCCACCTCGATGGTGTCCCGCTCGGCCAGGATGCTATCGACCTCGGCCGCACCCAGGCTCTGCAGCATGCGGCCCACGCGCTCGCGCGAGCATGTGCAGGCAAAGCGCGGACCGTCCTGGCCCTGCTGCGGCTCGAAACGCAGGAGCTTCTCTTCCCAGAACAGGCGGCGCAGGATGGTGTCCACATCCAGCGTGAGCAGTTCTTCGCGCGTCAGGCTGGAGGCCAGATGCGCGATACGGTTGTAGTCCTCGTTGCGGCCGATCTGGTCTTCGTTCTCGCTGTGGGTGAGCGAACCCGCCAGGTTGCCCGTTCCCTTGAGAGGCATGCGCTGGATCAGCAGGCCTGCGGCCACCTTGTCGTCGGCCGCCAGCACCAACACGGTGTCGAGTTGCTCGGACTGAAGCATGTAGTGCTGCAGCACATCGGACAGGCGTTCGAGTTTTTCGTGGTGGTCGCCATGCAGCGGCACCACACCCTGGTAGGGCTGCTGGCCCGGCAGACGGTCTTTGGGGTCGAGCGTGATGGCGCAACGCCCGCCGCCGCCCACGTTGACCATCTGGCTCAGACGCGCACCGTCCGGCACTTCGCCAATGATCGTGGCTGTGGCACGCAAAGACAGGTCCGACTGCACCTCGACCACCGCCAGCTTGACCGGACCGTCGCCAAACACCTGCAGCACCAGCGCACCATTGAATTTGATGTTGGACTGCATGAGCACCGCCGCAGCGGCCATCTCGCCCAGCAGTTCACGCACCGGTGCCGGGTACGGGCCGGTGGCCGTGTTGCCCGCGCGGCGCGCCAGGATGTCGGTCCAGGCGTCGGTCAGGCGCACCAGCATGCCACGCACGGGCAGGCCATCGAAAAGAAACTTGTGAAGTTCAGACACGCAAGGGTTCCAGAAAAAAACTTATCCAAGCTTGCGCAGGCCGCTCTTGAAGCGACGCGCGTTCTCGATGTAGTGCAGCGCACTCATGCGCAGTCCGTCCATCTGCTCGGGTGTGAGCTGGCGCACCACCTTGGCGGGGCTGCCGATGATCATGGAGCCGTCGGGGAATTCCTTGCCCTCGGTCACCAAGGCGCCGGCTCCCACCAGGCAGTTCTTGCCGATTTTTGCGCCATTGAGGATGACGGCACCGATGCCGATGAGCGACTCGTCGCCGATGGTGCAGCCGTGCAGCATTACCTGGTGGCCCACGGTCACGCGTTCGCCCACCACCAGGGGTTTGCCGAAGTCGGCGTGCAGCACGCTGGCGTCCTGGATGTTGGAGCCCGCACCGATGGTGATGCTCTCGGTATCTCCACGCACCACGGTGCCGAACCACACGCTGGCGTCCTCGCCCAGTGTCACGCGGCCGATCACCTGGGCACTGTCGGCCACCCAGCCAGACGCAGCCACCTGCGGCGCAACGCCATCGAGTTCATAAATCGCCATGCCTGCACTCCAGATACGCAAAAGAAAAAGCTGCCAATGGTTACACATGGGCAGAACCCTGCGCGATACGGCAGCGCCTAGAATTGTAAGGAGAGTGGTAATCCCCGTTCCCACACCAGAAAGCCCGGATATTGTTCCCCGGCCTCGGCAAGGGGGGCCTTCATCCTTACAATCTCTGCCCTGCCCCTCATCGACCCTGATTCTTCCCGCACCCAACATGTCAAGCCCCCCAGTTCCTGCGGGTCCAAAGACCACGCACCCGGACGCAAGCCTGACATCCGTGGCATTGATCGCGCGCCAGGCCATCGTGAATGCGCAGCATGTCGTGATTGGTTACGAGCTGTTCAACCGATCCCGCACAGGCCCCACCCACACCGCTGCAACCGATGTGGCCCTGGTCTTCACCGCCCTGTCGCATGCCGGCACAGACGAGTTGGTCGGGAAAAAGCTGATTTTCGTCAACTGCACCCATGAAAGCCTGACGGGCGGCCATCTGGAGCTGGTTGACCCCGAGAAGTTCGTTCTTGAAATTCCACCCCTGGGGCATGCTGCCGTTGACGAGGTGGCAGCCCGTCTTCCCATCCTCCAGGGTCTGAACGAGCGCGGGTTCCATCTGGCCTTCAATCACACGGTGTTGCAGTCTGCCTATGCAGCCTGGCTTCCCCTTGCCGACTACATCAAGCTCGACCTTTCGGTTCTCGCGCCAGATCAGCTGGCCGTGCTCATCAGCTATGCCAACCGCCACTCCACGGCCGAGCTGATCGCCGAGAAAGTTGAAACAGCGCAGCAGTACGACACGGCTTCCAGCCAGGGCATACAGATGTTTCAGGGCTACTGGTTTGCACGCCCTTCGCTGGTGCATACCAAACTCGTGGCCCCCGCACAGGCCAGCATCCTTGAGCTCATCAACCTCGTCCGCAAACAGGCCGCCACATCTGAAATCGAGGAAATCCTGAAAAAGGATGCCGGCCTCGCCTTTAACCTCATGCGGCTCATCAACTCCTCGGGGTTCGGCCTGACGCGCGAGATCATTTCTTTCCGCCAGGCGGTGATGCTGCTGGGCCTGAAAAAATTGTTTCGCTGGGCCGCGCTGCTGCTGACAGCTTCACGAACCAACGGCACTCCGTCGTCGGTCGGTCAGACTGCCGTGGTTCGCGGGCGCCTGATGGAACTGCTTGCCCTGGAGTCGGTTTCGCAAGATGAGGCCGATGAAGCCTTTGTGGTGGGCATTTTTTCACTGCTTGACACCATGCTCAGCATGCCGATGGAGTCGGCGCTCAAGCTTCTGAGCGTTCCCGATGCCGTTCGGGACGCGCTTTTGTACCGCAAGGGATTTCTGGGTGATCTGCTGAACCTGGCTGAAGCCTGCGAGTCCAGTGACGATGCTGCTTTCAACCACGCGGCAGGCACCCTGCACCTCAGCAGCCAGCAAATCAACGGTGCCCATCTGCAGGCTCTTGCCTGGGCCGATCACCTGACCGAATAATGGACGCCCTTGGCTCTAGAATTGGATGCCAACCCTTTCGCACACTCCATGTCCAGCACCTCCGAAGAGAACACCTCCACGCCCTTGTTGCCCGAGGACGATGGCACCACGGCCCTGATCGCACGCCAGGCCATTGTGGACGAGCACCGTGCCGTGTTCGGCTACGAACTCTACGACCGTTCCACTGCCCTTGACAGCCATACCGCCGCCAGCGACGCCGCGTTGCTGTTCAATGCCCTTTCCTATGGGGGTGCAGAAGCACTGGTGGGGCAAAAGGTGGTTTTCATCAATTGCACGCACGAAACCCTGGCAGGCGGGCACCTGGAACTGGTGCACCCTGACAAGGTCGTGCTTGAAATCCCCACCCTGCCCGAGAGCGCGACCACGGAAGACATCGAAGCCTGCCTGGCCCAGTTTGAAGCATTGACCAAACGCGGGTTCAAGCTTGCGTTCAGCCAGAACGTTCTGCGCCGTGCCTACGCCAGCTGGATCCCGATGGCGACATATATCAAGCTGGACATGCAGGCCTTCAAATCCGAAATGGCTGCTCCGCTGGTCAAGTTTGCCCAGACCAACAGCACAGCCACGCTGGTGGCCGAAAAGGTCGAGACCGCCGAACAGTACCAGTTGATGTCTAATCTGGGCGTCAAGCTGTTTCAGGGTTACTGGTTTGCCCAGCCATCTCTGGTGCAGGCCAAGACCCTGCGCCCTTCGCAGGCCATCATCCTCCAGCTGATCAACCTGGTTCGCAAGCAGGCGAGTTCTTCAGAAATCGAAGATCTGCTCAAGAAGGACCCTACGTTGTCCTTCAATCTCCTGCGCTTCATCAATTCCTCGGGCTTCGGCCTGCAATGTGAAATCACCTCGTTCAAACACGCGGTGATGATCCTCGGTCTCAAAAAACTTTTTCGGTGGGCTGCCTTGCTGCTCACCACCTCCCGCAACAGCGGAACGGCTCCTGCCATAGGTACCACTGCAGTGGTGCGGGGCCGGCTCATGGAACTGCTGGCCAGCGAAATGCTATCTTCCGAAGAATGCGATAACGCCTTCGTTGTTGGTGTCTTTTCACTGCTTGACGCCATGCTGGGCATTCCACTTGAGAAGGCGCTTTTGTCCGTAGCGCTGCCTCAGTCGGTAGTCGATGCGCTGCTGCACAACACTGGAGTCTATGCCCCGTTTCTTGCACTTACCAAGGCTTGCGAGAGCGGCGATGAAGCAGCATTCGCGCACAACACCGAGCTTTTGCATCTGTCCAACCGGCAGGTCAACATGGCTCACCTGCAGGCTTTGGCATGGGCTGACAGCCTGACTGCCGAATAACACGTATCTGCTCTGCCCCGCGTTCGAAAACGCGGTGCAGGGCAGCACTCATGCCGGGTGCCAGATCCAGGCCGTGTCAGCCACGGGGATGGTGTTGCGCATGCAGCTGTCGCAATCGTTCCCGTGCCACATGCGTGTAGATGGTTGTGGTCGAGATATCTGCGTGCCCCAGCAATAACTGCACCACACGCAAATCAGCGCCGTGGTTGAGTAAGTGGGTGGCAAATGCGTGGCGCAATGTGTGTGGTGACAGTGGCGCAGTAATGCCCGCAACTGCTGCGTGCTTCTTGACCAGCGTCCAGAACATCACGCGTGTCATGCCTGCGCCGCGCGCCGTGACAAACAGATCGTCCGTCTGCTGTCCGGCCAGTATGACCGCACGCGCTTCCTGCAGGTATCGCTCCAGCCAGTCGCGCGCCACATCACCAAACGGCACCAGCCGCTCTTTTGCGCCTTTGCCCAACACCCGGAGCACACCCTCGTTCATGCCCAGGTTCCACGTCTTGAGGGCCACCAGCTCAGACACGCGCAGACCGCTGGCGTACATCAGTTCCAGCATGGCACGGTCGCGCAGACCCAGCGGCGTATCCACCCTGGGAGATTCAAGCAACGACTCCACCTGCGCCTGTGTCAGCGTTTTGGGTACACGCAATGGCTGGCGCGCCGCCAGCAACCTCAGGGTGGGATCTTGCGCAATATGGCGCTCTCGCAAAGCCCAGCGGTAAAACCGCCGGAATACCGTCAGCCGCCGGTTGGCCGTCGTCGCCTTGGTGCTGTCGTGGCGATGCGCAAAATAGGCGCTCAGATCCGCTTCGCAAGCCTGCTGCAGCGCAAGGCCCCGAACGTCGAGCCACCCTGCCAGAGCGGCAAGGTCACGGCGATAGGCATCGAGCGTATTCCGCGCCAGCCCCTCCTCCAGCCAGACGCCATCAATGAAAGCATCCATGACGACACCGCTGGACTGAAGAGCAGGCCGTGCGCCGTCTGCTGGCTGCTTGGGATGGGGGTGTCTGGTCATGAAAACAGGCGTGTATGCCGCAACAAGTTTAGGGCAACGCTGAACAAGTCCCTCGCGCGCCGCGCATCCCTGCTTTGGGCGGTCTGCGGCGTTGCAAATCCTCGCCATGGCCATTCAAAGGCCCAAAACTCTGGGTAAACCCTTGGCGCCAGACCGGCCGCACAGCACACCCGCCATTGCAACTTGCGCTATCCTGTCCCTTTGAATATCACCTCGATCAGGAGATTTTTTCATGCGCTGGATTCACAAAATCAGTCTCGGTCTGTGCCTCGGAGCCGCCCTTGTTTCCGTCACCGCCAACGCCCAGCAGCAGCAATTCGTCAATATCCTGACGGGCGGCCAGAGCGGGGTTTACTATCCTCTGGGAGTCGCCCTGTCGCAGGTGTACGCCAAATCCATCCCCAATGTGCGCGCTACGGCCCAGGTCACCAAAGCCTCGGCCGAGAACCTGAACCTTTTGCAGGCCGGCCGTGGCGAACTGGCGCTGGCCCTGGCCGACTCGGTGTCCGACGCCTGGAAGGGTGATGCCGAGGCGGGATTCCCGAAGAAGCTCGACAAGCTGCGCGGCCTCTCGGGCACCTACAGCAACTACATCCAGATCGTCGCCAACGCCGATTCGGGCATCAAGACCCTCGCCGACCTTAAAGGCAAGCGCATCTCTGTGGGCGCAGCCAAATCTGGCACCGAACTCAACGCCCGTGCCATTTTCAAGGCCGCAGGCCTGTCGTACGCTGACCTGGCGAAGGTCGAGTATCTGCCTTTTGGCGAGTCGGTCGAGCTCATCAAGAATCGCCAGCTTGATGCCACCTTGCAGTCTGCGGGCCTGGGTGTGGCCTCCATCCGTGATCTGGCCACCTCGGTGAAAATTGTCGTGGTACCCGTGCCCGCTGACGTGGTGGCCAAGGTGGGTGACGCGGCCTACCAGGCTGCGGTGATTCCGGCCAACACCTACTCTGGACAATTGCAGGACATCCCCACCGCCGCCATTCCCAACTTCCTGGTCACCCATTCGGGTGTGTCCGACGATCTGGCTTACCAGATGGCCCGCCAGATGTACGAAAACATCGACACGCTCTACGCTGCGCACAATGCAGCCAAGGCCATCAAGCGCGAGAACGCTATCAAAGGCATGCCGATCCCGCTGCACCCCGGTGCAGAGCGCTATTACCGCGAGGTCGGAGTCATCAAGTGATCACCTGAACCCTTGGCACACGGTCTTCATCGAAGCCGTGTCACCGGGCCGCGCTGTGAACTGCGATATCGCCTGACCAGGTTTTCGGGTCTCGCCCTCCTGGCGCTTCGGACCCTCTGGACCTCCAGATCGTCACTTGCATCACATCGGTTACTTCTCAACGCAGCCCGGGTGATCTGCCATGACAAAGCCATCAAGGGACTGCACATGCTCCGGCAACCCGGTGCAGAGCACAGTTTCTGCGGGATGATCTGAACCCGCCGTCGGCCACCGCCCCGCTGTCGCAGCCCAGGCGGGGTGCCCTGCCACTGGAGTCCAGACCGCCCCTTCCCTCCCTACCGAGGTTGCCATGCACAACGACAACGAGACAAAACCCGCCGGCCTAAACGGCGCCGTTTTCTGGATCGCCATTGCCTTCTCCAGTTTCCAGCTTCTGACGGCCGCGTTCAGCCCCTTGTCCAGCCAGGTGGTTCGGGCCATCCATGTGGGCTTTGTCATTTTGCTTGTCTTTGCGCTGCACCCGCCGTTTCAGCGCCGCTCGGGCGGGCTGCACACGGCAGGCAAGGTTGCGGGTTGGGCGCTGGGCATCACAGGCTTTGCCTTCAGCCTCTACCACTGGGTCTTCGAGGCCGACCTGACGCAGCGCGCCGGCGAGCTGATTGCGATGGATTGGGTCATTGGCGTGGTCACCATCGCGCTCGTGTTCGAGGCAGCGCGGCGCGTGATGGGCTGGGGGCTACCCCTGATCTGCGGCATCTTTCTGGCTTACGGCCTGTTCGGCCAGTACCTGCCGGGCGCACTGGCGCACCGCGGCTTTGGCGTGGACCAGGTGGTCAGCGCCCTCGGCTTTGGCACCGAAGGCATTTACGGTACGCCCACCTACGTGTCGTCCACCTACATTTTTCTGTTCATTCTGTTCGGGGCCTTTCTGGAACAGGCGGGGATGATCCAGCTGTTCAACGACTTTGCCATGGGTACCGTAGGCCACACACGGGGAGGCCCGGCCAAGGTGTCGGTGATTTCGTCGGGACTGATGGGCACCATCAACGGATCGGGCGTGGCCAACGTGGTCACTACCGGCCAGTTCACCATTCCGCTCATGAAACGCTTTGGCTACAGCAGCGCGTTTGCGGGCGGTGTGGAAGCCACCTCCAGCATGGGCGGGCAGATCATGCCACCGGTGATGGGCGCAGTGGCCTTCATCATGGCTGAAACCATCAATGTGCCTTACATTGCCATCGTCAAGGCGGCGCTGATTCCGGCCATTCTGTACTTCGTGACGGCGTTCTGGATGGTGCACCTGGAAGCCGGGCGCAAAGGTCTGACCGGCCTGCCCAAGGATGAATGTCCCAACCCCTGGACCGCCATTCGCCTGCGCTGGTACCTGCTGCTTCCGCTGCTGGGTTTGGTTGCACTGCTGTTTTCGGGCTACACACCACTGTTTTCTGGCACTGTGGGGCTGGGCCTCACCGTCATCCTGATTTTTGGAGCCGCCGTGCTCACGGGCGTGCAGGGCCTGGGCCTTCGCATGGTGTTCTGGACATTGCTGGGGCTGGCCTGCGGCGGCTTTTTTGCATTCGGCGTAGGTACCTTCTTTGCACTTGCAGCACTGCTGGTGGTGCTCACCTACCTGCGCCGCGTGGGCGCCGATGCCCGCACACTCGCGGTGCAGGCCCTGGTCGACGGCGCCCGCCACGCCTTGCCCGTGGCCATTGCCTGCGCACTGGTGGGCGTCATCATTGGCGTCATCAACCTCACCGGCGTGGCGGCCGAAATGGGAGGCCACATCATCGCCATCGGTCGCAACAGCCTGTTCCTGGCGCTGTTGCTGACCATGCTCACCTGCCTGGTGCTGGGCATGGGCATTCCCACCATTCCCAACTACATCATTACCAGTTCACTGGCAGCGCCCGTGCTGCTGGAGCTGGGCGTGCCGCTCATCGTCTCGCACATGTTCGTGTTCTATTTCGGCATCATGGCCGACCTCACGCCGCCCGTAGCGCTGGCGGCGTTTGCAGCAGCACCCATAGCGCGCGAGAGCGGTCTGAAAATCAGCATTCAGGCGCTGCGCGTGGCCATCGCCGGGTTCATCGTCCCTTTCATGGCGGTGTACAGCCCGGCCCTCATGCTGCAAGGCGGAGGAGCATTGGCCACCGCGTACATCGTCTGCAAAGCGCTGATCGCCATCGGCATGTGGGGCGCGGGCGCCATTGGCTTCCTTTTCAGCCCGCTTCACTGGGCCGAGCGCCTGGTCGCCATCGTGTCGGCCTGTTTTCTGGTCGCAGCGCTGCCTCTGACCGATGAAATCGGGCTGGCGGCGGTGGCGGCGTTTGTTGCCTGGCACGCGTGGCGCACCCGCAATGCCCGGCGCAACCTGCCTGCCTGAACAAGCCGCATCCATGGACTTGCCCGGTCTCTGTCTGGCGCTGGCTGCCGCAGGCGCATCGACAACGCCGGTCTTCCTCCCCGCGACGCAGTGGACGCTGGCCTGGACGCACTCGATTGAAAAGGTACGCTGGGAAGAGGACTACGCCGTGCAACCCGGCCCGGGCCCGCAAGCCAACCCCATACTGCATGCCCTGGCAGCGCGGGTGCGCGGCTCGGCGGCGGGCATGGAGCCGCCGCCCGATGCGCAGCTCGCAAACGGCTGGTACCACTATGTGCCGCAGCAGCGTAAACCTGCCCTGCTGCGCCTGACGCGTTCGGAGTTCACCGCCGACTACGAACTGTGCCTGGAGGGCCGCTGCCAACCCATGGCGCACTGGCTCGCCTCCGATGGCGGCGTGACCCTGCTGTGGGCCTGCAGCGCGCCAAAGCAATCGCCCTGACAATGGCCCATGCACAGTTGCCCTCCTGCCATGATGGCTTGATTGGTCAGCGGCTTCAAACACACTCTCCCGTTGTGTGAGCGCACCATGCACCCGACCGCACTGTGAACTACGCCCAACTGCTCTTGCCCGACTTCAGCCTCATTCTGGCTGGCTACCTCCTCTGCCGCTTCACGGCCCTCAACCGCACGGTGTGGCAACCGGTAGAGAGCCTGGTGTACTACCTGCTCTTTCCGGTGCTGCTGTTTCAGTCGATTGTCAAAAGCCCCATCGACCCGTCCTCCGCCTCGGGGCTGATGGCGGCCGGGTTGCTTCTGGGCCTTGGGGGCATTGCCCTGGCGTATGCGCTGCCCCACCTTCCGGTGCTGGGGCCACGCCTGAATGCCCGCGACCATGCGGCCGCAGCACAGGTGGCGTTTCGTTTCAATTCATTCATCGGGCTGGCGCTGGCCGATCGCGTCGCGGGCAGCCAGGGCCTGCAGATGATTGCCGTGCTCATCGGCGTGTGCGTGCCGCTGTTCAACGTGGCGGCCGTCTGGCCCATGGCGCGCCACGGCCAGCACCATTTCGCACGCGAACTGTTGCGCAACCCGCTGATTCTGGCCACGGTCTCCGGCCTTTCTGCCAACCTACTGGGTTTTTCGATTCCGGGCTGGATGGAGCCCTCGGTGCAGCGGGTGGGGGCCGCATCGCTGGTGCTGGGCCTGATGGCGGCAGGTGCGGGCATGCACTTCGGGTTGCTGCGACACAGCAGACTGCTGTCTGCATCGGTGCTGTCCATCCGCCACCTGGTACAACCGCTGCTGGCCTGGGTTGTGGCGCGCCTGCTGGGGCTGGACGCCGTCCAGACGACCGTGCTGCTGGCCTTTTCAGCCCTGCCCACAGCCTCCTCCTGCTACGTGCTGGCCGCGCGCATGGGCTACAACGGGCCTTATGTGGCAGGGCTGGTGACACTCTCGACGCTGCTGGGGCTGGCAAGTCTGCCGTTTGCACTGGGCCTATTGCACTGAAATACTATACTTTTCATAGCAATAAAACCTTACCTATCATGCGGTGAGGCCTATTTTTCTTACATTTTCATCGTTCCAGCGCCCAGCCAACATGCTCGCGCACCAGGGCGCTCTCGTGCCCTGCACGCGACTGCAGCGCCGCGCGCACACCGGCATCGCCCGTGGCACCCAGCGCGTTGCCCAGGGCCACGGCGATATTGCGCAGCCAGCGCTCGTGTCCGATGCGGCGGATCGGCCCGCCCTCGGTCAGGCGCAGAAAGGTGGGCTCGTCCCAGGCGAACAGGTGCACGAGCTGCTGGCCCGTGAGGCCGGCGCGCGCATCGAAGTCGGGCAACTGGCTGGGCTGGGCGTATTTGTTCCAGGGGCAGACGAGCTGGCAGTCGTCGCAGCCGTAGATGCGGTTGGCCAACAACGGTCGCAACTCCAGCGGAATCGGGCCGGAATGCTCGATGGTCAGGTAGGAAATACAGCGCCGCGCATCGAGCCGGTACGGTGCGATGATGGCCTTGGTGGGGCACACGTCCATGCAGGCCTGGCAACTGCCGCAGTGCGCGGTGACAGGCTCGCTGGGCGCAAGCTCCATGTCCACATAGATCTCGCCCAGGAAGAACATCGAGCCACCCTCGCGGTTGAGCACCAGCGTGTGCTTGCCGCGCCAGCCCTGCCCACTGCGCCGGGCCAGCTCGGCTTCGAGCACCGGGGCCGAGTCGGTGAACACGCGGTGCCCGAGCGGCCCCACGGCCTGCGCGATGCGGTCGCAGAGCTTTTGCAGCCGCGTGCGCAGCACCTTGTGGTAGTCCCGCCCCCGTGCGTAGACGGAGACGATGGCTTCATCGGGGTGCTGCAGGCGAGCAAACTCCATGGCCTGCCATCCGGGCGGAACATCCACCGGCGTGTCGCGGGGCAGGTAGTCCATGCGCGCAGTGATCACACTCACCGTGCCCGGCACCAGCTCGGCCGGGCGGGCGCGCCTCAGGCCGTGCGCCTCCATGTAGTGCATCTCGCCATGGAACCCCTGGGCGAGCCATTGCATCAACCCGTCTTCTGCGGAAGACAAGTCCACGCCTGCCACGCCGATTTGGGAGAATCCCAGCTCGCGTGCCCACTGCTGAATTTGAGGAACCCATTGACTGCTGCTGACCACCATCGCCCGATTGTAGAAAGCCCCCCTGCCCTGGCGGTGCAACAAGCCACCTGGCACAGTGAGGACGATACCGCTGCGTTCGCCCGGCAACTGGCCGCACAGCCACTGCTGGCCAACGCCTTCATCACGCTGCACGGAGACCTGGGCGCGGGCAAGACCACACTGGTACGCCACCTGTTGCGCGCGCTGGGCGTGCAGGGCCGCATCAAAAGCCCGACCTATGCCGTGGTCGAGCCGCACGAGGTGCGAGGGCTCGCCATCTGGCACTTCGACTTCTACCGCTTCAACGACCCGCGCGAGTGGGAGGATGCGGGTTTTCGCGACCTGTTTGCCAGCCAGGGGCTGAAGCTGGCAGAATGGCCGGAAAAGGCCGCAGCGCTCATCCCTGCTGCGGATGTTGCTATCTACATTGAAGCACTGGACGAGGATGCGCGGCAGGTCACCCTGCGTGCACACACCCCCCTTGGCCACCACCTGCTGCAAGGATTGAGCGCATGACACTTCCGCCCCGCCACAGCCCCGCACCGCCTGCCTCCGGCCAGCCCACACGCCGCGTGCTGCTGCAGGCGGGCAGCCTGGTGCTGCTGCTGGGGGCGCAGCAGATCGCGCGCGGTGCCACCGTGCTGGCGGTGCGCGTGTGGCCGGCACCCGACTATTCACGCGTGACGCTCGAATCCGACCAGCCGCTGCGCGTGCGCAAGCACTTTGTCAGCGATCCGCCGCGCCTCGCCGTGGACATCGAGGGCATCGACCTGAGCCCCGAACTGCGCGAACTGGTGGCCAAGGTGCGTCCGGACGACCCCAACATCGCGGGCATCCGCGTGGGCCAGAACGCCCCCAACATCGTGCGCCTGGTGGTGGACCTCAAGCACCCCGCCCTGCCCCAGGTGTTCTCGCTTGAACCCGTCGCCGCCTACGGGCACCGGCTGGTATTCGACCTGTACCCTGAAAACCCCATCGACCCGCTCGAAGCACTGATTGCCGAGCGGCTGCGCGATACCGGCGACATCACCCCCACCCATCCCCGGGCCACAGCACCATCGTTCGGCCTGGATGCTGCCGACCCGCTGGGAGACCTGATCGCCCGGACGGACACCGCCCGCCAAGGCGCCAGCCCGGTTGCCACCGCCCCCACCACGCCCGGCACAGCCACAACGCAGGCAGCCCCGGCGCCCACGGCCCCCATCACCCTCAAGGCACAGCACACCGACCGGCTCATCATCATCGCCCTGGATCCGGGCCACGGCGGCGAAGACCCCGGCGCCGTGGGCCCCGGCGGCACACGCGAGAAGGACGTGGTGCTCAAAGTGGCCCACCTGCTGCGCCAGCGCATCAACGCCACCACCGTCGGAGGCAACCCCATGCGCGCCTACCTCACGCGCGACGGCGACTATTTCGTGCCCCTGGGCACGCGCGTGCAAAAGGCACAGCGCGTGCAGGCGGACCTGTTCGTGAGCATCCACGCCGACGCCTTCACCAACCCCGACGCGCACGGTGCCAGTGTGTTTGCGCTGAGCCAGAGCGGCGCATCGAGCTCGGCCGCGCGCTGGCTGGCCAACAAGGAAAACCGCGCCGACCTGGTGGGCGGGCTGAACGTGCGCGCCAAAGACCGCCATGTGCAACGCGCCCTGCTCGACATGAGCACCACCGCCCAGATCAACGACAGCCTCAAGCTCGGCAGCGTGCTGCTGGGCGAGATCGGCAACGTTGGCAAGCTGCACAAGCCGCGTGTGGAGCAGGCGGGCTTCGCCGTGCTCAAGGCGCCCGACATCCCCAGCGTGCTGGTCGAGACCGCCTTCATCAGCAACCCGCAGGAAGAAGCCAAGCTTCGCACCAGCGCCTACCAGGAGCAACTGGCCGACGCGCTGATGCGTGGCATCGTGCGCTACTTTGCCAAGAACCCGCCGCTGGCACGCAGCCGGACGGTGTAGCCGAATTTCGCTCTTTCCCCATCTCCACAGGAAACTCCCATGAAAGCCCTCCTGCGCCTGCTGCTTCCCCTGCTGACCTTTGCCCTGCTGGCCACCGCCGCCCGCGCCGAGCCCGACACCAAGGGCAGCAAGGACCCCTCGGTCTTCACCCGCATGCAGGGCTTCCACATCAACCGCTACGACGAGTTGGCCTTTGGCAAGCACGACTTTCCCACCGCGCCGGGCAAGACCGAAACGGTGGAAGGCCGCTACTTCAAGGTCATCTACTACGCCAACGCCGGCACCAAGCAACCCAGCGGCCTGCAGATCACACGCAACTACGTCAACGCCGCCAAGGCCCTGGGCGGCAAGGCGGTTTACGAGTTCGAAGACGGTGGCACGCAGTACGCCGTGGTGCACATTCCGCACAAGGATGCCGACATCTGGGCCGAAGTGTCTGGTGCCGACAACGGCATCTACAACGTCAACCTGATCGAAAAACAGCGCATGGCCCAGGAAGTGCGCACCACCGCACTGGTGCTGGGCAACGACATCAAGACCACCGGCCACGCCACGGTGTACGGCATCTACTTCGACACCGGCAAGGCCATCGTCAAGCCCGAATCCGACGCCGCCCTGGCCGAGATTGCCAAAATGCTCAAGGCCGACCCCACGCTCAAGCTCAACGTGGTGGGCCACACCGACAACGTGGGCGGGATGGACAGCAACATGAAGCTCTCCATGGCGCGCGGCGAAGCCGTGGTGCAGGCCCTGGTGGCGCGCTACGGCATTGCTGCCGAGCGGCTCAAGGGCTACGGCGTGTCATCACTGGCGCCTGTCGCCTCGAACGACTCCGACGCGGGTCGCGCCAAGAACCGGCGGGTGGAACTGGTAAAGCAATAGGCGGCACGGCAGGGCACGCCTGCCCTGACCGGTCGCCACAGGCACGGCGGAGTTGCGCTGCTGGCCACCTCCGGGATCACAAGGGTTTCATGCCCTCTGGCCCGTGATGTAGTGCTCCAGTTGCTCGATGATGAATTGCTGCTCGGAAATGATGTCCTTCACCAGGTCGCCAATCGAGATCATGCCCAGCAACTTGCCATCGTCCACCACGGGCAGGTGGCGAAGGCGCTTGCCGGTCATCAACTGCATGCACTGGTCGCTCGTCTGGGTGGAGCGCACGCACAGCACGGTGGTCGTCATCACGTCCCGCACCAGGGTGTCCATCGAGGTGCGCCCCATCAGGGCGATCTTGCGCGCGTAATCACGCTCGGTGACGATGCCTGCGATGGCCCCGCCGTCGAGCACCAGCAAGGCGCCTATGCCCTTTTCAGCCATGATCTGCAAGGCCTTGAACACGGTGTCGGACGGCGCAACGCTGTAAATCGCCGCATCGGGTTTGGATTTGAGGATTTCGGCAACAACGGTCATGGGAACCTCCCTGAGTGAGTGAAGACGGATCGGGGGACAAAGGCATTTCAGCCCATCGGCGCAAGGAAAGCAACTGGTGCCCGCCCGCCCCGCGCGGCGACTCCCCCGGGCGATCCACTCCAGGATGACGCAATGATGACGCGTGCACGCCTCCACCCGGCCATCGCTGCAGGAAGCTACCGGAAAGCACGCCTCAGACGGCCTATTATTCCTATAACCGGAATAGTTAGTTAACGACCGAATGGTTTTTCTTTGATCTCCAGAGGCATACAGTCACTCCATCGATGAGACGCAAGCAACCAACGGCTCACCGAAAGCGCTCCCGCAGGCACCGGACACGGGCTTTGCAGGGGCATCGTTCTGAGACTTACCGACCAAGGAAATCACCATGAAAACCGCTCGCTTCCTCTCCATCGCCGCTGTAGCCGCTTTTGCCTCGCTGGGCGCCCAGGCTGCCGAACTCAATGGCGACCTGTACGGCACCGACTTCGAGTCCAAAGTGCAGTCGATCCGCAACCGTGCCGATGTGCGCACCGAGGGTGTCAAGGCTTTGCCCAACTTCGCCAAAGGCCCTACGGCCGACCACGCGGCCAAAGCAGCCAGCACCCAGGACCGCCCCACCGTGCGCGCTGAAGGCATGACGGCTGCCCGCGCCAACCGTATCGCCACCGGCGAACGCAGCTGATCGGCCACTCCACCCCCGCAGCGCCCGCGCAGGCGCAGCGCACAAACAGCCCCGCAGACCCCTGCGGGGCTTTTGTTTTGGGCGTTCGATTCCAGCTTATGCCACACGTTGGTGCAGCACCTCTGCAAACCCCGCCTTGGTGCACCGCACCATGGCCTGCACCAAAACCCTGCACCGGCGTGCACGGTGCAGGGCATGCGCAGCGCAGGCAGGCACGCCTGCCCTGTGAAACACCGGTCTTTTCTGCAGCTCGCACGGGCAGACACATCCTGGCACGGAGGTTGCATTAAGCCTTGCGTGGCCAGAGCAGGCCACAGGCACAGCGCGGCATTGCCGCAGGCTGTTTATCCGGAAACTCTGCGTGGGGGCACGATGAAAAAATCGAAACTGGTGATGGTTGGCAACGGCATGGCAGGGGTACGCACGCTCGAAGAGCTGCTCAAGATCGCGCCGGATCTCTACGACATCACCGTGTTCGGCGCCGAGCCGCACCCGAACTACAACCGCATCCTGCTCTCGCCCGTGCTGGCGGGCGAGCAGACACTCGATGAGATCATCCTCAACGACTGGTCTTGGTACGAAGACCACCACATCACGCTGCACGCGGGTTTCAAGGTCACGCAGGTGGACCGCGTGCGCCGGGTGGTGCATGCCGTGAATGCGGCCGGCGAGCCCATCAGCGCGCCGTACGACCGCCTGATCATGGCCACGGGCTCGAACCCGTTCATCCTGCCCATTCCCGGCAAGGAACTGCAGGGCGTGCTGGCCTACCGCGACATCGCAGATACCGAAGCCATGATCGACGCCGCAGCGCACTACCGGCACGCCGTGGTGATTGGCGGCGGTCTGCTCGGGCTGGAGGCGGCCAACGGCCTGATGAAGCGCGGCATGGAAGTGGCAGTGGTGCACGCCAGCGAATGGCTGATGGAACGGCAGCTCGATGGCGTTGCCGGGCGCATGCTGCAAAAGTCGCTGGCCGAGCGCGGCATGCGCTTTCTGATGCGTGCACAGACGCAGGAGCTGGTCGCCAATGCCGAGGGCCGCGTGGCCGCTGTCCGGTTCAAGGACGGCAGCGAAGTGCCTGCCGACCTGGTGGTGATGGCCGTGGGCATTCGCCCCAATACCGATTTGGCCGAGCAGATGCGCCTGCATGTGAACCGTGGCATCGTCGTCAACGACACCATGCAGACCACCACCGATGCGCGCATCTACGCTGTGGGCGAATGTGCCGCCCACCGGGGCATTGCCTACGGGCTGGTGGCGCCGCTGTTCGAGCAGGGCAAGGTGGCAGCCAACCACCTGGCGGAGTTTGGCATTGGGCGCTACCAGGGCTCGCTGACCTCCACCAAACTCAAGGTGACGGGCATCGACCTGTTCTCGGCGGGCGACTTCCAGGGGGGTGAAGGCACCGAAGAGATCGTGATGAGCGACCCCTTTGGTGGCATCTACAAAAAGATCGTGCTCAAGGACGACAAGCTCGTGGGAGCATGCCTGTATGGCGACACGGTCGACGGCAGCTGGTACTTCAAGCTGCTGCGCGACGGCCGCAAGGTGACCGACATCCGCGACAAGCTGCTGTTTGGCGAGTCCAACATGGGCGACGCAGGCCACCAGGGCCAGAACAAGGCCGCCGCCATGCTGGACACCGACGAGGTGTGCGGCTGCAACGGCGTGACCAAGGGCACCATCTGCAAGGCCATCAAGGAAAAGGGCCTGTTCACGCTCGACGAAGTGCGCAAGCACACCAAGGCCAGCGCCAGCTGCGGCTCGTGCACCGGTCTGGTGGAGCAGATCCTGATGGCCACCGTGGGCGGCGACTATTCCGCCACGCCCAAGACCAAGCCCCTGTGTTCGTGCACCGACCATGGGCACCAGGCCGTGCGCGACGCCATCCGCCAGCACAAGCTGCTGAGCATGGGCGAGGTTTTCCGCTTCATGGAATGGAAAACCCCCAACGGCTGCCCCAGCTGCCGCCCGGCCGTCAATTACTACCTGATCAGCACCTGGCCCAAGGAGGCGCAGGACGACCCACAGAGCCGCGCCATCAACGAGCGCAGCCACGCCAACATCCAGAAAGACGGCACCTACAGCGTGGTGCCACGCATGTGGGCAGGCGAGACCTCGGCAGCCGAGCTGCGCCGCATCGCCGATGTGGTGGACAAATACAACATCCCCACCGTCAAGGTGACGGGCGGCCAGCGCATCGACCTGCTGGGCGTGAAGAAAGAAGACCTGCAGGACGTGTGGCGCGACATCGGCATGCCCAGCGGCCACGCCTACGCCAAGGCGCTGCGCACCGTCAAGACCTGCGTGGGCAGCGAATGGTGCCGCATGGGCACGCAGGACAGCACCGGCATGGGCAAGATGCTTGAACGCGCCATGTGGCGCATGCACGCGCCCCACAAGGTCAAGTTTGCCGTCAGCGGCTGCCCACGCAATTGCGCAGAAAGCGGCATCAAGGACGTGGGAATCATTGGCGTGGACAGCGGCTGGGAGATGTACATCGCCGGCAACGGCGGTATCAAGACCGAGGTGGCGCACTTCTTCACCAAGCTCAAGACCGCTGAGGAAGTGCTCGAGTTCACCGGCGCCTTCATGCAGCTCTACCGCGAAGAAGGCTGGTACCTGGAGCGCACTGTGCACTACGTCTCGCGCGTGGGTCTGGACTACGTGAAGAAAAAGATCCTCGACGACCACGAAGGCCGCAAGGCACTGTGGGAGCGCCTGCAGTTTGCTCTGGAAGGCGAGCCCGACCCGTGGTTCGACTTCGACAAGGCGCGGGTGGACCAGCGCCAGTTCATCCCCATCGCCGTGGCCTGAGGCGCCACCTTCCGCACGTTTTCAAGCAAAAAGTGGCTCCAGCCCTTTATTTAAAAGCGCAACCAGCTACAAAAGGAATAGCAATGACATCCTGGAAATTCATCTGCCTTGTCGAAGACATCCCCGTGCTCGGTGCCCGCCGCGTGGCACGCCCGCAGGGGCTGGAAGTGGCGGTATTCCGCACCGAGTCGAACGACGTTTTCGCCCTGCTCGACCGCTGCCCGCACAAGGGCGGACCGCTCTCGCAAGGCATTGTCTTTGGCTCCAGCGTGGCCTGCCCGCTGCACAACTGGACCATCGGCCTGTGCGACGGCCAGGCCCAGGCTCCCGACGAAGGCTGCACCCCCCGGTTCCAGGTGAAGGTGGAGAACGGCGAGGTCTACCTTGACGCCCACGAACTGGCCCACCACGCCCTGCTGGAAACCCGCCCCCTGGCAGGACCAGCACTGCGCGCTGTAGTGGCATGACGGAATCCACCACCCGATCC
>Ga0138256_10002363_pt1 | contig 20201 bp, 16 predicted proteins | sample KNB2016incub_MG_FD_105486 | JGI IMG/M metagenome (GOLD analysis project Ga0138256, IMG submission 105486) | Active sludge microbial communities from wastewater in Klosterneuburg, Austria - KNB2014incub_MG | ecosystem: Engineered > WWTP > Activated sludge > Unclassified | place: Austria... | reverse complement strand
TGTTTCAATGGCCTTAAATCCCATTAAGCGGCAATGTTCGTATCCCTCAAAGCTGTTTTCTGCAAAGTAATTATACAAGCCGCGGTGCGCAATATAATTGGTCGTCGGTGAATCAAACACAGTTCGTTCGGGTCTTCTTCCAAATCCTCCTCCGATAAGAAGCAGCAGCAGAATGCCTGCAAGTATTAATAGCGATAAAACCAGGAGAAATCTTTTCAACATTTTATTTTTGACCGGAAAATTTTGATTGATTCGGGATAAATTTCAATCTCTGATTTTCAATCATCCATTGATAACTTTGCATCATAGAGAAGGTATATACTTTCATGCTATCGACTTTTAACGGATAATCTGTTATGAGATTTTTAGTTTCAAGATTTTCGTATTCATACAAGGTTTCTTTTCCCCCTCTTCTTAGGATTAAATAATGCTGGTCATCAATACAGCCAATACGATCGTCTGCGCAAAAGTACATATATGGCCTTTTTTCTTTCAACAAATCAATGCCACATGTATTGTTTACATATGACACATTCAACATTCCGAGCAGTGTAGGAGCGACGTCAATCTGGCCGGCTAACTGATGGAATATTTTAGGGTCTTTCAACTTCTCCGGAGAATAGAAAATCAATGGTGTTTCGTGAAACGATAAAGGCATATCATAAGTGTGGCCCAAACTTAAACCATGGTCAGCAATAAAAACAAACAGTGTATTATTAAACCAGGATTTTTCGCGGCATGATTCCATAAATTGTCCGATTGACCAGTCTGCATACTCAACGATTTGATCAGTAATCTCAGCAGATTTCGCTTTAAAAGAAATTCCATCCGGAATAATATAGGGTCCATGGTCGCTTGTTGTCATGAAAGCAGCTAAAAATGGTTTTTCCTCTGATGCCATTTTATCCAGTTGAGGTAGAGCAAACTCAAACAGTTTGTGATCGGGAACTCCATTGGTACTTTGTCTCCATTCCGAAGGATAATCAATCTCCGAATAAACACGGTCAAAACCATTAGCCATTAAAAAGCCTCTGACATTGTCGAAATCGGGATCATGCGTTGTGAAAAATGTTGTTTGATATCCTTCGTTCCGGAGGATGTTTGCGAGTCCATCATGAGGAACCTGCATAAGCAATTTCATGGGATGTTGTTTGTACAAAGCCGGGAAAGAGAAAAGGGTACTGTATATGCCATTGAAAGTATGTATGCCTGCAGTATATGCCTTATCAAAATAGTATGAGTTGTTTTTTAATTCATTTAAGCTTGGCGTTAGGTTTTGCGGACCTCCCCATTTTCCCATTTTAAACTTTGACATAGCCTCCATGATGACTATTACAACATTCATTTTATCAGATTCCCTCTCAGCTTGGATTGAGCGGGCTATAGGGAATTCAGAATTTATAGTTGCTTTATCAATATGAACAAATTCGGATGAAGCATGTAAAGCATCATTATCCGGCATTAAATTTATAGTGGCATTAGTTGAATTCAGATCAAGGATGCACGAATGAACAAGACTGAAGACCGGATTTATTCCGGTATTATTCAATAAGGCATTTTCAGAAAAGAACGCTGTTCCAACCTGGATAGGTGCTTTTCCACTTATTCTTCCTCTTATACCGGTAATTATTAGCAAGCTGCCAAGAAGGACAAAAGAGATTCTGATTTTCAAACTAAGCGGAATTGCACTTTTCATCATTCTGTTGGTCAGCTTGTATTGTCTTGAAATAAAAAAATACTCAAGCAGAATAAATACCATGACAGGTATAATATATACAATGAATGTCTTTTCCTGCATAATCATTTGTAAAGAATATTTGGGGTGGTCAATCCACAGAAAGGCCGAACTTGAAATGGGATAAAAATAATGCAGAAAGTAGGGGATGTTGGCAATTTGAATAAACAAGCAAATGCTTAAAGCCAGTAAAAGAAATAAGCGGATGAATTTTAATGCCCTTTCTTGCTTTAACCGGAATAAATTAATTATTCCAAGTGTGAGAAAAGGAAGGGCTAGCAAGTAAGACAGAACGACTGTATCAAACTGTATACCTATTAAGAATGCCTGATAGATTTCTAACCGATTGGTTTCTTCAGATAAAGGCCATTTGCTAAGAGTAATAGAATGAAAGAGTAAGCGACACAGAAAAAAAAGGAGAATATTAAATCCATAGACCCTCACCAAAAATGTGAAATATGCCGGGACTCTTATTTTCATTTTGATTTATTCCGGGAAGATTAAATTTTAAAATTCGACTGCCTTATTTAGGAGCTCGGGCTTTTCATCCAAAGCTTTAATTTCTTTGAACCTTCTTTTTTTATCGGCAATCTTTTGGTGCAACCAATCCGGCCAGCTTGAATCATCCTCTGCTTCGTAAATTCTCATTACCTGCGTGTCATCAGCTTTGAGCAAGTCATCAGATTTACAATTTAAAATTTTCGCTGCCACATTAACTCCGGAATACGTTGCTCCTCCTACACCGTGAGATAGCGTACTTGCACCACATAAGAAGAGATTTCTTATTTCTGATTTATTTGAAAAGGCAAAGGGCCCGATTTGTCTGAAGGATTTTTCCGTACCGTAAACGCTTCCTCTGGTTGTATTGAGATAGTGTTCGTTGGTCTTTGGGGTTCCTAATTCTACCTGCACAATTTTATCTTTAACACCCGGCAGGATTTTTTCGAGGTTGTTAATAAATTTGGCAATTATTTTTGCCTTGTACTGGCTATACTTTTCTCCGTGGTAATCATTTGAATGATTGAATTCGCTGAAACTGTCATAGTCGATGAATGTTACCAATTCGAAGGAATGATATCTTCCGTTAAAACTTGCCGGATCCTTAAGCGTTGTGCAGGAAATGAACACTCCCGGAAATGCTTCGCCTTCTGTAATATTTTTAGAAATCATGTCGAGATACAGTCCATCAACCTCCTGATTTTTCAAGTACCAGATATTTCCTGAATCCATTCCTGCTTTTGTTACATCCATATCAACAGTGATAAAAAGTATGAGAGATGTAACAGAATATTTTGTTTTTGCCAGACGTTTTGACATTCCTGAACTGAGGTGTTCAGGTTCGATCATTTTTAGATAAGTCGTTGAGGGATCTGCATTTGAAATTACTCTCTCTGCAAATATTTGTTGTCCACCGATTAACTCAACTCCTGTAGCGCAATTATTTTTTATTAATATTTTTTTCACTTTTTGTCCGGTACGAATTTCACCATGATGCTTTTTTAATCCATTGGTCAGGGCTTTTACAATACCTGCCCCGCCGCCCATGGGGTAATAGGCACCTTCAAAATAATGTTCCATCACTGCACAATGAACAGGAAAACTTGCCTTAAATGGTGGAAGCCCGTGATCGCCGCATTGTATACTCAGCACTGCTTTTAGTAGCGGATCCTTAATATGCCAATCCAGTACTCTCTTTAAACTGAACAGTCCGTACTTACCCATATCTTTCGTTCGAAAGGGAATGGTAATGTTGTCCCAAAATCCATCCATCTTTGGAATTAGCTGGATTTGTCTGCTTACCTTCTGAATGAGGTGAAGATATTTTTTAAGTCTTTTCTTTTCGTTGGGAAATCTAGTAGAGAGTGTGTTATACAATTCATCAAGTCCGGCGGGCAGATTAATTTTTTCATTTTCAATCCAGCAGTGTTCGTATCCCTTTTTGTTCATTCGGAAAAATACCATGTCATTGGCAACGCCTAGACCTTCGTAGAGCGATCTTGTTGATTCACCTTTGCCCAGCAATCCGATATAATGCACGCCCGGACTAAATCGTTGTCCATTCAAATGAAAACTATGGCACCAACCTCCGGGCACATAGTGTTGTTCCAAAACTAAAACTTTTTGGCCCGCGCGTGCGAGACAAATGGCAGCGGCAAGCCCTCCTGCACCGGACCCAATGATGATCGAATCAAATTTTTCATTAGGTACAGGCATAGATTTTTTTTAAGCAAGAGTATTCCGGAGAATGTGAAACAACGCAGATTTGTTCAAATATACAGAAAAGCTAAGACTCAATGGCCTTATTGTAGTCTAAATAAGGTGTAATTCATCGAATATAGCTTTTAATTAAACTTTAGAAGGATCACTGGTATCATTCCCAAAGCAGATTACTGTTTTATAATTCTGCCATCATCCATTTCCATTATCCGGTCGGTACCTGCAGAAAATTCAGGATCATGAGTTACGATAAGCAAAGTTTGATGGAACTCCTTTGCTAATCGTTGAAAAATTTCAAAGACGATCTGACTGTTGTGTTTATCGAGGTTCCCGGAAGGTTCATCTCCCATAATGATTAGAGGATCATTGATTAATGCTCGGGCAATAGCTACTCTTTGCTTTTCTCCACCTGAGATTTGATTTGCCTTCTTCAGTGCATGTTTTTCTATTCCAAAAATCTTTAATTTTTCTATCGCCCGGTGTTCTATTTCATCCTCAGAATACTTGCCTAATTTTAATGCAGGAAGCATCACATTCTTCAGAACTGTAAACTCATTAAGAAGATAATGAAACTGAAAAACAAACCCGATTTTTTCATTCCGTATAAATGCAAGTTCATTTTCTGTTTTGCCTGAAATGTTTACACCGTCAATTTTCAGATCTCCTTGAAAATCGGTATCCATCGTGGATAAGATATACAGCAAGGTTGATTTTCCACAACCTGATTTCCCGACGACAGATACAAATTCACCTTGAGTGATAGTAAAGTTTATTTCCTTCAATACATGAAAAGGCAAGGGGTTGTGAAAATATTTATTAATGTTTTCTGCCTGAAGAACAATTTTATTCATGCTACTTTCCTCTTATAATTATTACCGGATCAATTTTACTGGCTTTTCTTGCAGGAAAGAATCCTGCAAAATAGGTTGTGATGATTGCAAAAGAAACGCCAATTAAATAATACATCGGATTATAATTGACAGGATATGTAGTTATGGTTGGTAATGCTGATGTGACAAATGGTATTTGATCTATCAGCTTTGAGATTAGAAAACCAAAGAGCAATCCAAACACTCCTCCAAATGTTCCTATGCTCAGCGATATGGTGATGAATATATTGTTCACATCCGATCCCGAAAAACCCGTAGCTTTTAGAATGGCAATTGAATCCATCTTTTCATAAATCATCATATTAAGAATATTGTAGATGCCAAATCCGGCCACGATGAGCAATGTAATTCCAACGACATATGAAATCAAAGTCCGTACCCTTGTCCCTGTTTCAAATTGTGAATTGACAGTCTGAATATCTTCTGTATCTACATTGAATAAGGTTCCATAATATTTAGCAAGTGACGGAGCTAACGACATATCCTTCAACTTTACCTGAATATCGGTGATATAGCTGCTTGTCTGTCCAAGAAGCTTTTGGGTTGTGGCGATAGATGCATAGCTTTGAACTTTGTCAAGATCTTGTAATCCTGATTGAAAATACCCAACAACTTTCAACTGTATCCGTTCGCCTTTGGCACTTGTTACTTGTACTACATCTCCTATTTTGGCCAGCATTTTATCTGCTGCAGCTTTCCCCAGAATAATACTGTTTGGAACATTTTTTAAGTCGATGTAGTTTCCCTGCACTACATAATCGCTGAAGAAAAATAATTTGTTTTCCTCTTCAACATCAATTCCGTTTATTACACCTGTTATGTCGATGGCGCCAACGTTATAGAATACCTGTGTGGTAATTTTTGGCGCAAGCCCGAGCACATGATCGTCTTTTTTTAGTGCAGCCATGATGGCGGATACATTATAGATTTCTACGCGCTCTGTATTTGGTTTTATTGATTCAATAAAATTGTATGAATTTTTTAATTTCCCCGAAAGATTGATTGGCTGATCTTTACTTGGTTTGATTTCATTGAAGAACTTAATATGTGGAGTACGGTTTAATATTAGTCCATCGAGCAGATCATTCAAACCTGTCATAAATCCGAGCAAAGCAATAAACATCGTAATGCTAAAAGTAACACCAATAGCAGCAACCAGCGTTTGCTTCCATCTCGCCAGAAGGAGAGAATATGCAATATCCCAATTCAGCTTAAATTTCAATTTTGTGGAATTATTATTTCATCATCCTTGGAAAGTCCATCAAGCACTTCTGCTTTTTGATAATCCTTCAAGCCAAGTTTAATCTTTACCTTCTCCCCATCAGCTTTTGTCACATATTCCTCCTGAAGAATATAGCTTCTTGGTATTGTCAATGCTTTTTCTTTTGTTTGGATAAGAATTGTTGCTTCAAGCGTAAGGTTCGGATACAAAACGGGTGGTTGATTGGTAAATTCTGCTTCAACAGTAAAGGTTTTTGACCGTTCGTTCATCAGTGGATTTATTTTCGTTACAACTGCTTCGAATACCTGACCCTTATAACTGTCGAGTGTCACAAAAACATTTTTTCCGAGTTTGACTTTAACAATATCATATTCATCTACCTGAAGTTCCAGAATAAATTCCGAAGCATCGCCGATTATTGCCAACGGGGTTTGTGTATTTACCATCTCTCCCCGTTCTTTCAACAATCCGTAAACCTTTCCATTGATTTTACTTTTTACCAAAAAATCACTTTCCACAGTTTTACTGATGCTTAAATTATTTCTGGATTGCTCCGCATTGAAATTCAATGTTTTTTTTAAGTCGTTATACCGGATTATTGATGATTCGAAAGCAGTCTTCGAGTTTTCATAGACGAGCTCCCGCTGTTCAAGCTCGACCTTGGATCCAATTTTGTCATTCCATAACTTTTGTTGTCTCATAAATAAAAGTGAATCATTCTGGTATTTTGATCTGGCCAGATCGATCGCAAGTTTTAGCTCATTGAGTTTTTGAGTGTTTGAATTTATATCAGCATAATCAGCTGCGAGTCTTGCGTTTTCTGTGTTTAACTTTGAAGTTTCATTGACAAGTGATAGAATCGGAGAGCCCTGCCTGACGGTATCACCTTCTGATACGAAAATATTTTCCACCAAACCATTGACTGATGCAAAAACCTGATATTGGTTTTTGCTTTTAATTATTCCTGAAGCATATACTGATTCGGAGATGGATTCAACACTTGGCTTTATTTTATCATCGTTGTTTTGGCAGGCAATTGCCGACATTAACAGAATAGTGATCGGGAGATACTTTCGCATATTCAATAGTTTCTAATAAATTCAAATTTAACGTAAAATAAGTTTGTGGTGTATGACATATGTCCTCAAAAGGCTTTCATTTGAAACCTTTTTGGTATAAAATTTATGATTCACAGCAGCATAAGTTCTTCGAAGAGTCTGCAACAATTATTCGCCTTCAAAGTTCAAAAAAAAAGCTCCGGATCTCATCCGGAGCTTTAAGTAAAGCAATTTGATTTTATATTATACCCTTAATCATTTAACCATGCTTGGCTTAGTAGCGGGAGTCGTGGCACCTTTCGTTTCGGCAACAGGGAATCCGCGCTTACGCATAAGAGCTTCTGTTTTAGGATCGCGACCACGGAATGCTTTATATCCATCCTGGGGGTCTATGGTGTTTCCTACAGAAAATATATTGTCATTTAATCGCTTGGCTACTGCTTTGTCATACGGACCTGTTCCTTCAACGAAAGCTTCATAGGCATCAGCTGTAAGAACATCCGACCAGAGATAACTATAGTATCCAGCGGAATAACCATCACCTGAAAAGATGTGACCAAACTGAGGTGTTCTGTGTCGCATCACAATTTCCTTCGGCATACCAAGCGCTGCTAGTGTTTCTTTTTCAAATTTGTCAGGGTCGATTTTTACGTCACCTGCTAAATGCAATTTCATGTCTACAATAGCGCTTGCAAGATATTCGGTGGTGGCAAATCCTTCATTGAAGGTAGAAGCCTTTTCAATTCTTGAAACCAATGACTCGGGGATTGCTTTACCTGTTTTATAGTGAACGGCAAATTGCTGCAATACTTCCGGCGTGGAAAGCCAATGTTCGAGCAACTGTGAAGGGAACTCAACATAGTCACGAACAACATTTGTTCCTGACAAAGAAGGGTAGGTGACATTAGAGGCCAATCCATGTAGTGCATGACCAAATTCATGGAACAGTGTACTCGCATCATCCCAGGAAATGAGTACCGGTTCACCCGGAGTTCCTTTTACAAAATTCGAATTGTTGGAAACGATGGTAGTAATATTCTCTTCCATTTTCTGTTGGTTGCGATATGCGTTCATCCATGCTCCGGATCTTTTTCCTGACCGGGCGTAGGCATCAAAATACCAAAGTCCAATGTGCTCTCCGGTAGATTTTTTCTTTACTTCCCAGACTCTGACATCAGGGTGATAAACAGGAACATTATTCACCGTTGTAAAACTGAAATCAAATAATTCTCCGGCTACCCAAAACATTCCTTCTCTCAATTTCTCCAATTGGAGATATTCTTTCACTTCATTCTGGTCAAGATCGTAACGTTCTTTTCTGACTTTTTCTGCATAATAGCGATAGTCCCAAGGCTCAATAGTAATGTTTGCTCCTTCTTTATTTGCCATTGCCTGCATATCTGCGACTTCTTCTTTAACACGGGCAACCGCCGGAGTCCATACCGATTCTAAAAGTTGTAGAGCATTCTCAGGCGTCTTTGCCATGGTGTTTTCAAGGCGCCAGTGTGCATGTGTTTTGTATCCGAGGATTTTTGCCCGTTGAGCACGAAGCGATAATATCTGAGTGATGATGGCATTGTTATCATGTGAGTCACCATTATCTCCACGATTGATAAACATTCTCCAAACCTGCTCTCTTAAGGTTCGATTGTCTGAATATGTCAGAAATGGATCAACAGAAGAGCGTGTGTTTTTTATCACCCAGTTTCCCGGTTTTTCATTTCCTCCACCGGATTGCGCAGCTGCATCTATCAGTGATTGTGGTAATCCTTTTAAGTCATCTGCTTTCGTGATAAGCACCGTGCGATCCATTTCATCTGCAAGCTGATTTTGGCTGAAGCGGGTATACAAGCCTGCAAGTTCCTGGTTTATCTCCGACATTTTTGATTTTGCACCAATGTCGAGTTTTGCACCGGCTCTGACAAAATTTGTATAGTAAATCCAGGTAAGTCTTTGTTGTTCCGGATTTAGTTTAGATTTTTCAGAGGAGTTATATACTTTTTCGATCCGTGCGAAGAGTTTTTCGTTTTGAGTAATCTGATCCGAGAAGGCAGCAAGTTTTGGAGCCATTTCTGTTTCTACTGCCTGAAATTCTTCGTTGTTCATGGAAGAACTCCATACTCCATAAATGGTGCTTACTCTTTCAAGACTTTGACCTGTAAGGTCGAGCGCAGCGATTGTATTCGTGAATGTTGGCGCCTCAGGGTTCCCTGCAATTTTATCAATTTCTTCAAGATTCTCCTTCATAGCCGTCTCTAAAGCAGGTACGAAGTCAGCTATTTTAACCTTGTCAAAAGGAGGAACACCTCCATAAGCGCCTGCCCATTTTGCCAGCAGCGGATTTTGATCTGCAGTCAAGTTGACTGTACTCTCTGAATCTGAGTTTTTCATTGTATTCATGGAGATAGCTGAAGGATTTTGTGCAAATGCATACACCGAAATGAATACACTGCACAATGAAAGTAGTTTTCGCATAGTATGTTAATTTTTGTTTTGTGGAAAAGCAGAAGGAAGAATAAAATTCAAACTATCTGCAGGATGAGGCAATGAATTATCTTGAAATAAAAACAAATCAATTTATTATTTCTTTGTTTTTTCAGTTTGCAAATTTACGATTTTATCTGCAATTTCCACCATAAATAGTGACTATTTTAATATTCGGGTGATTTATTTTGCTTGATTATCGCATAATTCCCAATATTTATCAGAGTAATTTTTAGCCTGGATTGTTCTGCCTTTTGATTCGGTTTTCAGATTAAAGATTTATTGCTTATTAATATGGAGATTTTATCTCAGACATCTTCTGAATTTATTCCTTGTTAAGATGGCTGAATCATAACAATTGTAATCTGACTTTAGTGGAGGTTTGTTTTGTCCGGAAAAAATATTTCATCCTTCCGACTTACCTAAACTGTACTGTACAGTTTTACTTTCTTGCTTCGTATTTATTTTTTTAAAATTATTTTTTTCCAATACTCGAATCGATTTAACATTATCAGGACTTAAATCTGCCTGAATCAAATCCAGCTTCATGGTTTTAAAGCCATAATCAATCACACCTTTTACAGCTTCATTCATAAAACCCTTACCTTGAAAATCAGGATGCAAAACATATCCGATTTCGGCTGAATTATTTTCAACCGAAATATTCCACAGACAAATCGTTCCTATAAGACCAGGTCTGTTAATTTGGTTAATGGCCCAGTATATCGAATCGCCATTCCTGACCACCTTTTCTATCTTCTGAATAAATTCTCTTGCTTCCTCTATCGTTTTAGCCGGGGTCATATCAAGGTGCTCAAGTATTCCGGGGTCGGATCGAAAGAAAAAAATTTCTTTTTCATCTTCTATGATCAAAGCCCTCAACTCAAGTCGTTCTGTTCGTATTGTTGGGAAGGGATGGAAAATGTGTTGTTGCATAGGATGAAATATTTAACAATTGAATTTGTTGATTAGACTTTAATCAGGATGTTCATCCTACTCCATATCAGCATTTATTATTTTTGGATCAGGAATTCTGATGAGAAAGTATAAGCCAACCACAACAGAAACGCACGCAGTTGTGAGAAATGCAACGGTGGCTCCAAAGCCATACCAGATAAATCCTGTAAGCGTACTTGCCAAAAGTGCCGAAATGCTCTGGAAGCCGGAGTAGGTGCCAAGCGCCGTTGCAGTATTTTTTTTATCAGTTATTAAACTTATCCAGGCCTTTGAAATGCCCTCAGTGGCAGCGGCGTAGATTCCATACAAAAAGAATAAAGTAAAATAGACATAGAGGTTTTCACTGTAAGCTAATCCAAAATAAACCAATGCAAAGATGAATAGTCCGGTAATAAAGACTTTCTTTAATCCTATGTTGTCGGCAATAATTCCCATTGGATATGCAGCCAATGCATATATGAGGTTGTAAAAAATGTAGGCGCCTATTACCATGGTATCATCCATTCCTGATTCTTTTGCTTTCAACAAAATAAAAACATCAGAACTGTTGAACAAAGCAAATACAATAAGCCCTCCTACCAGAGCGCGGTAAGACGAAGGACCGGATTTCCAATAGGTAAATGATGAAAAAAAGGAAACTCTTTTTTGAACTTTTATCACCCTCTTTCTTTTTTCTTTCAATAGAAAAGTTGCGAATATGGCAAGCATTCCAGGAATAAAGGCGATATAAAACAGGTTGATATAATCACCGGGATAGTAATACAGATAAAGCAACGCAAGTGCCGGGCCGATAGCTGCACCCAATGTATCCATGGAACGATGAAATCCGAAAACTTTACCTTTTACGGAAGGTTCCGCTTCATCGGAGAGCAAAGCATCTCGTGCTCCTGTTCGAATTCCTTTTCCAAGACGATCTATTGTGCGGGAAAAAAATATCCAGACAGGATAAATAAACAAAGCCATCATAGGTTTTGATATGGCGCTTAGGGAGTAGCCGATTTGTACGAATGGAACCCGTTTTCCCGAAGAATCGGAGAGCTTGCCGAAATATCCTTTACTTAGTCCGGCTGTAGCCTCGGCAATCCCTTCAAGGACACCAATGAGTACAATTGAAAAACCAATGCTCTTCAGATATATTGGCATAATCGGATAGAGCATTTCGCTTGCCATATCTGTAAAAAGGCTAATCAGCGAAAGGACCCATACAGTACGTGTAATATATTTCATTATTCAGCACCCAATTTTTTCAAATATACATCTATTTTACCTTCGCGACCTTTTACATCGGAAGCACAGCCTATACAGAATAGAAGGACCAGACACTCTTTATTTTGGCTGATAGCTGAGTTGAATTGGTCCGGATTTTCTTTTGTAAAACTTGTACAGCTCTATCCACATTACTCCGATAAATGAGAAGAGTAAACAGCGGGCAATATCGATTATCCCTAATGCTTCGAAGCGAAATAATTGTTGTACTGGATTTAGATAGATTGATGCAAAAAGAATAATCAATGAAACAGTCAGTATTATTGGAATCAAAATGTTTTTATACCTGATAGTCCTGAAAATGGAATAGTAAAAGGACCTGTTGGTCAGAGTCAGAAACAGATTGCTAAAAATTAATGTGGTATAAATTACTGTGCGTACCTGTTCCTCGGAGTAATTGCCGGATAAATAGAAATAACCTACACCCAGGCATGAAATGGTAATGGCCAGACCTTGTAGAATACTAATCGACAATTCGCGGAATGAAAAAAATGTTGTACTCATTTTCCGTGGCGGTTTTTTCATGTAGTTTTCTTCCATTGGTTCATTTTCGTAAATGATGGAACAGGTCGGTCCCATGATTAGCTCCAGGACAATAACATGTATCGGAGAAAAGATGTCATAGAACTTCCAAAACAATATTAGAGGTAAAGTTACAATGAGAATAATGGGGATATGAATTGAAATAATGTATTGAATTGCTTTCTTTAAATTCTCATATATTTTGCGTCCAAGTGCGACAGCTTCTGTCATGTGGTATAAATCGTCATCCATGATAATCAAAGAAGCAGCACTCTTTGCGACTTCACTGCCTCTCATTCCCATGGCTACACCGATATGAGAGGCTTTGAGTGCAGGAGCATCATTGACCCCATCGCCGGTCATGGCAACAACTTCCTTGTTCGCTTTTAGCGCTTCGATTACCTTCAGTTTAGCATCAGGAAACATTCTTGCATACATATGAGTTTTGCCAACTCTGTCACGCAACAAGGGAAAATCCATTTCCATAATTTGTTTTCCCGTTAAAAGCTCCTCTCCTTTTTCAAATCCGATTTGATCTGCAATTGCAATGGCTGTTTCAGCATAATCACCGGTGATCATTTTTACCTGTATTCCTGCACTATAAAATTGTTGGATGATTTCAGCCATGTTTTTCTTTGGCGGATCGTAGAATGCAATCATTCCTAATAATTCAAAGTCAAATTCTTGCTGGGATTGCGGCAAATTATTAATATCCTTATTTGCCTTCGCTACGCCAAGTACGCGAAAGCCCTTTGCTGCAAGCGCATGTGCTTTTTGTTGTATCCCTTCTTTTTGCTCCTTGCTTATATTGCATTGTTTTAAAATTCCTTCGAGAGCCCCTTTGGCTGCAATTTTATATTCACCTGATTTATTAGAAAAAACATGAGTCATGATCGGAGGGCTTCCTCCAAGAGGATATTCATGAACCATTGAATAGTCATTTCTCTCATCAAGAGGAGCAACCTTAGAGTACAACTGATGAATTGATTTTTCCATGGCATCAAATGGATTCGTCTCCGAAGCCCATAAGGCATAATTTAAAACATCGTTATATTCATCAGAGTTGTTCGTGTAATCATAATATTTATCCATCGTAAAATCGTAAATCACCGACACCATCATTTTATTTTCAGTGATTGTACCTGTTTTGTCGACACAGATGACCGTTGCCGCACCTAAAGTCTCAACGGTATGCGGACTCCGGGCAATAACTTTTTTCTTGTACAAATGATAGGCTCCCAGCGCCATAAAAGTGCTGAAGGCAACAGGAATTTCTTCCGGCAATACCGACATGGCTAAGGTCAGGCCTTGCAACAGTGATTGTAAAATATCTTTGGTAATAAAATAATTCAATAGCCAGACAACAAGAAATGCAATGACACCAACTGAAACCATTGAACGAATAAAACTTTTTATCTGCTCTTGTAATGGGGTTTTACTGCTGCTTATTTCATGCAATGATCTGCCAATTTTTCCAAAGGCCGTTTGTTTTCCTATAGTCGTTACTCTCGCATAACAAGAGCCTGAAATCACCTGTGTTCCCTGAAATATTATACTGTTTCCGGAGTTCAAATCTTTGTACACTGCTAAGGATTCCCCGGTAAGCATGCTTTCATTTACTGAGAAATCATTTAGCTGCAAAATCGTCCCGTCCGCAGGGATTAGGTCACCGTCTTCTAAGTTGATGATGTCATTTATCACAATTTCCTCTGATGCAATTCGAACAAGAATTCCATTGCGGAGTACTTTTGCTAAAGGAGCAGCCAGTTTTTTTAAAGCATCAACAGCATTGCGACTTCTGTTTTCCTGAAAGAGAGAAATACCCGATACAAAACTTAACGCCAGGATCATAATTATTCCCTCGCGGAATTCCCCCAATAAAAAATAAATCATCGCAGTCAGAACAAGGATTATAAAAAGCGGTTCTGCGATTATTTCTAAAACAACTTTAAAAAACTTGTATTGGTCTTCGGTCTTCCAATTATTCTCTCCGTACCGCTTGCGGTATTCTATAACTTCCTCATCATTCAGGCCTTCAAACGGAGCTTTATTATCCATATTCAACAATGAGAATTAAAAAAGCGGAAAAATATTTGTGTAAATATTTGAATCATGATACGGGATATTACAATACAGATAAAATTATTTATTGTGATCAGACTTGTTGTTTACTTCCTGACAGCATAAATCAACTCGTCAACATATTCATCGTTTTTATAAAACGTTTTTTCGAATCTTGCTTCAAGTTTGAAGCCGGCTTTTTCCAATGCCTTTTGTGAACCGATATTATTACCAAAAGGTCTTGCGTAGATACGGTTGATTTTCCATGTTTTGAAGGCATGATCAGTCATTTGTTTGATGGCCTCTGTCATTATGCCTTTTCCCCAGTAAGATTCGGAGAGCCAATAGCCCATTTCAGCATTCATTTTTTGAATATCCGACTGGGGATGTATACCGACGGCTCCTACTGCTTCACCGGCAATATCTATTGCAAGAATATTCGGAGGATTTACCGATGATACAAAATCTATAAATGCCTTTCCCTTGGAAATCGTGTAGGGAAAAGGAAATTGGTCCGTCATATTTTTAGCAATCTTAAAATTATTTGCATGCTTTACGAGGCTGTCAAGATCTGTAATTCTCCAGGGACGTAAGGTAAACTCTATCGTCGTGTTATTTTGCATTTGCTTTTTGATTAAAATATTTCTCGTAATACGCCAGCCATTCTTTAGGAGTTATTTTTGAAGCAAGTTCGCCAATTAGTTTAAATGGTATTTGATCGATTTTCTTAAACCGCATACAGCTTTTTCCCATATCTAATTTGCTGTTGCTATGTTTTGCGTATTCAGTGGTGAGCCATTTAAGTAATGCTTTATCAGCATACACCCCCATGTGATATACAGCGATAAAATTCTTTTGAGATGCAATATTCATGAATGGAACCGGAAGTTCAGGATCACAGTGGTAACCGGCAGGATAGAGAGAATGCGGGATTACATATCCAATCATTCCGTAAGACATCACCTCTGCAAAACCTTTGGGCAGATTTTTTTTGATTACTCTTCTCAATTCCAACATTGCTTCCTTTCTGTCTTCAGGTAAATCGTCGATATATTGTTGTGGGGTTTTGGCTGATGATTGCATGTTAACTGTTTTATAATTTCCGACCTCAGGACAAAAATACTAAAGAACTTATCAATTAATATGATTCTTTTCCTAATTCAAATTTAAGTAATATTAAACAAAGAGAATTAGCGTCTGTAGATTCCCTTGGCTAGAAAATCACTAAACAATCAAGTGAAAATCCATCCTTCACACAGGAAAATATTGAATAAATAAGTGTTCCAGATTATACAAAGAACTATAAGCGGGACAGCAATGAGCCATTGGGCCGGCTTTTTTACATATGGTTGAATGAGGATGAACAAGAATGCTAAAATTGACAGATACATTCCATAAAATGGAAATTCAAAACGACCGGGTCCGAATTCGGTTTGTGTCAGAAAAATTATCAACAGACTGAGAGGAATCATGAACAAGGCAAATCGGTTGCTTTTACGTTCCCTTGTCCAATGAGTCAATATGTAAAGAGCAGCAATATAAAATGCCGGACTGGTCATGGTAAAACGAAAAAAGCTGTGCAAATTTCCGCCGGATGATAATAGAATAAAGACGAAGATTCCGGCCAGATAGAATACAGAAATCAGAAAGAAATAGGAGCCGGCAATTTCAATTTCAGGGTTTGATTTTGAGTAATTCTCTTTAAAAGATTTCTTTTTAATAATTGAATGAACTACGAAATATAAGGCGGGGATGGCGATGAAGAAAACTGAAAATGTGTTCAAGCCGAATCCTTCAGCCGACCAATCAGTAATTTGGGTAAACAATCCAATGCTCCCGTTCCAGTATTTTTGAGCATCAGACATAGTATTTAATGAACCTGAGGAAGCATATTGAATTAGAATGGCAACAAAATACCCGAGTACAAAAGGCAGACCATTTTTCAAAAAATTTCTTAAGAACAATGATGGTTTCCTGTGAGAAATGAGAAACAGAATTTCTACACAAATTATTGAAAGAAGAATAAACAGTGTTGCCGGCCTCAACATGGACATTGCAAAGGCTGCCAGGAAGAAAAGCCAATACTTTTGTTTTTTATACCCTGTGAAGGCAAGTGTCATTGTCAAAAGAAATAAGGCCTCCGTATAGGGAATGTAATAGATAACGGTGGAAGGGAGTACGAGTAATAATGAGTAGATCAGCAGTTTTTCATTTGATGAACCTTTGCAGAGGAGTTGAACAAGAATAGAGAGGGAGAGGACGAATAAAAAGTAATTGAGAAGTGATACTCCAATTGAATTAAGAGTGGAGACCTTCCATATCAAAGGAAACAAAGGAAAGAAAGCACCTTTTACTTTAATGTAACAACCCTCTTCAGTTGAATACATGTTTTCTTTGATGCAATGATAAATATCCGCATCCCAGTTTTGTAATTTGTTCGTGCTGATGTCGACATATGGTTTTTTAATCTGTTGAATTTGGGTGTCGCCATCAACCTTCACCCGAACGTAATTGGAAGAGATTTTTCCTAAGGTATTTTGATATACCCATTCATTTTGTAAAAGATAAAATATCCCAAGGAATACCAAAAGATTCAGCAGGCCGGCCAAAAGTAAGTTTCGGGATAACAATCGCATAAATTCAAGATGAGGACCGGAGACAAATGTAAAAGAAAACGGAGAGTCCGGACATGCTGCAGAATTCTTAAACTTCATAAAACTATTTTTTATACCTGTGGCCTCTATGTGGAATGAAATTATTATCATCGCTTACGATGAACGGGAAGACAACTCTTAATGGCAAATTGAGTCAGATGAGTATTTGTAAATGGAGCATTTACTTCATTGCCCTGCTCATGTTGATTCCAGGTACTCTCAAAGCAGGAGAAAGCAGGCTAAAAGCATTTTGTAAATTAAGTCGTCCGGAAAAGTGTTGGGTTATTTTTCACCCTCTCGTAGCTTCAAGAGCCTGGAAATCTACCAAACTTACAAGACAAATAACATTTGAGGTAGCTCAGGACAGTCTCCTTGACGGAGATGTGAATGGAGGTCAGCTTGATGCATTCCGCCATACATTCTGGTTGGCAACGCTTTCACAAAAAATGCGGTGGAAGAAAGCATGGCGCTTAGCCGAAGCACATGAGAAGGGAAACTATTTAGCCTACAAGAATGGAAAAATGGAAGACGGAAGTTTAGCAGATTCTGCTTCATCAGAAATGGATAGATTTAACAATCAGTTGGGAATAGAGATCGGAAGGAAAAACAAAATGGCAAGTCAGGAATCACTTTCTCGCCTTGTTATTAAAGCCATTTTGGATGGACAAGCAAGAGTTCTTTCTAAGAATATCCAAGGAGAATATTTGGATTGCGAGCATAAAATAATTTCTGACAGTTCCGGTAAATGGAATATCCCGAAGTGCCTTATACCCTCAAACATCCCACGAGAATAGCTGTTTTTAACGATTTTTAGACTGATAAGGAAGGAAATTCCAATATTATAGTGTATTTTTACCCTTATTCAAAAATTAAAGCGATATGAAATACCACGCAATTGACAACAAACTTTTTATTGAGAACCGAAAAAACTTCGTGAAGCATTTATCTACGCATAGCATTGCTTTTTTTCAAAGCAACGATGAAATGCCTCGCAATGGAGATACAAATTTTCCGTTCCGTCAACAAAGTGATTTATTCTGGATGAGCGGCATCGATCAGGAAAAAACAATTCTGGTAATAGCCCCGAATCATCCCTTACCGGAATACAGGGAAGCATTGTTCGTAAGAAAAACCAATGAACATATCGCTGTTTGGGAAGGACATAAATATACCAAAGAAGAGGCGCGTGTAGCTTCGGGGATACAAAATGTTTACTGGACCGAAGATTTTGAAAACATGCTTCCTTTAATGATGCATCATTCACAAAAGGTTTATATCAACCTCAATGAAAATGATCGCTTCTCCACTGAAGTACCTTATCGTGATGAAAGATTTGCCGCTGATCTCCGTAACAGATATCCAAATCATATCTATGAGCGTACAGGATTAATCATGGCGCGTTTGCGTTCAATTAAATCTGATATTGAAGTGCAACTTATGCAGACTGCATGCAACATTACTGAAAAAGCATTGCGCCGGGTATTAAATTTTACACGGCCGGGTGTGATGGAGTATGAAATTGAAGCTGAAATTATCCATGAGTTTCTTCGCAACCGTTCTGACGGACATGCTTATTATCCGATCATAGCCAGCGGTGCAAGTGCTTGTATTTTGCATTACAATGAGAATAACCGCGAGTGTAAAGACGGCGACGTAATTCTCATGGATTTCGGAGCGGAGTATGCAAATTATGCAGCTGATCTCAGCAGATCGATTCCGGTGAGTGGCAAATTCACGAAGCGCCAAAAAGATGTTTATAATGCCGTTTTACGTGTGATGCGTGCAGCTACAAAAATGTTGATTCCGGGTAATACTATTCTCAAATACCATGAAGAAGTTGGAAAGCTGATGGAAGAAGAGTTAATAGGTCTTGGATTATTGAATGCAGCCGAAGTTAAAAAGCAAGATCCTAAACAGCCGCTCTATAAAAAGTATTTCATGCACGGAACTTCTCATTTCCTTGGATTGGATGTTCATGATATTGGTAATCGTTATGAACCAATGGCGGCAGGAATGGTCTTCACATGTGAGCCCGGCATTTATATCCCTGAAGAAAATTTAGGAATACGTATCGAGAATGATATCCTGATTACGGAGAAAGGTCCATTTGATTTAATGGCCTCTATCCCTGTAGAAGCCGATGAAATTGAAGAATTGATGGCTATGCAGAAAACTACTGCACACGCATAATCGATTGGAACAGTTTTTTTATAAAATTGAATTCTGGTGATAAAAGCAGGTACCATTACTATTCATGTAAAAGATCTAGGACGATCCATTTCATTCTATGAATCGCTGGGTAAGACTCTGAAAAACCGTTGGGGAGAACACTATGCTGAATTATCCTCTCCGGGTTTAACGATAGGACTTCATCCTACAAGCGAACAGGCCAATAAGAATGGATCAGGAAATATTTCTATTGGTTTTACGACTGATAATTTTGAAGAGACCAAGTCACTACTAAATAAATTAGCCATAGAAGCTACAGAGCGAAAGGAAGAAGGAGGAGACTTTTTTCATTTTAAGGATCCTGACGGTTCTGAGTTATATTTTATAAAGCCTAAATGGTAAGTATTTTATGAAAGAATTTCTTCTTGAATATATCCGATATAATGATTGGGCTAATAAACGTATCACTAAATTCATTCTTGACAATTGTTCAGCTGAGCAGGTCGACAGGGAAATAAAAAGCAGTTTTCCTTCTCTTAAAAAAACGCTGTTACATATTTGGGGTGCTGAATCAATTTGGTTGCAACGCCTTAAAGGCGATTCTCCTGAAGTGTGGAAGGGAAGCACGTTTTCAGGCAGTATTCAAGAGTTGTGCGTTGAAATTTCACAAACAGATCAACATTTCATTGACTTCGCAGAATCTTGCGGCGAAGCTTTTTTACTTTCACCCTTTGCATATAAAAATCTGGAAGGAAGAGAGTTTACAAATTCCCGGGCGGATGCAATCCTGCATTGTGTAAATCATAGTTCTTTTCACCGCGGGCAACTAATCACCCTCTTGCGCCAACTTGATTTTGCACAACTAACTTCGACAGATTATATTGCTTATCGCAGGGAGCGATAGTTTATAAATAGCTCTTTCTGTTTTCCAAAATTCTTCATGGACAGATATCAGGAAACCTTTGA
>Ga0138256_10002361_pt1 | contig 20209 bp, 12 predicted proteins | sample KNB2016incub_MG_FD_105486 | JGI IMG/M metagenome (GOLD analysis project Ga0138256, IMG submission 105486) | Active sludge microbial communities from wastewater in Klosterneuburg, Austria - KNB2014incub_MG | ecosystem: Engineered > WWTP > Activated sludge > Unclassified | place: Austria... | reverse complement strand
GCTACGGCCGTGTCCGCCATGGCCGCGCCGCCGGCCAGCGCCAGCACGAGAGCGGCCACCCAGGGGCCCGGCTTGTGGCTCATGGCTTCAATCTACTCTCCGGCTTGCGCCTTCCCGCCTCGCCCTTGCGGGGCGGGGTCAGCGGCTGTCCTTCCCTCCCGCGAGCGAAGTTCGAGACAGCCGCCGGACCACAAATGAACTCGAACTACTTCTTGTCCGGCTTTGGAGGGAAGTTCTTGAACATCTTGTCCGAGGCCTTCTCCATCTTCTTGATGTTCTTGGAGACCTTGTCGGAGAGCTCGTCGCTGGCCGTGCCCCGGAAGATGAGCTTCTTCGTCCTGGCGTCGAACATGTCCACCACGAGGGTGCCCATCGTGAACTCGGACATCGAGGTGGTGGAGGAACCCATGCCCACTCCCACGCCGTAGCCGGCCCAGCCACCGTAGCCATAGGCGCCGTAGACGCCGCCGCTGTAGAAGGTCTCTAGGCTCTTCTTCACCTCGGTGGCGCCGTGAATCAGGACCAGGGCATCGGCCTTGGCATCATCGGTGGTCATCGTCCAGCCCTTTTCGGTGATCGCCTTGTCGAACTCCTGAAGGACGCGCGACTCGCCGAGCGGGTTGCCCCAGGTCGTGCCGATCTTGATCGAGAAGGTCTTGATCGCGGCGAAGTTGACTGACTTGTCATAGTCCGTCTGGACGTCCTGTGCGAAAACCGAGACGCTGAGCAGAGTCAGTGCGACGGCCGTGAGTGTTCTACGCATTTTTCTGGTGTCCTCCCTGGACTGATGGAATGTGACTGATGAATGCGGGGGTTCAGGTCCTACCCGACAACCTTGACCTCGATGGGCTGGGCAAGCCGGAATTCGAGGGCGGTGCCGGTGGCGACCGCCACCTGGTTTCCCGGAGCGCTGCTGGCGGCGGCCACCCCGGCCACCGCGCCGATGCCCGCCCCGATGGCCGCGCCCGAACCGCCGTCGATCATGCCTCCGATGCCGGCGCCGAGCGCCGCCGCACCAAGGACCTTCTTGCCCGCCTTCTTGGCCTCCGCGGTGAAGCGCACGGGTTCGGTCTTGATGGGCACGATACGGCCGTCGATCTCGAGGTCGGTCAGTTCGAGCACGAGCAGAGGCTCGCCGCCCGTTCCCGTCCCGGATTTCGCCTCGGAGACCCGGCCGTAGGCCCGGGTGCCGCGGACGGCCAGGATGCGCCCGCCCGCCAGCAGGTCGGCGTCGAGGTTGCCCTGGAACCGGAAGCCGGCCTGGGCCTTGCCCGAGTTGATCTCGGTGGACACGCGGACGGTGACGGGAGTCGCCGCGGGAGCGGTGAGCGAGACCGTGCTGCGCGGGGTCGCGGGAGCGGGCGGGCCGGCCTTGGCCGCCGGAGCGGCCGCCCCGGCCTTCGACGGAGCGCCCGTGGCCGGCTGCCCGCTGGGCGCGGGGGCCGGCACCGCCTTCACCGCGTTCGCGGGCTGATCCACGACGATGTAGAACTCGTCGCCGCTCGGGTCGAGGTAGGGAAGGTAGTAGCGACCCTTCGAGCGGAAGTACATGATGCTGCCTGCCTGCATGGGCTCGAAGTCGTCCGGCAGGGCCTTGACCGTGACGAGCCCCGCGGGTCGGGTGACCACCTGGTAGGTTTCCTTGCCGCTCGCTTCCACCCGGCGGTAGAAGGAGTTTCCATAGATGTAGAACGTGGTGCCGTTGATGGTGACGGTGGCCCGGTCGGCGGGCAGCGACGTGCCGGCGGGAAGGGCGGTGCCCTCGGGCGGCGCCACCACCTGATACTGGGTCGCGCCTTCGACGTAGGTGGTGCTGTAGTAGGTGCCTTCGGAATACAGCATGGCGGCGCCGGCCACGGTTATGGCGATCGCGCCCACGGGCACCGACGTGTAGTAGACGCCCCAGGGCGGCCACATGTAGCCGTAGTAGGGCATGCCGCCGTAGTAGTAGGGCCGATAGTAGGCGCCGCCGTAGCCATAGTAGGAATGGCCGTAATAGTTGTAGGGACGGTAGCCCGCCGGGAGTTGCCGCGCGTAAACCGGCCCGCCGTAACCCCGGCCCGCCACCACCGTCCGATCGCCGTAGCGGCCGCCTTCGACGTCAGCCACCACACCGCCGCCGTAGGGTCCGCGCGCGCCATAACCCTCGGCCTCGACCTTCTGGCCGTAACGGTTGTTGCCCTCGCCTTCGAACTCCCAGCCGCCGTTTTCCCGCTCGGCCTTGCCTTCCCAGTTCGCAGTCTGGCCGCTCCGGCCGGTGACCGAGGTGTTCCGTTCCACCGATTCCACGCGCCCGTCGCTGCCCATGTCGTAGGTCTTGTTCGAGGTCTTGCTGGCGCCGCTGCTCGACTGGACGTTGCGGTTGACGTTCACCTCGTCGCCCGATTTGGAAACGTCCCTCGTGGCCGTTCCCGTATTTCCGCTCCGAGTCTCGTAGTTGGTGGTTCGGCTCGAGGTGTTGCCGTAGGTCGAGCGGCTGGTCGTGGCGGAGCCGCGATTGGCGCTGCTCACCGAGCCTCGCGATCCGCCTCCTGAGTAGCTCCTGCCTCCGCCGCCCCCGCGCCGCTGCGCGAAGGCGAGGGAATCGCCGAGGACAAGGAACAACACCAGGGCCGCGCTGATGGCCCCTCGCGATGATACGGATCGGCGGTTGCGTGCAGACATCAGCGTCCTCCTCCCTTTCCGACCGGCTTTGGCGCCGAATCGTCCTTCACATCCGGTCGCCGCATCGACTTCACATCGATCTTCCGCGCGCCCTCGGGCGCCTCGAAAGTGAAGAGCCCTTCGGGGACCGGGCCTTCCAGCTTCCAGCGACGGAACACCGCCGTGTATTGCGGCTCACTGGGCTCGTCGACATACGTGATGACGACCTTGCGGGGCACCGGCTGATCGCCGGCGTCGATCCAGATCTGCCATTCGATGGTCTCCTGGGAGAAGGCCAGGTGATGGCAGGCTGCACCCGCAGCCTGGTGGATGCCGAGGTAGCGCCCGTAAGTTATGCCCTCCGACAGGACCGCATAGGGGTCGGAGAAGAGGACGTCTTTGAGCGGCAGCACCACCCCATATTCGTCCTCGAGCAGGTCAAGCGTCGCGTCGATGGTGGGCGGCGCCTCGATGACGGCGTAGGTGTTGTGCTCCTTGTCGAGCACCGTGACCGTCTTGCCGTCGTACCAGGTGGCGCGGGAGAGGGTGTCGCCGTTCACGTCGGCGGCGGCGTGATTCGGTCGCTCCACCGCGACCCGGCGGATGTTGGTCAGCTGTCGCCGGAGCTCGCCGTCGGGGATCTCATCGAAAGTCTCCTCCGCCTCGAAGGCGAACCGAGGCAGTTTGGCCAGGAAGTCGCTCATCTTCTTGAGCTCCTGATCGGCGCGCGGCTCGATCCAGCGCGGGATCGGGGTGGGAGATGGCGTCGCGACCGCAGGCGCGGGGGCCGTCTTCGGATTCGGCTTCTTGGCTTTGGGCGCCTGGGCGCTCGCCAGGGCGGGCACGGCCAGCGCGGCCAGCAATATCAATGTCTTGTGTTTCATAGACCTCTCAAGCCTCGCCAGCGATGCAGGCGGCTGGCCCCAGCATAGTCTGCAGGTCCCGTGCCCGCACTTCGGGAGGCCACGCGAGAACGACATCTGCACGGCCGGAAAAGAGTTAGGGGCGCCCGAGCGCCGTGAATCCAGACCCGGCCGACAGATCGTCTGCCAACATCCCGACAGGGGTGGTGATATCTCGACATGGAGCCCTCCGACCCATCCGGGGAGCCCCGGCCCGCGCGCCCGATCCGGGGCGTCGAGGGCCCCTGATCTCATGCGCCTGGATTGCGCGACTAAGCTTGCATCATGAAGGGCAGCAGCAGGCGATGAATTTCAGCCGGAAGATCCTTGTCGGCCTTGGCCTCGGCATCGCCACGGGCCTGTTCCTGGGCGACCGGGCGGCCTTCTTCCAGATAGCGGCGGACGGTTTTGTCCGGCTGCTCCAGACGACCGTGCTCCCTTACGTCACCGTCTCCCTGATCGCGGGGATCGGAAGCCTCAATGGCGCGACCGCCCGGAGACTGTTCCTGCGGGTTGGAGCGCTCACCCTGTTGATGTGGCTCCTGGCTCTGGGGGTGGTCTTCCTCATGCCCCTCTCCTTCCCGGCCCTTCAGTCCGCTTCGTTCTTCAGCACCACCATGATCGAGGAACGCCCGACCGTCGACTTTCTTTCCCTCTACATCCCCGCCAATCCCTTCCACTCCCTGGCGAACAGCATCGTGCCCGCGGTGGTGCTCTTCAGCGCGCTCGTCGGAATCGCCCTCATGGGGGTGAGCGGGAAGGAGCGCATGATCGACTGGCTCCACGTGGTGGAGCGGACCCTCGCCCGCGCGAACAGCATGGTGGTTCTCCTGACCCCGCTCGGGGTGTTCGCGATCGCGGCCCACACCGCGGGGACACTCGACCTCGAGCAGATGGCGCGCCTGCGCGTTTTCCTGCTCTGCTACGGAGCCGTGTCCCTCCTGCTCTCGCTCTGGGTCTTTCCGGGTCTCGTCGCGTGCCTCACCCCCATCCCCGCCCGTCGCGTCGTGGAGGCGACCTACGACGTCCTCATCACCGCGTTCATGACCGCGAATCTCTTCGTGGTGCTGCCCACTCTCATCGAGCGGTCGAAGCTCCTGCTGAACGAAGCGGGCGAGGCGATGCCCGAGGAGTCGTCTCCTCCCGAGATCATCGTCCCCGCCTTCTACAACTTCCCCCACGCGGCCAAGATGCTTTCGTTCAGCTTCGTGCTCTTCGCGGCCTGGTATTCGGAGACGCCGCTTTCCGCCGCCGAGTATCCGAAACTCACCGCGGCGGGAGTGCTGACCTTCTTCGGCAGCATGAACGTGGCCATTCCGTTCCTGCTCGACCTCGCGCGGGTCCCCGCCGACACCTTCCAGCTCTTCATCGCGACGGGCGTCTTGAACTCCCGGTTCGGCACGCTCGCCGCGGCCATGAACATGGTGGTGCTCGGCGTGGTCGGCACCTACGCGATGAGCGGAGGGCTGAGGCTGTCCGGGCCGAGGCTTCTCCGCTTCGCCGCGGTGACCGCGGGACTGACCGCGGCCACCATCGCCGGCCTTGGCTTCACCCTGAGAGCGCTGGGAGGCGGGAGCTATGGCGGCGCGCGTGTGGCCGGCGAGATGGGCCTCCTGAGGCCGACCCTGGCGGGTGCGGTCGTCCTCAAGGAGCTTCCCCTCGAGCCGCCCCCGCGGCCGCGGCCGGCGGCGTCCATTCTGGAGACGGTGCGCGCGAATGGCCGGATCCGCGTGGGCTTCATCCCCGACCAGCGTCCCTACAGCCACGTGAACCTCAAGGGAGAGCTCGTGGGACTCGACGTGGAGATGGCGTACGCGCTCGCCCGAGAGATGGGCGTGACCGTGGAGTTCGCTCCGGTGGAACGCGACCAGTTCGAGGAGGCCCTGGAAGCGGGGAGGGTCGACGTCGTCATGTCCGGAGTCGCGCTCACCACCCTCCGGGCGAGCCGCCAGGAGTTCTCGCCTCCCTACCTGGACGAGACCCTCGCCTTCGTGGCGCCCGACCACCTGCGGGCGGAGTTCTCCGATGCCGCCTGGATCCGCGCCCGCAAGGATCTCAGGGTGGGTGTCCCGGACCTGCCCAATATCCGCCAGCTGATGGAGCGCGAGTTCAAAGACATCACCCTCGTGCCCCTCCCCCTTGGAGACGGTGAGGCCTACTTCAAGGGCCGTGGACCGCGCGTGGACGCCCTGGCCCTGACCGCCGAGCGCGGCTCGTTCCTGACTTTGCTCTACCCCGCCTATTCGGTGGCGGTGCCCCATCCTCTGGAGATCCGCGTGCCTCTCGCCTACCCCGTGGCCCGCCACGATGTCGAGATGGCGCGCTTCCTGGGCCTGTGGATCGATCTCAAGCGCAGGGACGGCACCATCCAGGCGCTGTACGACCACTGGATCCTTGGAAAAGATGCGAAGATCCACCAGCCGCGCTGGTCGATCCTGCGCGACGTGCTGGGCTTTGGAGCGTGAGCACGATGATTCATCGAGGACGTCCTCAAGCACTGTTTCTTTCCATGCTGATCCTCCTTGGCGTGGCCTGTGAGCGCGCGGCCCCGAGGGTCGTCCCGCCGGTCACATCGCCACCTTCGTCACCGGCCGCGGCCGCTCCGAGCCCCGAGGCGGTTGCCGTCGAGCCGGCCCCGGAGGCGACGCCGCTGCCCGCCGGTCTCGCTCCTTTCACGAAGCCGTGGAAGGGCGACTTCGACGGGATGATCAAGCGGCGCTTCATCCGCGTCCTCGCCGTGCAGAACCCCGTCCTCTACGCCGTGGACAAGGGGCGCGAGGTGGGCATGACCTACGAGACGGTCAGGGCGTTCGAGGCCGAGATCAACCGGAAGCTCCGCAACAAGACGGTCAAGGTCCATGTCTTCATCGTGCCCGTGCCTCGCGACGAACTGCTCTCGCGTCTCGAACGGGGCGAGGGCGACATCGCGGCCGCGGGGATCACGATCACCCCGGAGGGGAAGAGGCGGGTGAGCTTCTCGGCGCCGCTCGCGACCGGGGTCACCGAGGTTCTCATCACCGGCCCCGGGACTCCCGCGCTGGCCGGGCTCGATGACCTTTCGGGCAAGAAGGTCTACGTCCGTCGCTCCAGCAGCTACGCGGAGCACATCCGGGCCTTGAACCAGCGCTTCGCGAAACAGGGCAGGCCGCCGGTTGAAATCATCCCCGCCCCCGAGGTTCTCGAAGACGGCGACATTCTCGAGATGGTGAATGCGGGCCTCGTGCCGGCCACGGTCGTGAACAGTTACATGGCCGACCTCTATCTGCAGGTTTTCCCGAATCTCGTGAGGCACGAGAACATCCAGAGCAAACCCGTGGAGATCGCCTGGGCTTTCCGGAAGAACAGTCCCAGGCTGGCCGCGGCCGTCAACGCCTTCGTGAAAGCGCATGGCCAGGGCACGCGCGAAGGGAATTTCCTCATCACCAAATACCTCAAGACCACGCAGTGGGTGAGAAACGCCCGAAGCGACGAGGACCGCCGGAAGTTCCAGTCCATGGTGGCCCTGTTCATCAAGTATGGCCGCCAGTACGACCTCGACTACCTGCTGATGGCCGCCCAGGGCTACCAGGAGTCCGGACTCGACCAGTCCAAGCGAAGCCGCGTGGGGGCGATCGGCGTGATGCAGGTGATGCCCAAGACCGCGCGCGACAAGGTGGTGAACATTCCCGACATCGAGAAGCTCGAGAGCAACATCCACGCGGGCATCAAGTACAACCGCTGGGTCATCGACCACTACTACCAGGACCCCGCGATCTCGCGGCTCGACAAGGGGCTCTTCGCCTTCGCCTCCTACAACGCGGGTCCCGCGAAGGTGGCGAGCCTGCGCAAGCAGGCGAAGGCCATGGGCCTCAATCCAAACAAGTGGTTCAACAACGTCGAGCTGATCGCGGCGAAGAGAATCGGCCGCGAGACCGTCACCTACGTCAGCAACATCTACAAGTACTACCTGGCCTATCAACTCATGGCCCGGGTGCAGGAGGACCGGCAGGCCGCGCGCAACGCAGTCCGCCGCCCCGTCCCGTGATCGGATCGGATCTGTCCCCTCGGAGGTCACCCATGTCCAGCCGGTTTCTCTCGCTCACCGGATCCGCCCTGTTGTTCGCCGCCGCTTTCGCCCAGGCCCAGGACCCCGGCCTCAAGGGTCGATGGACCTTGAACCGGGAACTCAGCCAGGACATCGAGGCCCGCATCAAGGACGCGGCCGGCTCCCAGTACATGACGGGCAGCGGCCCCGGCTGGGCGCCTCCCGAGACCTGGCTCCCCCTGGGGGTCAAGTTCAACGAGGCCGAGCGCCTCGAGGTGCGCAAGTTCCTCCTGGCCGCCGTCCCCTCGCTCTCCGACCTGGAATTCGAGGTCTCAACCGTCGAGATCAAGACCACCCATGGCGAGGCCGCGGTGCGCATCTTCAATCTGACCCGCCCCAGCGCCGGGAGCAGCGGCCTGAGCGGAGAGAAGGTCATGCGCCACGCGCGCTGGCAGGGCAAACAACTCGTGCTCGAGAGCAAGGGCAAGGACTCCCATCTGATCGAGACCATCACGCCGTCGACCGAGGAGAAGCGGATTACGTACGCGCTCCACTTCGAGGCGAAGCTCCTCGAGAAGCCGCTCGATCTGAACCTGGTCTACGACCGGCCTCGCCCCTAGGCGAAGGCGGGGTGATTCACCCGCTCGATTCTGCTCCTCCCACCGAGGTCTGCCAAGATACCGACACTAGGTGGTGGAATGTCGACAGTTCGAGTCAAGGTTGAGCCCGCGGATTTCTCCGATTTGATACGTTTCGAGGGTTATCTCGCGAAGATTGCGCCACGGTTCCAGCGCCTGTCCGCCACCGAGCTGGACGCGGCGATCGCGGAAGCGCAGAGAGGCCTGGTGGAGGCGCTGGACGTGGATCGGACCTCCATCATCCAGTTCTCCGAGGGCGGCGGTTTGTTCCAGGTCACCCATGTCCACGGGCGCAACGGGGCGCCGTCGCTCGAGGTCGGGATCGACCTGGCCGGCGTGTTTCCGTGGTACGCCGCCGAGGTGAGGAAGGGGCGAAGGCTCGTTTACGCGCATCTTCCGCGGGGCCTTCCCCGGGAGGCCGCGTCGGAGGCCGCCTATGTGGCCCAAAGCGGAATGAAATCGCACCTGATCATCCCCCTCGACGTGGACAAGGAGATCGTGGGGTGCCTGGCCATGGCCACCTTCCGCGAGTATCGCGAGTTCTCCCCTCAGTTCCTCTCCCGCATCGAGGTGCTCGCCAGCATCTTCGCGAGCGCGCTCCACCGGTCGCGACTGGAGGCGAGGCTCCGGGCCGCACTCGAGACCGGCCGAGCCACCGGGGCGCCATCGGGTGCCGGGGCGGATGCGGATCTCCCTGTCCGGGTTCGGCTGGCGGCCGTTCTCGCCGAGGTCGCTCCCCGGTTCCAGCGCCTGCCCCCGCAGGAGCTCGACCAAGCGATACGCGCGGCCCTCGCCGGGGTCCTCGAGGCCATGGACATGGACCGGATCGCGATCACGGAGTTCTCGAGGAGCGCCAACTCGTACCGGTTCAGCTACGCCCATTGGCGTCCGGGCCTTCCCCCCATCGAGGTGGGGGTCGAGAAGGCCGCTTCCTTTCCGTGGTACGCGGTCCAGGTCCAGAGCGGCAGGAAGCTCGTCCTCTCCCGTCTCCCCGAGGACCTGCCGGAAGAAGCGCGCGCCGAGTTCGCGCCGCTGGTGAGCCTCGGGATGAAGTCCCTGGTCCTTCTCCCCCTCGATGACGATCGCGAGGTCGTGGGGTGCCTCGCCATCTCCAGCTTCCGCGAGTACCGCGAGTTCTCTTCCGAGTTGCAGGCGCGGCTGGATCTGCTCGGCAGCGTCTTCGCGAGCGCGCTCCAGCGGTCCCGCTTCGAGACCCGGCTCAAGGATGCCCGGGATTTGAGTCGTTCCATCATGGTGTCGATCACGAACCCCGCCATGGTGCTGGACCGTAAGGGGCGCGTCACCGCCGTGAACGAGGCGTGGATGGCGCCTTCGGACCGCCCTCGGTGCACGGGCATCCGGGCGCCGATGAGCGAAGGCGTCGATCCCGGGCGCACGGAGACGGCGGAGGGGGAGGGCGAATTCCCGGACGCGGTCCGATCCGTGCTGTCCGGCCGGTCCGCCCACTGCGAAGTGACCCTGCGATGCAAGTGCGAGGAGAGCCGGTGCAGCTACCGCGTCGCCATCAGTCCCCTCGGCGCGGAAGAGGGCGGCGCCCTGGTCACGAGAACCGACATCACGGAACTGGAGGAATCGAGAGCCGCGCTCGAGGCGAGCCTGGAAGAGGTTCGCCAGTTGAAGGACCGCCTGGAGAGCGAGAACGCGATCCTGCTGCAGAACATTCCGAGATCGACCGATTTCGGGGAGATCGTCGGCCGCACCCCCGCCTTGAGCGTGCTGCTGGAACAGGTCCGGAGGGTGGCCGGCACGGATGCCCCGGTGCTGGTGCTTGGAGAGACCGGAACCGGCAAGGGCCTCATCGCCCGGGCGATTCACGACCGCAGCCCCCGGTCCGCCCGTCCGCTGATCACCGTGAACTGCGCGGCCCTGCCTCCCACCCTGATCGACAGCGAGATGTTCGGCTACGAGAAAGGCGCCTTCACCGGCGCCATCGCCCGCACCCCCGGCCGCTTCGAGGTGGCCGACCGGGGAACGCTGCTGCTCGACGAGATCGGTGAGCTGCCCCTCGACCTGCAGGCGAAGCTCCTGCGCGTGCTCCAGACCGGGGAGTTCGAGCGCCTCGGCTCCTCGAAGACCCTGCGCGTGGACGTCCGCGTGATCGCCGCGACCAACCGCGACCTCGAGCGCGAGGTCCGCGAGGGCCGGTTCCGCGCCGATCTCTTCTACCGCCTGAGCGTGTTCCCGCTGACCCTGCCGCCCCTGCGCAATCGCCCGGAGGACATCCCCCTGCTGGTCTGGCACCACATTGCTCGAAGGCAGGCGCCGCTCGGACGCCGGATCGAGCGGGTGCCGGAGAGGGTGATGCGGGCCTTCACCGCGTATTCCTGGCCGGGCAACATCCGCGAGCTGGAGAACGTGATCGAACGCGCCCTCATCCTCTCGGACGGCCCCACGCTTGCCACCGAGCCCATGTTCCTGGGAGAGAGGCTCAATGGAGATGCCTCCGCCTCCGGGTCGCTGGCCGAGGTGGAGCGCCAGTACATCGTCGACGTGCTGCAGCAGTGCGAGTGGCGAGTGGCGGGCAAGGGAAACGCGGCCGATCGGCTGGGCCTCAACCGCTCCACTCTCCTGTCGCGGATGAAGAAGCTGGGCATCACCCGCGCCGATTTCGACGACTCGCGCCCGAACCGGAAGGAGGCGGAGCCCGCGACCGGCCGGGCCAGGCCCCTCCGCGTCACCGCCGCCCGCGACTGACCTGCCGGCTCAGAAGGAAAGGGACAACTGGACCCCGCGCGCGCGCCGGGCCACGATCGGGGCCACGTGCAGGGAGGCGCCCTGGCCTGACCCGCCCGCGAGCGGCCGGCTGTTGACCCTCACCACGGTGCGGCCCACGATGTAGCCGAGGGTCGCGCCCGCCATCACGTCGCTGAAGTAGTGCATGTCCTGTTTCATGCGCGAAGCGCCCATGACGCCGGCGAGCAGGTAGGCGGGGACGCCCATCTTCCACCCGTAGTGCCGCTCGGCCACGGTGGCGAGGGCGAAGGCGTTCGAGGTGTGACCCGAGGGAAACGACTGGTCGTTCGAGCCGTTGGGCCGCGTTCGTTGGGCCACGAGTTTGATGGACTGGAAGTAGACGACGTTCATGACCGCGGCGTCGAGCGCGTCGTAGGTCGCGGCCCGGAAACGCGTGTTCTTCGAAATGCGGCCCGCCGTGAACAGGGAGGCGACGAAGACGCTGCTCCAGACTGGGCCGCCCCCGGTCTCGAGGGCCTGTCCCCAGCCATCGCCAGGCTCGGGGTTGATCCAACCCCGCATGTCCTCGTCGAGGACCCAGGCGCCCCCGGTCGCGACGCCGCCGACCACGAGGGGCATGAGGGTGTCCCGATGAAAAACGCCCAGGATGCCGCGGCCGAGGTTCGCGGGCAGGCGGCGCAGCGTGCGCAGACCGTCTTCACCGGCCACCGTTGCCTTCTTCTCCGGACCGGTCGCGGTCTGCTCCGCGGCGGGGACACGACTTCCCAAAGCGACTGATATGGCCAGAGCCAGAGCCGCGACCTGCTTTCGAATTCGCCTTCGAGTCTCGCGGTCGTTCATGTGACCGCTCAGAACGTATAGCCGGTGGTGAAGTAGAACTTGATCCTTCCTTCCGTGCTCGTTGCGATCGATCCGCGGAAAGCGAGCCCGGGAACGCCCATCACCTCGGCCAGAATGCCGCCGCCATATCCCTGGTGCCAGAGGTCGGACTCCTGGCCTTCGAGCCAGACCCGGCCCACGTCGTAGAAACCGAAGAGCGCCCACTGGATGGGCAGGACCGGCTTCCGGCGGTGTCCGAGCCAGTAGCGCATTTCGGCGTTGCCGTAGAGCGAGGAGTCGCCGCGGAAGCGGTTGGTGTCGAAGCCGCGGACGCTGTGGCTGCCTCCGATGACCGCGGACTCGAAGTAGGGATACAACCCCCACACCTTGCGGCCGCCGACCCGGACTCCGAGAACCGCCCGCTCGTTGCCGAGGAATCCCGCCAGGCTCCCATCGATGCCGCTGAAACTCTCGGTCGCGTCCATGGCCTTGGGCGTGTAGAAGCCCTCGCCCACGATCAGCACGCCGCTGTGCTTCTTCCCGCCCTCCGTCGCCTCGGGCTTGACCAGGGCGGCCTGCCCGAACATGCCGGCGGAGCGCCCCCGGCTGTCGTACTCGAATCCGGCGCGCAGTTTGATGTCCTGGAAGGTTCCCGAGCCGTAAGGCTGCTCCTCCGCGATGACGGTTTGCTCTTCGCCCTTTGTCTTCAGGCCCTGGAACTCCGCGCCCAGGTACAACTGCGCGGTGCGGCCGGGTGTGAATCGGAGCGACGAGAAAGCCGAGTAGAGGCTCGTGTCCACCAGGCGTTGATCCTTTTCCACGAACTCCGTTTCGTTCCCGACGCCGAAGTAGTTCAGGTTCTCGATGCCGGAGGCCTTCAGATCCACGCGCGCGGTGGTCGAGGATTCCCCGAGACGGAATTCTCCCGAGTAGCTGGCCCGGACATTCTTATATCCCGACGAGAACATGACATTGGCGGTCTGCAGGTTCTTCCACGGGTGCTGGCGGAAGCCCCAGCTCGTCCGCGAGAAACCGCCGCCGATCATGAGCTCCTGGTCCGGCTCCCACCAGAGCTGGATGATGGGCATGGTCCAGTGGCCGTACGCGCGCGGTTCGAGCCAGGGACGGCTCTCGTCCGGCGCCGGGTTCTTCCAGGGCTTCTCTTTGACGGAGGTCCCCGGTCCCCGCACGAACGTGTTGGCGCCGTCGGAGTCGCGCAAGTCGGTCCCGCCGCTCTTCGAGTCGTCGAGGACGTCGTCACCCCAGCCGCCCATGACGCGCAGAGTGATGTCGCCTTTCTTTGGCCCGCTGGTCACCAGACGGTCGTTGCCGCCGAACAGGTAGACCCGGATTTCCTTCGTCTCTTTCGGCGAGAAGAGGCGGTGGAAGGAGCGTTCACCCGGCGATCCGTCGGGCTTCAACAGGGTCAGGGTCACGTCGAGCGAGCCGTCGTCGAGGCGGCGGATCTCCGCCAGTTCGTTCTGGTTGCTTCCGCGCACTTCCACGCGGTCCGCCAGATGCAGATAGAACTTCCGCGCGAAGGCCGCCAGACCGTCGCGGCGCTTCTTCAGATCGCGCGCCATCTCCGCTCCGTCGATCGCGTACCACTCGGCGGGCATTTCGCGCACCGCGTCGTCGATCACCTTGTCCGTCATCTGCGAGGCCACCTCTTTCGCCAGCTCCTCGAAGACCGCCCACTCCACGTCCGCGGGGAACCACCGGGTGACATCGACGTTGTTCATGGTGAGCCCTTCGATCCGCCCTGGGTACTCGCCGGAGTAGCGCATGAAGAGGGGGACGACCGACCGCGAGTAGTCCAGAGCCTTCCCCTCGTAGTGGGTGAAGGCCTGGTCCGCGTCTTCGGGCAGAGGCTCCCAGAGCGGCTTGCCGGGAGTGTGCGCCCATCGCCACTGCTGCTGATGGCGGTCCCAGTTCCCGATCGCGACGTCGAAGAGCCGGGCCTTCACGAAGGCGCGGCTGTCGACCCGGGCGTTCGGACCTCCGTCCAGCCATTTCTTCCACAGATCCGCGGTCGAGACGATCTCCTCGATCCCCTGATAGCCGGGCGCGATGTACTCGTCGAACGTTCCCACCGTGTTCGCGAAGGTTTCCCTGAACTTTCCGAGCGCGGGATCATCCGGCATGACCATCACGCGCGACCCGTAGAACCTGATCCCCAGGGCGCGCGCCAGGGCGCCCGCGATCACCGGCGAGGCGGGGTGGGCGGCGGAAGTCTGGTCCCGGACGATCGGCTCCATGGGCGTGCCCAGCCACTCCTTCGGAATGGTCCGTTCCGGGGACTTCATCAGCTTGCGGAAGGTGAACGCCGTGCCGTCGGCGCCCTTGAAGGCGAGACCCACGGTCTGCATGGAGCCCACTTCGCGCAGAGGCGTGAGACCGCCGGCCTCGGTCTTGAGGTCCAGCACCGGAAGTTCGACCGGCGTGGTCCAGGCCTGGCGATAGCCATCGCCGAACCAGAAGCGCCAGGAGCCGCCCCGGTTGAACAGTTCGCCCGCCACCACCTTGCGCGTTTCCGCGGCTGCGGGGGCCGAGAGCACCGCAACAAGAGTCAGAGCGAACACGAATCCCGGATGCAGTCTTCTCACTGGGCAGTCTCCTTTTCGGTTGCGACCAACCGTTTGTGCTCGCGCAGGAGCAGCACGCCGACCACGATCGCGGCGGCTACGATGAGCATGTTGACCCGTGCGAAACCCCCGACCCCGCGCGACAGCAGGTGGGTGCCCACGAAGACGAGCCCGGCGGCCAGCATGTCTCCGAAGCGCACGAAGAAGGTGTCGATCGCCTGCTTGGCCTTGTATTTCTCCTCCCGGCTCGTGGGCAGCCACAGCATCTGCTTGGCGGTGTTCGTGACCGAGTAGTCGGTGGAGTTCTCCGCGATCTTCACGTAGAGGAGAGCGAAGAGGCCTGCGCCCAGGGCCGCGGTGCCATAGGCGAAGAAGGACACGATGGGGAGCGCCAGCAGCACTCCCTTCAGGTCGAAGCGCTTGACGATGCGCGACACCAGGAAGGCCTGGATCAGGATCGCGGCGATGTTGGTCATGAAGAAGTAGCGGCCGTAGAAGGCGCCGAGGTAGGCCTGTTTGTCGAAGCCCGGATCCAGGAGCAGGCTTTGATCGGCGTTCGCCACCGCGGCCTGGCCCAGGATGAACTCGCCCAGGGTGTTGACGAGGTTCAGGAGCACGAGGAAGAGGGCGACGAGCCGCAGGTAGGGGCTCTTCAGCACCAGGGCGAAGCCGTTGCCACCCTTGATCGGCTCGGCGGTGGGCCGGTTCGCGGCGTTCGCCATCCGGCGCGCCACCACCCGGTAGAGCCCAAGGTGCGCCAGAAGGATCGCGGCCCCGATCTCCATGAGTAGAAACGGGCTCATCCCTCTCTCGAAGAGCCACCCCGCCACCGCCGCTCCAAGCGGCGCGCCCGCGGTGGAGCCGATGGCGATAAGGGGAAAGAGCCGGTCACCCTCGGAGTGCGTGTAGATCTCGTTCGCATAGGACCAGAACTGCGCGATGGTGGTCAGGCTGAAGATGCCCACCCACACGAAGAAGATGAAACCGAGGTGAGGCACTCCCGCCCGGCTTCCCAGGTAGAAGAGCTGGATGCAGGCGACGAAGAAGAGCAGCACCACCGAAAGGAAACGCTGCCGGGGCAGTTTCTGGGCCACCCAGCCGTAGAGGGGCACGTAGAAGATCAAGGTCAGGGCCTGGGCCGCGGCCGCGTAGGACTTGAGCTCGGCTCCGCCCGCGAGCAGGATGAGCGGCTCCCGCGCGGTCTTGAGGATGTAATACGCCATCAGGAGCAGGTACACGTTCAGGCACATCAGGAGGGCGGTGACCCCCTCCCCCCCCCGGACGTCGCCGAAGATCTGAAGGGCCCGGTCGATCCGACCGGGCTTCGGTTCCGTGGGACCGTTCACTTCTTCCCGGTCTCGGGTTCGTTGGGTGTATCCATGGTCTCCTCCGTTGGATCAACTCCTACTGCAGGCGCCATGCCGCCGGGAGGGCTCGCCGTCTTCCTAACGCAAGTGTCCAGCGTCGCACCGTTTGCGCCGATGACCCGGCCCGATCCCGGTCCTTCGGTCTCCGGAGTGCCTGCCAGCATTCCGACAGCATGTGATGAGATCTCGACATCCATCGAACCGGCATGCGCTCGCGCGGCCGCCTCTCGCGGGGCGGACGAGGTCTCCGTGGAGCTGCTCCAGGCCGTGTTACGCTCCCGCGGCATGGAGGAGAATCCCCGGCCTCAGAACAGTTCGCGGATCGTGTTCTACGGCGCGGTCGGGTTGATCCTGTGGTTAGGCTACCGGGTCATCGAGCCCTTCCTGGTTGAGATCGGCTGGGCAGGGGTCCTTGCGATCTGCCTCGATCCGGTCCGCAAGCGGATGGAAGGCAGGATCGGTCCCACCCGCACCGCCCTCGTGCTGACGTTCCTCGTGGTCGTCCTCCTCGTGATGCCGGTGATCTTCGTCGGCACCACCGTGATTACCGAAGGTTCCACGGCCGTCTCCTATCTGGGCGCCCGGCTACGCGACGGATCCGGGCCCTCCGAGTTGTTGAACCAGGGCTGGCAGTGGCTGCAGGCCCGCATCCCCGGATTGCCCTCGCAGACCGAGGCCATTGCGATGGTCACGAACAGCATCGGGTCCGCCGCGCAGTTCGTGGCGGGCAGGGCCGGAGGCCTGGCGAAGGGCGTCGCCAGCTTCTTCTTCTCCCTCACGATCACGCTGGTTCTCATGTTCTTTCTGGTGCGGGACTGGGCCACGGTCAGAGCCGGCATGGGCAGGATCCTGCCCTTCGAGCCCGAGCAGAACGCGCGCCTGATGGCGATGGTCAACGACCTCGTTCTGGCCAGCGTGACCGCGACCCTCGCGATCGCCCTGATCCAGGCGGTGATCGGGGGCGCCACTTTCGCCATTCTCGGCATTCCGGGCGCGGTCCTGTGGGGCGTGATGATCGGCTTCCTGGCTCTCCTGCCCGTGATGGGAGGCACCCTCGTCTGGCTGCCCGCTTCGGCCTGGCTCATTCTGTCCGGCTCGGTCGGCAAGGGTATCGTCCTGCTCCTCGTGGGCGTCCTCATCCTTTCCAACGTGGACAACGTGATCCGCCCGCTTCTCCTCGCGGGCAGGGCGCAGGTGAGCACGCCCCTCGTGATGATCAGCCTGCTCGGCGGGTTGAGCGCGTTCGGATTCATCGGCATCGTGGTCGGGCCGCTCATAGCCGCCCTGCTGACCGCCCTGATCCAGAGCTACCAGGCGTCGCTCGAGCCGCCGGTTCTGGTCGTACCCGCAGGGCCCGTGACGCCCGTGGAGCCCAGAGAGCCGGGAGTTCCCGCCGCCCCCGTGGACTCGATCGAACAGGCCTGAGGGCGAGCCGCTACTTCGCCGGGACGAGGGTCGCCCAGACCGGGCGGTGATCGCTCGCGTCGTCGACTTCGCGGGCGACCCCGGCGGCGACCTGGCCCGAAAACCCGCGCATGAACACGTGGTCGAAGGAGAACAGCATCACGGTCTTCCCGATGGACTGCGTGGCCCACACGAAGCCCGCCTCGACGAAGCGTTTGCCAAGACCGTGGCTGTTGAAGTCGCCCGCGATGATCACCGGCCCCGTGGTCGTCGCGGCGTCCTTCAACACCACCTCGGCCTGGGCGCGGCGCTGCCCGCCGCTCACCCCTATGGGTGAGCCGAGATGCACCGAGTAGACGTTGATCGACTCGCCTTCCACCCAGACCCGGGCCGCGACCACGGCGCGCGCACGGTGGATGATCCGGCTCGGGTGGGGAAGGAGGATCTTGCGCGGCTGATCCATCGGCCAGGGAGAGAGAATCGCGTTTCCCATGTCGTGGCCGCTCTTCGGGTCGTGCGAGCCGGGGAAGTAGACGAAATTCATGCCCAGCGCGCGGGCGATCTCATCGACGCCCGGGCCGTCCATCTCCTGAAGCGTGAGGACGTCCGCCGCCTTGAGGGATGCATGCGAACGCAGTCCGGCGATGGCCCGATCGATCCTCGTGCCGTGCTCGACGTTGAAGGTGACGACGCGCAGCGTGCCGTCTTCTTCACGGGGTTCGGTCGCGTATTCGCCGGTCAGACGCGGCTCGTTGGGCGCCAGATAGTTCTGCATCGTCGCGCAGCCGGAAACCAGGGCGGCGGCGAGCAGAGCGAGGCCCCGGCGCAGGGCGCCCTTGCGACTCACAGGGCAGATCATGCAGACTCACCGCTGCACGCGCCGTGCCACGCCCGAAGGCCGGGGAATGGGGAGGAGACGCAAGGAATGTCGACATGTCATCACATCCTGTCGGGATACGGGCAGCCATGACGGAGCGGAACCAAAAGGGGTCCCGTCAGCTGCGCCCGCAAGTCCACGGTGGGCAAGCAGATACCGAACGGGACGACACCCCGCGCCGAGTGGGCATGAGGCCTGCAGAGTAAGGAAAGCATGACACACCTTCGTCGAGGCGTTTTCATCTGTGTTCTCGTTCTCGGCATCGCCTTCCCGGCGACGTTGGTCGCCCAGACCGCGAGTCTCCCCGAAGCGGCCGAGAAGCCGCCGGCGCGCTGGCACCTGTATGGCGGCCTGGGCTTTGGAAGCGCCGGTGGAGATTACGGCGAGTTCCTCGAGAAGCCCATTCAACTGGACCTGCGCATCGCCAAGGCCACGGCAAGCGGCAGATGGCGGTTCGGCGGCGGGCTGCAGTTCGGGTCGATGAACATGAAGCCGCCCTACCAGGATCAGCAAGAGTGGGCGCACCAGGAGATCTTCGGCACCGCGACCCGAGTCTTCAATCCGTCCGCCCGAATACGCCCGTACCTTCAGGGCCGGGTGGGAATCGTCCGGATCCACCCCCGGAGCGAGATCATGCGTTTCGCGGATCCCGAGGACCTCGAGTCCGGTGACAGCCCCACCTACCCGGCGAACGGCCTCAGCCTCTCGGTCCAGCCGGGCGTCGAGATCGACCTCGCGAAAGGCCTGGCCCTCGACCTTGGCGCCTTCTGGAGCTCCTACAAGACCGGCGAGTACAGTCTCGTCCCGGAGCTTCATGGCCCGCTGAACCCGCCCCTCAACGCCTCGGGTGTCGCCTCCACCGGCCAGGAGTGGGGCGTCCGGGTGGGCCTCGCCTGGCAGCCCTTCGCGGCGGCGCCCCCGGATGCGCGCAGCGTCCTGCCCCTCGTCGACCCGGCGACCGGAAAGCCTCTCCCCCTCGCTCCCCCTGACGCCTCTCGCGATGCCTGGGGCGTGAAGCGCAGCTGGGGCTGGGCCACCGCGGAGATGTTCCTCATCAATTTCGGCGCCTCGGCGTTCAACGAGTACGTGCGGAACGCCAACTTCAACCAGATCAGCCCCCGCAGTTTCTGGAGCAATTTCGAGACGGGCTTCACCTACGACGACAACAAGTTCAAGACCAACCAGCTCATCCACCCCTTCAACGGCTCGACCTATTTCAACGCGGCTCGAGCGAACGGCATCGGGTTCTGGGGTTCTTCCGCGATGTCGATCGTTGGGGCCTTCGTGTGGGAGTGTTGCGGCGAGACCCACCCCATGTCCTTCAACGACATGATCTCGACCGGCATCGGGGGGATCGCCCGCGGTGAAATGGCCTACCGCATTTCCTCGGCCATCCTCGACAACACGAAGCGGGGCAAGGGTCGGTTCGGCCGGGAGGCCGCGGCGTTCCTGGTCAATCCGATCCGCGGCTTCAACCGGATGGTGTCCGGCGATGCCGGGGAAGTGCAGGGCAATCCCGAGAATCCCTACGACGCGCATCCGCCCTACATGGACGTCATCTTCCGGGTCGGCGGCCGCGCCATGGGCATCGGTGAGTCGATCACCACCAACACCAACTACTACGGCTTCGCCGAGGTGACGGTCAACTCCGGGAGTCCCTGGGAGAACGAGCGGCGTCAGCCCTTCGATCACTTCGACCTCATCGCGGGCATGAATTTTGGCGACAAGACCCGCATAGGCAAGCTGCTGATCCGCGGCGATCTGTACTCGAAACCGATCGGCGAGGCGAAGAAGCACACCTTCGCGTTCATCCAGGACTTCGACTACGTGGATAACGAGGCCTATGAATTCGGCGCGCAGAGCCTGGGGGCAGCGCTCCAGTCCCGGTTCAACGTGGCCACCTCCCTGCAGCTCCTCTCCTACGGGCAGCTTTACGGCATCCTGCTCGGAGCGGTGAACTCCGACTACGCTTTCCTGGCCGATGTGGCCAACCAGGAACGTTACCGGGAGTACGACTATGGTCCTGGTGTCGGCGCCTCCTGGGATCTGATTCTGCTGCGCAAGGGAGCGCCTCTCGCCAACGTGCGCTATCGGTTCAACTACATCAACGTGTCGAATGGTTCCGTATACAGCGGCGACCTCAAGGGCTTGAGCGCCGAGCACAACCTTCACCAGCTCCAGGCGAAGTTGGACGTCCCCCTGTGGGGCCGAACCGCGATCGGTGTGGACGGGTCG
>Ga0138256_10002360_pt1 | contig 20211 bp, 6 predicted proteins | sample KNB2016incub_MG_FD_105486 | JGI IMG/M metagenome (GOLD analysis project Ga0138256, IMG submission 105486) | Active sludge microbial communities from wastewater in Klosterneuburg, Austria - KNB2014incub_MG | ecosystem: Engineered > WWTP > Activated sludge > Unclassified | place: Austria... | reverse complement strand
TCAAAAAGATTATATGACTACACCTTGTATGAATCTCATTGATGCTGATAATCAATGTCCATGTAAACCACCAACTGGGTGCGAAATACTAATGACAGAGTTATATCTACCTAATATGATAGGAAATATTATTTCTGTAATAAATCCTGATGGTACAAAGGAATATACACCTACAGAATCAAATTTATCAAAATATAGAAAGGATTCGAGAATCAAAATTTTTGCTGATAAAACATCATATTTTCAATTATCTAATAATAAAGGTACAAAATTATATATAATATCAGATAAACCCTTAAAAGCAATCAAAGTAATCTTAATACCTCAGTATCCAGAAGAAATACAAAGGATGCCTGATTGTAAAGGAGATAATATAAACGAATGTGTAGCTACTTATGATTTAGAATGGATTTTAGATCCTGATTTAACAAAAGCATGTATTGATGAAACAATTAATATATTACTTAGAACAAAAAGCAAACTTGCTGATGTTAAAAATAATGGTGTAGATGATAATATCGCTAATAAACAAGAAATAAATGTTTGATTTAGGGAGTGAACTCGATAAAACGATTTTTAAGAAAAATAAAATATCTACTCCAATAAGTAGAGATCATTCTAATGGATATAATCGAAAATTTAAGGCATTAGATAATAAAAAGAATAAATTTAATAATCACAAAATACTACGATTTGAAGCTTATAAATTATATAGAGAAAAGGAATTACCGAATGATACACACATAAACTATATATCATTTGCTAAAGTATTAATTTATTTGTTTACAGAAATAGCTAAACAAGTTATACTTAATAAAAAAGCATGGAACATTAATCGTATTGGTATTATTCGTTTTTCATCAATATATGTTAAGAAAAATGAAAATATAATCATTAATAATAGTCCTGAAACAGGTAAAGCTAAAATGGATATGGTCAAAGTGTTTGGAAAAATTAAATATTATAAATCTTCTAATTTATATCTTAGAAGATTTAGTTTTTTAGTATCAAAAAAGATTAAACTCATGTTTCAAAAAGATCTAAGGGAATATAATAAGAGTTATACACATAAACGATTTACAGAACTAAAAACATACATATAGCAATTATTAATCAAATATTAATTGTACTTTTGTAGAATAAAATAATGCTTTATGAGTTATAGTGGACAAATTTCAATTAAAAATATCATCCAGGATTATATAAATAAATCTGGACATAAAGGTAATTTGAATGAAGAATATGTATATATAGCAGCAGAAGAAGCATTAGATCAAATAATAACAGGAAATGGTTATTTCGAGTATATAATATTATTAAATCTTTATAATCAAAAAGCTGAATTACCAGCAAATTTTAAATATCCAACTCAAGTAGCATATAGACCACCATACAATATAGAAACACCTGCTAATGATTTAAAAAGATACTTCATTAGTACTATAAATAATAATTATGTCGAAAATGTTTGTTTAGATGCTTGTACATCTTGTAAACAAACAAAATGTTGTTGCGAAACAAAAGAATGGTATCCTATTGAAACAACAGATACTTATGTAAAACTTGTTAAAGAACCAATGTTAGCAACAGGGTATTCAAAATTTCTCTATGGTGTACAAAACGAATATTCAAACAATAAAACTAGTTTTTTATCAGAACTTCCACATAATAAAAGTAACTTAGAAAAAAATATTGTTCGACATCATATTATTCCTAGTTTTACTAGATCACAAAAATGTCCAGAGTTTCAAGTTGTTAGACCAAGATCAAATTACTTTTTTAATCTTCCAAACGAATTAAAATATTGCAATCTTCCTAGTTATGATACGAATTTAGAGTATTCTATAGATAATAGAATCATTCAATTGAACAATTATGATTATAGATGTAATAAATGTAATTCTTGTAAAAATAGAAATGGTTCTTGTGAAACAAATCTCCCTATGGAACGTCATGGTGAACTTTTGATATCATATATGGGTCATAAAGTTGATGAAGAAGGGTTTAGAATGATTCCTGATGAATTATATGTAATTAAAGCTGTTACAGATTATATTATATCATATATAGCTTTTATAGATTATTCTATCAAAAGAGATCAATCGTCTGAAAGATATTGGATGAATGTAAAAATGGTAGCTGAGAAATCGATTATACAAGCAAGAAGTAGATATAGAATACCTCCACCTGATAAAATGGATTTATTCTTTCAAAATATTTGGTCTAAAAAATCACAATATAATTCTAGTTCAGATCAATTAAATAGGTTTTTACCAGAGTTAGAAGGGAGATTGGTTGGATCTCATTATACAGAACAAGATTATAATAATTATTCTTCCATGTTTCATAATCATACACATTAATAATGGATGATAAACCGATAATATCGATATTTAATAAAGGAATGCATATGGATGCACAATATTCAGTGCAACCAGAAGGTACATATCCTATAGGAATGAATATTATTAATAGAGATGAGTATCAAAGTTCTTTTAAATCCAATGAACATGGTACGATTAAGCTAGAAGAATTTCCTGATGTTATAGGAGATGTATTCATGAAAGATCTAAACGAAACTGCTTTTATAACTAAAGATGGAAGTATTAAGATTTTTAACTATGATCAGAATAAAAAAATAGATGTAGCATCTTTCGCAGAATTTGGATGTCCAATGGAAGTCAAAGATTGCGAGTATATTAATGTAAGATATACTAAAAAAGGTTGTGATTCTTATTTACACTGGTCTAGTAATAATATATATTATTGGGTAAATTTATCTGAATTAAGAGATCCTAAAAGAAAAGAATCTTTAATAAAAAAACTTAATGGGGGTGGTTGCAAAGATTGCAATACTGGATGTGATTATTTTAAAATATTTAGACCAAAAAACGAACCTAAATCTAAATTAGATTCACATCAATATGGAGGTAGTTTACCAGCAGGTACTTATGTAACTGTTCCACGATTAATTAATGAAGATAAAACTTATACTAATTGGGGAGTACCTAGTAGAACAGTTCATGTGGGATCCGAACATAATATACCTGGAGAAGAATCTACTGGTAGATTAAGTATTACTTATGATAATTTGGATTGTAATTATAGTAAAATAGAAATTGTTGTAATATATTACAATGGTTCTACAATTACAGCAAGATCAAATGAATATTATTATAGTAAAGATTCTTTTACTGTTGAATATCATCAATTAGAGGGTACCGATATTCTTGTAGATGAGATATTAATAAAATCTCAAATAAATCTTGAAGGATCAGATCTATTTAACTATGATGGTATGATGTATTATTTTGGTATTAAACCAAGAAAAGAATATAACATACAAAAAATTGCATCTAAAGTAACTGTAAAATGGATAGCTGAAAAATATACTTTAGAAGATGCAAAACGATATAACATAAAAACACTACCTTATGGAGAATCAATTGCGTTAGGTTTAGTTATTAATCATGATGATGGATCACATTCTTATGTGGGTCATATACCTTGTGGTGGAGCTGGATCATCTTCATTATCAATAGACTTAGGTTCTAGTACTTCAAATAATAGTTTAACTGGGAATACTGGATCGGGTGGTAAAAGTTTAGATATTAATTCATCATCTGGATCAACAGGTACAGGTAGTGGATCTGGTTCAGGATCAACTGGATCTGCATTAGGTAATATTTCAATTCAAAAACAAGGTGAGTATAAGAGAACTAGAACTGCTATACCAGATACACCTAGCGACTTGAGTAACAATGATGAGTTAATAGATATTGAAAAACAATTAATTGAATCTTATACTACAGATGTATTAGATTTAGTTAATGTTATTAGACCAGCTTGTAGTTGTCAAGGATATACTCCACCAGATCCACCTATAGAAGGATGTTGTCCACCACCACCAGATGAATTAAATCAATTCTGTAATGTTTGTAATGGACACAAAGATGCAGATTTAGTTTTAAAAGATATTCAAACTGCTGAAAAAATAGGTGTTAAATGGTTATCTATCTTAGGAGATTATATTGGTAGAGATGGTAAAACTGATTTAAAATTAGATTTCAAACCAAATACTATAAAAGAAGTTGCTCTTGATATTATTGATGCTATCAAAAAGAGAGAACGAGTAATTATAGAAAAAACTATATATAAAGTTACAAAAAATGTTAGTTATGGTGGTGGTAGTAACTCATCATCTATTAATTCTTTAACTGGTTTCGCACCAACATCTAATCCGCAAACCCCAAGTTATCCAAACGGTATTATAGTTGCAACTGGTAGTACTAAATGTAAAGTAGAATCTAGAGAATATCCTTGTATTAGAGATTGTTATGGTAATCCTATATATGAAGGATTAACTGGTTCTAAAATACGACATCATAAATTACCTGATGAAACAGAATTAACATTTTTTGAATCTAAAAGTATAGGTGTTCCATCTATTGCTACTCCTGATGCAGATGAATATGCAGATCATTATGGAGTATATTTAGGATTAATATTTAAGAATATTATTATCGATTACGATGATTATTATAAAGTAACTGGTAAAAAGGTTAGTAAAACTAAACCTTTTAATATCGTTCAAGCAGAGTTGAATTATAGTAATAAAACTATTCTTACTAAAGGGTTGATGTTATCCAATTATGTATCATCAAATCAAGGTAAAGAGTATGATTATCAACCTCACGCAGTTAATTCTATGGAACGTGTTAACAAATACATAGATATCAATGATTCTAGATGGGATCCAGGTGCAGGTCCTAGTAATACTGTTTGTATGTATTCATTAGATCAACAAGTATTACAACCATCTATCGCAGGAGCTACTAAGCTCAAAATACTTGGGAGAATGACTGGTAATGGTTTTAGACATTACTTATATACAAAAGGTAAAAAAGTTGATAATGCTACATTCGGTAGGAGAATAGATAGAGCTGGATGTGTATCAGCAACTAATCTTTCAACATTTTCTGCAAAATCTGCTGATTACGATGTTACATTTTATAAATATATAAAAGGTGGTTTAGATTCTGTAGAAGCACCTGGACCAGGAGCAACTCGACCATTAATGAATAAATATGGTCAAGATTGTTTATGGATAGGATTAAATTCATCTTATTCTGTAAAAGATGATTCTTTTGTAGGAGATGTATTAGATCATAAAGCTCCTTTATATGCTGAAGGTGATTATGCTGTTTTATATAGAGATCTTCCTGATCAATATGGTTCGCTTGAAACTATAAACTATATTCCTATATTGGAAGCTGATGGAGATGTTACTACAGCAAAAGGATTAGTTGGTGATAGATTTATATCACCATATAGTTATATTAAAACATCTTGGGTATCAGATAAAGTAGGGAATAAATTTCCTATTTCTAATATGGTTGCTGGTAAAGAAGATAGATGTCATTGTGATAATCCAGAAGATGCTATTCATTCTCTTATAGGAAAGTGGTTTTGGACAGAATTACCTACTGAAAATGATAAAGCTAATGCTAAAAATTGGGCAGGTACACACACCCCAGGAGATGCACGATCTAAACAATGGAGTGAATCATTTGGAGTAGGTAGTGAATCGCAATATTATTATCCAGGAACATTAACACATCTTAATACCTTTACTGGAGAAAGCGAAGCAAATCCTTTTATGGTACAGCGTTCAGATAGTTTAGCTGAACAACGATACCCATATATAAAAACACAATATTTCTTAGAAGCAACTAAACATCCTTGCGAAGATTCTTATTTATCGCAGTTTAGTAGAAGAATAGAACAACCATCTGCTGGAGAAAGAATGATAAAAATTTTAATTGATAGTTTAATAAATTTAGGTTTATTAGGTGGTCAAATGATTGATATATTAAATCCAGAAAGTGCATTAGAATCTATAGGAGATATTACTACTTTCCCAATAACAGTAATTATTTATTTCTTATTATCAAAAGTATTATTTACTAATGATTTTATAGATGAATTTTTAGGATTACCTCAATGTAAAATGGATAGTGAAGGTGGTTTAGATTATAAAATCGAAGGATATCACAAGAATTTTAATAAATATTCATTTATATTCTCACAAAAAAGAAATCTCTATCAATATAGAGGTATGCAAGAATTTACTAATTGTGGATGTAATGAATCTAATATAGATATTGTTTATATTTCTGATAAACAAGTTGAAACAAGTTTTATTGATAGTTATAAATCAGTTAGACCAGGAAATTACTTTGTGTTAAATCAAGGTGATGGTAAGTTAATTGATATATTTACTGGTGTAAATGGTGGTTTATTTGCACATACAACAGATTCTATTTTATCTTTAATTGAACCACAAACACGAACTAGTACTAATGGAATATTTGATATAATTACTGGTAATAAAAAAATATATCCTGTACGAATATTAGGATCATCTTATGAAGGACATGCTGGTATTTTAAATAGATCACACGCAATTGATTCTCGTTATGGTAGATTTTTTATTGATTATGAAGCTGATGAGTTATTTTTGTTTAATGGTCGTGGTGTAGAACCTTTAAGTAAAGATAAAGGAGTAGCTACACTGTTTAAAAATTATACGAAATACTGTGAACCAAAAGCTTGTAGAGATGAATATACTGGACAACATTATACATTAGGTATTGATCCTCGATTCCATAGATTATTAATCACTAAATCTGATGATAAAAAATCATGGACAATATCATATGATTTATTAGATAATTACTTTGTTTCATTTCACTCTTATATACCTAGAAAATATCTATTTACTAGAGAAGATATGTATGCGTTATACGATAATAAACTTTATTCTTTCAAAAAAACACAAGATATTGAATCAAAATATAATAATTATTTTGAAAAACAATATGGGTTTTATATAGATGTAAAAAGTGTTATAGGATTTCGTACTACTTATGCATCTCATATAATTAGAACCAATATGGAGAAGAATGTAGATGGTAATTTATATAAAAATATATTTCAAAGTTTTGATAAAGTATCGTTCTGGGGATCTAATCAAACAGGTGGTGTTCATTTTTTAGATAATAAACTAGTAATTGATAGAGAAAATGATTTAAATTTGCAGGATAATTATGGTGTAATACCTATAGATTATATCGATGGTGAGTTTAGATTTAGTGAGTTTTACGATTATACAGATGTAGAAGGTAATCCTGTAATTAAAAAAGAGAAATGTTTACCATTTATAGAACCAATAAATTATGCGTGTGTAGGTAGAGATTCTCAAAATTGGAGTAAAAGAGTAATTGCTGATAGTATGTTTTATACAAGATTAGAAAGAACAGAATTATCAAATGCAAAATTATATATTAAAACAATGATACTTCATCACAACCATAAAATGAGATAATAAAATAATAGTTTAGTATGAATCCTATAAGAAAAAAAATAAAACATTTAATTCCATCCTATCAATTTGGAGGAGATACTAATTTTTTCGATTATTTTAAATCTATTGTACCAAAAATAAAAAGTTATCAAGGTCAAACTAATGGTGAATCTAATTTATACTCGGATGATTCTCAAAAATACTATGCTAATTTGTTACGTGTAAATAATTTAGCAGCTAATAATTTACTTGATATACCTAATAGTACCGCAAAATATACAGATAGAGGTACTCAGCGAGAACAAGTAAACGGAGTATCACAAAATATATTGGATGATCCTAATTCTACATCTATACGAGATATTTTAGATGCAAATTATGGAGAACCAAATACTGTTTATGGAAATGGTCGTAATGATCCATCCAAACCAGGAGAATATTATGAGAAATATCAACCTAAAAAGAATGCAGCTCTAACTGGATTTTATTCTGATTTAGATAAGCAAAGAACAAATCAAATATTAGAAACAGGAGCTAATATATTCTCTTTAATGAGAGGTCAAGAAACTTATGACAATAAACCAAAAGAATCTTTTGATACAACAAATACAGGATCTTTTGGATATAGATTTAAATTTGGAGGTGGTAATGGTGGCGATCCTTATGATCAGATTCTTAAAAATATACAATTAGATAATGTAATTAAGAATTTACCTATAACAAGAAAAGTATCAGCAACTAATCCAAGTAAAAAATTATATGATAACGCTGGGGATCAATTAATATCTGATATAAATTATGTATTTAAAGATAAAAAAGCTCGTGCTAAAGCAGATCCAATATTAAAATATATAGCTGAATCTGGTGTATCCAAAAAGCTAGAAAAACTAGATAATAAAGATATCTCTTATATTAAAGATACGGTTAATAAAACTGGATTTTTTAGTTTAGGAAATATTGGTAAATATAAAGATCTTTATAAATATATAAAAACAGAAACGGGTTTGACATCAGAAGATGCCAAAGGTATATTAAACAAAGCTGTTGAAAACGAATCATGGTTAAAACGAAATAGTATTAAAGCAGCTATAAATCCATTTTTACAATTTGGGGGTCAATTAGATCAACAATCAAACACAGTATTTAATTCTTTAAAATCCAAAGGTTATTTAGAAAATTTTGATGTAGATAGTTTTAATCGTTTATCTAAAGAAGAACAAGATATTCTTTTCAAAAAAGCAGCTTTAGATTTTAATAGTAAACAAAAAATACCCCAAGGAGAAATAATTCAAGAAATTAGAACTCCTTTAATTGCACAAATAGATAGTTCTAATATAAGTGCTAATCAAGATAATTTTGAACAACAATTTGCTAAAGCAAGAAAAGAAGGATTGGTTGAATTTGAATATAATGGTAAAAAAATAGCTGTTAAACTTAATCCTAATAGTAAAAAATCAATAGTTTTATCGGAAAAACCTAATTATAAAGTTGATAATTCATCTATAATTGGATATGCTAAAGATATATTAGCTAATAAACAATATGGTGGTAGCTTTGTAAACAAAACAGGATATACCCCTGGTACTGAATCATATAATAATCCATTTAATATAATTCCTGGAAATGATATAACCATGTCACAAACTCCTTTTCCTGTATTAGCTAAACCTAATGTTGGAAAACCTGTTGTAATGATTCCAGGTAGAGATTATAAATTTCCTGGTGCTAGTTCTGTAACAGAAATACCATACAAACGATTTGGTGGTAGACCACTTCACGCACAAACAGGAGCAAATGTACCATTTGTAGATCCTGGTTATCAGGGAACAGATGCACATATTGCACAACCAAGAAATGTAAACAATGATCCTAATTATATGGGAGAAAATGATTTATATACTTACTTTAAAAAAGGTGATAAAAATTTTGTTAGAAAACATAAAAGAACAAACCAAGAAGATGTATTTGACCAACAAGGTATAGAAAGAGCATTCCAAGAAGATAATTTATGGACTAATCCTGCAACAACTCCTGGTGTTACACCAACACAACAAACTAGTACTGCATTACCTAATATGATAGGAGGTAGAATGGCATTAGGGCAAACAGATTATCCTGCACCACAATTTGGTATACCAGGATTTGCAGAAGCAACTAGTCCTAGATTACCATATAGTCCTGGAATGAATCCTGCTAATACTACTGCACCTAGATTTAATTTAGATCCTTATGCTAATGGTGCTATTTATCAACAAGGTGTACCTTTAGGACAAGAAAATAATCCTTATGGTTTTGATGGTGTTAGCGCACCTGTTCCTAATGGTGTTATTTCTACAGTTAATAAAACAAATATATTAACTAAAGATGGCGATCCTTGGGAATACATTAAAGATGGTGATTCATGGAAAACAAGACGTAAAGGTTCTAAGAATTGGATTACAGCTAAAGGTGGTGCTTTAGATGCTATAGAAAATATGTGGGGATCTGGAGAGTTTAAACCTAAAAACACCAACACTATTGTTCCTAAAAATAATATTAAACAAAATGCTTTGCTAAATTCAGGTATTTTGAGAAATCCAAATTATAATTTACAGGTAACAAGTTCTAATAATGAGAATGTATTTGTTGATGATTCTTATAATTCTAATGTACCAACTCCGACAATTAATCAGGGTAATCAAGTATATAATGACTATTATAATAATCCAAATAATAAGTATTATGGACCACAATTTGGACCTCCTGTAGGAACTTTACCAAAAGAACAAAGAGATGGTGTATATATGGGTCAATTAAGTGCTGTTATGACAGGTTTACCAATAGGTAAAGTTATACAAGGGATTGGCGGAAAAGCTGTTATTACAAATTTACCAAAAGTTGGTAAAGTAATAGAGTATGGTGGTAAATATATTGATGATGCAGGTAATTTTATATCTAAATATGGTGCTAAATTAGGAAAAGCTCCTAAAAATATATTAGATAAAATAATGGGTCAAGTAAATAAAAATTTACCGAATATGAGGACATATCCCCCATCGTGGAACGATATAATATCACAAGGTTTAGGGACACCAAGGTATGCAAATCCTGCAAATTTAGCATCTGGTGTGAGAACAGCATGGGGACCAGTACCAAAACAATATGGTGGTTATATTAATCCATTTCATTAATAAGATAAGATATGATAGCGAATATAAATAAATTTCCTCTTAAACCGTTACAAGCAGAGATAAATGAATGGATATTTACTCCTGATGGATCATTGGTGAAATCCAATGCAAAGAAGAAACATTCTCAGATGGATGGTGATATAAAAACTGATATAGCACCAACAGAATCTTATGTTTTTTCTAATGATCCTACAATGACTATTTCTAAAGAGGATGCAAAAAATATAATATATGGTTCTGAATATTTTAATTATGTAGAAGGTAAAAATGGAAAATTACCTAAAGATTTAAGTTTCGATAAATTCGTATCTGGTAATAAAAGCACAGTAGCAGAAATAGCAAAAAATATCGCAAAAACATATAAAGTTCTTGATGATGAAATTTATATTGACAATCCATTTGTACGACGTGCTAATGAATTTAACAAGGAAACTCGTCAGAAACCTATACAAATTGCTATTCAAATTAATGAGCATTTACGTCCAAAAACAGAAGAAGAATTGTATCAACAAGCATCAGGACAAGTAGCACAACCACAACAAGAATCAATGCAACAATCCGAATCACAAACTCCGCAATATAAATACGGTGGATATCATAGAGCATTAGAACAATATCAAAGTGGTGGTGAAATCCTTAGTGGTTTAGGTTCTGGTGCAGCAGCAGGTACAGCTATCGCACCTGGTATTGGAACAGTTATAGGTGGAGTAATAGGAGGTATCGGTTCTCTAATAACAGGTTCTAGTACTAGAAAGAAAGCTAAACAAGCAGAAGCAGAGCGATTAGCAATGATTGCAAAGCTTAAAGAGAACAATGAAAAAAGTTACATGGGGTTAAATGCAGCTACATTTGCAAAAGCAGCAACTCCATTACCCAAATATGATTATCTTAATTTAGATGAGAATATAGATTTAGTTAATAATAGTTATGATAGTATTATTAACAGAAAAGATTCAGATTATCAAAGTGCATTGAATTTAGGTAATGCTGCACAAACATCAGCATTAAGAGCATTAACAGCAGCAGGAGCATCTCCAGATGAAATTAATGCACAATTAGCTGGATTAAGAGCAAGTGGTATTAGTACATTAAATCAAATGTCCCAAGGAATAAATGATAAATTTGATAACCTTACACTTGCTAAAGCAAGAGAATTAGGAGATATTAAACGTACTATTGCAGGAGATACTCAACAGGGTAGAAATATTACTGCAAATAATAGATATAATAGAAATCAAAATGTAATTGGAGAATTTGGTAATAATTATCAAACTAGTTTAAATGATGATGAGAATTTAATTATTCAAGATTATAGCACTAAAGAAGCTCTTAGGAGAGGTTCAGCAGCAGAATCAGCACAAGCACAAGGAGCATTTCAAAATGGATTGTTATCTGTAGGATCTGCTGGAGCAGGATATAAAAGTGCATTACAAGATACTGAGTTATTTAATCTTAATAAACAGTATATGAATAATTTGATTTCTGGTAGAACAGTACAACCAGCTAATCCTGCATCACCTATACCTGTAACAATTCCTAATGTATCAGGAACAAATTTACCACAAAATACTCCTCAACAAGAATATTATGAAGGTTTACCTGTTGAAATAGATCCTGTATCAGGTAGAAAATTTGTTAGAAATAGTTGGAGACCAGGTGATGTGTTTTATATAAATTAAATTAACCAATGAATATATTTTCAAAAATTCCATCTTATATATTACCTGCTTTTCAGCAAGGTGGATTGGTATTTAGAGATAATCTTTATACTCAACCAAATGATTTAGGTCGAGTATCTAATATATTAATTACTCCAAGATCTCAAGGATATGAAGAAACAAATAATACTCTACATAATATTCAACAAGAAAGACAGCTTCGTAGTGCAGAAATGCAAAATAAAAATGAAGTTGTAAATTCTATTATTAGGAATAAAATTCAAACTGATGAAGTAGAAATGAAAAAGAAACAGTATGAAGATGCAAATCTTCGTTATATACTAAAAGAACGAGCTGATTATGTAGATAAGTTAACAGGGGATGATTTAGATCCTATATTTAATCCTAAAATAAAAGTATTACAAGAAAAACATGGTATAGCTAAAGATCGTCCATTAACAATGGATGGATTAGCTGAACAACAAAAAGCAATTTTTGCATACTATAGTGATCCAGAGTATAAAAATATCAAAGAATACTCTACACTAATAAAACATGTAAGTACAGAAGCAGAAAAAGTAAATGCAACACTTAATAATTATAAACTAAAAGATCCAAAAGGGTTTATGGATTATAATCTTAATGATTATGGTAATAAACTAAGAACATTAAGACAAAATCTTATTCAAATAGGTGATGGAGATTTTACAAAAGATGGAGTATTGGATCAGAATGATATGAATATATTAAAGAATAGTTATTCTGAACTTACAAACATGAATATCGAATTAACCCCACAAGCACAAAAAAGAATTAATTATGAAAGAGATGTAGAGATGCAAACACAAGAAGCAACTTTACAAATACAACAATTAAAGAATAGAAAAACTACAATAGATGTAAAATTAGCAGAAGAACAAATGAAAGCTCTTGAAGATTTTACAAAAGTAATATCAGATCCAAACTCTACTGATGATGACAAAATAAGAGCTAAAGATATTTTAGCAGCAGCTAATAAGAAAATTAAAGATATTAGTGGTTTTGATCAATCATCTGGAGAAGCTCCTAAAAATGAATCAGAATTGTTATATAGAGCTGGACAAGGAGATCCAGCAGCTATAAAAGCGTTACAATGGAAACAAGCGGCAGAAGTACAATTAAAATCTACTCCTACATATAGTAATAGTAGAAGTAGTAGTAATAATGATTTTAATTATAATACTGATGGTTCTGGTAAATCATATAAAAGCAATAAATCAGGTGATAAAATATACAACGGATATGCGTTAGATAAAGATGGGAGATTTAAATATGGTAAGTATGGTCCAAATGGAACAGAAATAACTGCAAATAAAATAGGAATCGATAAAGGTATAGTTTATAACGAAGATGGTAAATTAGCATTTAGCAAGAGTGATTCTGAAATAATTGAATTATTTGGTTTAAATGAATCTTGGTTTAGCGGTGATGAAGCAGACATTAAAGAACAGATTCCTGGTGCTGAAAAAGTAAATGGTGTATGGTTGATACCACCTACTCAAAGTGCTAATTTTGAAGTACCAAATGAAAGTAGTGATGCAACATCTAGAGGAGGAAAAACATATAACAACATTGTGGATGAAAAAATAAATCTAGTGATGAACGCTCTTGAGGGGATATAATAAAATAATTTTAAAGAATATTTTATAACTATAAGATATTGATATTGTTTAATATCAATATCTTTGTGTTTATATTAAAAATTGTTTATTATGGCTGATACTCAGAATCCAACAGATACTTCATCCAATGATCCATCAAACAACCCAGAAGGAGTAATCCCAAAACTCTATTCTTTAGATAAAGATTTATATACAAGTAAAGGTGTTAGTTTAGATGATTTTACTTTAGCAATGAGCAATCCTGCTGTTCAAAACAAAGTATTTAATAAACATATCGATAAATTTGCTGCAAAAAAAGTTACATTTAGAGATTTTCAATCATCACTTAATATTGAACCATCTAGAGAAAAAGGATCTCTTAAAGATTATATCTATCAATTAGAGCATGATCCTAAAAAAGGATATTATTCGTTTAATCCTGATAGTAAATCAGGAGCAGTTGGTGGATATCAAATTATTTATGATAATAATGTCGAAGAAAAAAATAAGCAAAAATATGGTGTAAATAGAGATCAATTTTTATCAAATCCATTTGTTCAAGAAGAATACATGAGTGATAGAATAAATGATGAATATATACCAAACTTAGATGCATTAAAAGAAATAAATAAAGCAAAAGGAAATAAATATAATGATTATGAATTAGCATATCTTATACACCATGAAGGTCTTGCTGGTGCAAAACATTTTCTTAAAAATGGTAAATCTCTACATGGTAGTGAAAAAGCATTAGAAAGTCAATTTGCAAAAGGTAGAACTTATTTAGAACAAGTACAAGCTCTTAGTGAAAATAAGATTGATAGTAATCCTAATCAAGATGAAGATAGTAAATTAGCTGAATATTATAAAGCTAATCCGAATACAGGTTCTAAAAGTTGGTTTAGTAACGCTATTCTTAGCACAGATTTATTTTTAGGAGATGTTAAGAAAACAAAAACTTTAGAAGATGGTACTGAAGTATATCTTAGGGATGGTGGTGAGAAAGTATATAAACTTCCAGATGGTAGAGTAGTTCGATCATTAACTGATAAAAATAATGCTGCATTAAAAGCAGGAAAAAATATAGTAACCGATACTATGATTGGTGGAGTAATCGGTACAGCAGGTATGTTGTTTGGTGCAGCACGAGATATAGGTGAGAAATTAGCATATCATACAACAGATGGTAAAGCTGGTGATAATAATTGGGATAGTGTATATAATAACGATCTTTCTGCATTTGCTAAAGATATGAAGCAAAGCTTGAGAATAAATAAACCCGATTTTACACCAGAAAGATTGCAAAAAATTGATATAAAAGAAGGGGATGATGAGATAACTAAATTAAGTAAATACGTTAGTTATATTGCAGAGGAATCAGGAAACCCAGATTTTTGGTATAATGAAGGAGCACAAGGTATTTCTTCTATGTTAGAAATGGCATTACCATCTATGTTTGTTGGAAAACTTGGTAAGATAGCTGCTACGAAAATAATGAAAGGTGCTGATAAACTCGAAGATTTAACAAAATTACAAAAATATGCTATAAAAGGTACTGAATATATAAGTTATTCAGCATTTAAAGGAGCACTAGAATCAGCTATAGAAGCAGAAGGTGTTTATGGTAAAGTTAAATCTGATCTATATGCTAAAAATAATTTTTTCCCTAATGCTAAACAATTATCTGATGATGAAATAAATAGAATATCATCTGAAAGAGCATCTAGTGCTTTTGTAGATAATTTCGCACTAATTAGTGGATCTAATTTACTTGAAGCTGATAATTTAATGGGTAATCTTGGAGGAAGATCTTTTATGGGTAAAGCTGCTAAATTATTGCTTAAAGCTGGATTACAAGCTGGTGTTGAAGTTTTTCAAGAAGTTAGTCAATTTGGTATAGAAAAATATGAAACTTCAAAATTAGATAAAAAAGATACTAAACACGAAGGAAATCTATTTCAAAGATTATATTCTGGTGCTGCTGAAACCATTTCTGGTGTTGCAGGAACTATTAAAGATGAATATGATAAAGGAAGTCCTGAGCTAGCAAGATCAGCGTTTTTAGGTGGTTTATTAGGTGGTGGTATGACAAGTGCTACCCAGCTTACCAAAGAAGTAATAAATTATCCTATATTTAAAACTATTAATGAAACTGCTCCTGAATCTATATTAGATTTTTATCAAAAAGATGAAAATGGAAATATAAAATATAATGATAAAAATGAACCTGTTATAGATAAATCTGCATTATCAACATATCTATCTAAGGTAGATAATGATTATCAAAATATCGCTGCTAAAAATTTAGCAAATGAAATAGGTGACAAGTTGGCAGGTGATATTATAACAGCAGGATCATTTGCTAATTTTATACAAAAGCATAAAGCAAAAGATAGATCTAGTTCTAGATTAAGAGATGTATTTGATTCATACGCTTTAACAGATGAACAATACAATCTACTTGGTATTAGTAAAAGAAAAGATAAAAAGGAATATGTTGATGAGCGTAATTCTATGTTTGAAATAGGATTAAGAGCATATGACGAAATAAGTTCTATCAAACAAAAATTAACTCCTGATTCATTCAACAAAGCATTTGAACATTTTTATAAACAAAAGTTTGTATTTAGTAAGATTCAAAGTAATCAAGCAAAAATTGATAACTATGATGCACAAACACAATTGACTGATGTTGAAAGCGCAAATAGAGATAATTTAGTAAAAGAACAAGAACGATTAAATGGATTATTTACATTCTATGGTTCTCTAGTTAATTCAAGTATTGGTAAACAAACTAAAACAAAAGATAATAAAGATAATATTGGGGAAGATACATCTATTCCTAAAGATAAAGAAGATTTTGTGGAAGATAGTCCAAAAGATACTTCAAAAGATACTAAAAAAACAGAAGATCTTCCTTCTACACAACAAGAAAAAGAAGATCAAAAAGATGATTTATCTAAAGTAGAGATACCAGTACAAGATCCTATAGTAGATTCATCAAAAGTTGATTTTAAAACTGAACCTAAACCTTTGGTTACTGATGAAGAAGGAAATTTTCTATCACCAGATGAGTTAGACAGTAGTTCAGATATAGATGAGAATAACGGTAATGATAATGCTGATATTAAAGAATCAGTAGTATTTGATGATGAAATTAAAGATAATAATCAAAATGATAATATACCTGTTCCTACTAATACCACTACTAATCCAGTTTCATCAACCGAAGTTGATCAACAATCAGAAACCCAACCAGTTAATGAATCTGATGTTAGTTCAGAAGAAATTCCTATCGAACCAACAGATGATGACGTTAGTAAAGCTATTGCATTAGAATCTAGTGATAGAAAAGAAGTTTTAGCATCTATACCAAGAATTAAAATTAATAATTCAGTACAACCTGGGGATGTAATTACTAATAAAGAAGGAGTAGAGTTTGTAATAAAGAGTGTAAAAGGTAATAAAGTTACTTATACAACAAAAACAATTGATGATGTATTTAATAAGGTTAATAAACCACATCAGTTTGTAAGAACTACTACCATACCAGTAAATGCAAAAGTTTCTGATACTGTTGATAATACAGGATCAGTATCTCCTATATCTGAATCAATAGAAACTGATGAAACATTACAACATAGCAAAGTATATGTTTTAAATAATAAAGAATCTAAAGATAGTGTTGGTAGCACATTAGCTATTTCCCAATTAGATAACTCATCAGTTATCGTTAAAAGAACCGAAAGTATTAATGGAGTAGTAGCATATATAGATTATATATCAAGAGCAGTAGTTGATAGATTTAAAAAATTATGGAATCCTTATTTTCTTAAACACGAGAATGGAGATTTTAAAGGTTTTTCGATACAAAAATCTGATTTTCCTTATGTTGCTATTCCTAATTTTGATATCTCTTATATAACAGATCCTAATGGTAAACCTATAAATTTTAGTAGAGTTGAAGATGGACAATATAAAGGATTAGTATTACTATCAGAAGTTAAAAAATATTTTGATAATAATAAATTTTTAAGAGTAGGTTATGGTAAAGATGAAACAGCATTTGATATTAAATATGAATTAGTAGATTTTTTACCATTTACTACAGTTTTTAGTGGTGTTGATTCTGAAATATTTATTAGACAATCATCATCTCTTACTACAGCAAATACTGATTCATCATCGCTAAGAGAAGAAATTTTACAACTTCAACAATTACGAAGATATATTCAGAATAAAATAGATAAAGGTGGTTTTGTATCTGCACGAATAACTAAAAAGGATGCTGGGATTATGCGTTTAATTGTTCCAAAAAATACATCTGTTGCATCTAAATCATCATTAAACAAAGTATCTCCTATTAGTATATATAGATCTAGTGTAAACAATGAATTTGATTTACCAATATTAATACCTAATATAAAAAATCCTAATAGAGCATTTATCGATGGAACATTAAGAGAAGTAACGTTGATCGAACGTCTTGGTAAAGAAGTTGAATATTATAAACCATCAATGTTATATCCAGTAGATATAAATTCTGATGGTGAAGTAGTGTATAACACTATTTATTTAAAAAATAGAAAATTGGGTGAATCAAATATTATGGGTACTTATGGATCAGTACCTATAGTAAATGAGCATAGTATTAAAAATACTAATAACTTGATTTATACTGCTGAGTTATTACTTAGTAGATTATATGGAATAGATCTTACTATAGAAGAAAAAGATTTATTGGATAAGTTGAAAGTTAAAAATACCATCAAAGAAGTAAAAGATTATATAGACAGTTTTGTACGTTCTGATCTAAAACTTATTTCTGATGGGGTATTAGGATCAAAAGATTCAGCGATTCATATAAGCACTATGTTTCAACTAGCATTATACAATCCTGAAACAAAAACTCATCAATTATATACTAATCGACCACAAAATCAAGCAAAAGGAATCTCAAGAGAAGCAATAAAAGCAACTCTTAGAGATATGTGGTTTACAATGAATTATAATCATGTTATAGGTAATAATACTATAGATGTAATAGATGAAGTTACAAAAGAAGTATTATCTCTAAATTATAGAGAATTAGCGTTCGATAATATTTATCCTGATTATGAAATATTTAAAGGAGATGAAGATAGTAAAATCGGTCATACTATATATTCTCCATCAGTAAATAGTAGAATACATTTTGAAGTTAACGGGTTTGAGTATAAACCAGAAACAATTGCTACAACCACTATTCCAATACAAGTACAATATCCTGTAAAAATAGAATCTACTGTAGTAGAAAATGATTTTTCTAATATTCCCGATCAAAAAGTTGATGCACAAGCTGATATTAATATAAATTCTATAGAAGCTAAAAAAACTGATATAGAAAGAAGAAGACAAGAAGAATTAGATAATGTTCAGCCTATTTATCACCATACTCAGGTAAAATATGAAGATTTTAATTTTTCATCTTTTCAAAGAGGCAAAGCATCAATTTCTCAATTCGGAGATGGTTTAAATGCTTCAACTGACACAACATCTTTCTTAGTTAATAGATATGGTAAACCAATACAAGGAGAAGTAAATATAAAAGATTTTATAGAAATTGATGCTAATAAAAGTGAAAAAGAACTTTATGAGTATTTAAAAGCAAAAGGTTATAACTTTTCAAAACCTGCATCAGAGTACAAAAGTAATGAAAAAGCTAATGAACAACCTGCTATTATAGAGCTATTTCAAGATTTTCAAAAAAGCAATCCTAAAGTAAAAGGAGTAAAAGTTAATAATCATATAATAGGAGGGCAAAAAGTATCTCCATTCTATGTTATTTATGATAATAAATCTTTTTATGGTCAAGACTCACTTAAAAATAAAATCAACTCTGAATATGATGCAGAGCTAAAAGCATTGGAACAAACTACTACATCTAATCAATCTAAAATAGAAGCTAAAAAAGCTGATATAGAAAGAAGAAGACAAGAAGAGTTAATAGCTAATATTTATGCTCAATTAGGTGATAAAACAGTATCTAGGAATGTAATATTAAAATCCGTTTACCAACAAGCAGGTATTAATTTTGCAAAATCTATTGGTGGTATATTTAGTCTAAGAGTAAACAATTCTAATAAACACTTTGGAAATCCTTTTAGTAGTGTTCCTTCTGAAATAGCAAAAGGATTAATTGCTACTAAATCCACAAAAGAAAGTGTAGAAAAATATATTGACTGGGTATTATTTTCAAATGAAGAAAGAGCTAAATGGATTAGAGAAGTATTAAAATCAGGAATATTAAAAGGTAAACCTATTGTTTATTACAAAGAATTAGGTGAACCTTCTCATGCTACAGCTTTAGATTATTTAATCAATGCTAAATATGATGC
>Ga0138256_10002359_pt1 | contig 20216 bp, 20 predicted proteins | sample KNB2016incub_MG_FD_105486 | JGI IMG/M metagenome (GOLD analysis project Ga0138256, IMG submission 105486) | Active sludge microbial communities from wastewater in Klosterneuburg, Austria - KNB2014incub_MG | ecosystem: Engineered > WWTP > Activated sludge > Unclassified | place: Austria... | reverse complement strand
CGATTTAGATTTGTTAGATAAAAATTGCCGAGATATTGCCCATCGTACGAAAGGTAAAAATCAAACCATTCGAATCGCCTCCAAATCCATTCGATGCACTGCTATTTTAAAACGCATATTAGCCTCCGATCCCATTTATAAAGGTATCATGTGTTTTACTGGCAACGAAGCCTTGTTCTTAATAGAACAAGGTTTTGACGATTTACTTTTAGGCTATCCTATTGTTAATGAAAAGGAGATAAAACAAATTTGCGAAGCAACCAAATCTGGAAAAAAAATTAAATTAATGGTGGATTGTGAAGCGCATTTGCTACTCATAAATACTATTGCTCAACAAGTTGGCGTTGTTCAACCATTGTGTATAGATGTTGATATGTCCACTGCATTTCCAGGCATTCATTTTGGCGTGATGCGTTCGCCCATTAACAGTATAGAAAAAGGGAAACAATTGATAGATAAATTTGAAAAGTTTAAAAATATTTCCTTGACTGCATTAATGGGTTACGAAGCACAAATAGCTGGTTTAGGAGAAAAAAATCCAGCCAATGGAATTAAAAATTATTTGATACCAACATTAAAGCGGCTTTCCAATTTAGATTATTCTAAAAGACGAAAAGCAATCGTGCAATACATTGAATCAAAAAATATAAAATTAGACTTGGTAAATGCAGGTGGAACTGGCAGTATTGAAAGTAGTAAACAAGAAAATTGGGTAACTGAAATTACCGTTGGTTCCGGCTTCTACTCACCTGCCCTTTTCGATTATTATTCGCATTTCAAACATGAACCTGCAGTAGGTTTTGCCGTTCAAATTGTTCGTAAACCAAAAGAAAATATTTACACGTGCTTGGGTGGTGGTTATATTGCCAGCGGAACTGCTGGAATCGATAAAATACCTAAACCTTATTTACCAAATGGCATTAAATTGACGGAAAATGAAGCCTGTGGCGAAGTACAAACACCATGTGTTTATAATGGTAATGAAAAACTCAATATTGGAGATACCATATTATTTAGACATAGCAAAGCCGGCGAAATTTGCGAACGATTTAATGAATTACAATTAATTTCCAATGGAAAAATAATTGAATCGGTTCCTACCTATCGAGGACAAGGAAAATGTTTTTTATAATTCATTTTTTTACTTATTTATCTAGTTTATTAGCTTAAAATTAAATTCAAATAAAATTTCTTTTTTATAAAGAATAAATTAGCACATCTCACCATTAATAGGTATATTGGCTACAAATTTAAAAACACTATGGAAGTACTTGCTACTCAATCTATAAAAGTAAACAATCCTATTAAAAATACAACGCTTTACGAAATAGACGAAGTATCTTCGGCGCAAGCAAAGGATATTTTCGACAAAGCCAATGTTGTTCAAAAAAACATTCAAGCATTGAGTGTGGAACAACGTGTGGCAGAAGTTTTAAAAATAAGAGATTATGTTATTGAACACAGTGATTTTATTTTAGATTGCATAATTGCGGAAACCGGCAAAGCAAGAACCGATGCATTTGCGGCAGAAGTATTTGAAGTAACAGATGTAATAGATGTATATACCAAGTTGGCACCCAAGCAGTTAAAAGACCAAAAAGTGAATTGGCCTATATTCTTGATGGAAAAAAAATCACGTCAATTTAGAGAACCATTAGGAACCGTTTTAGTCATTACGCCTTGGAATTTCCCATTTTATCAAGTAATCGTTCCAGGATTAATGTCGTTTTTAGCTGGGAATGCCACTATTGTAAAACCATCAGAAGTAACACCATTACGACCACTTTGGGAACATTTTTTCGCCAACAGTGGATTTATGAAAGATGCCATTCAAGTGGTGATTGGCGGCAAAGAAACAGGCAGTCATTTACTGGCTCAAAAACCAGATAAAGTACATTTTACCGGAAGTGTAAATACCGGTAGAAAATTAATGGAAGCTTGTGCAAAACAACTTATTCCAATTGATTTAGAATTAGGTGGCAAAGATCCAAGTATTGTTTTTGATGATGTGGATATAGATAGAACTGTAAATGGCATTATGTGGGGCGCATTTACCAACGCCGGACAAAACTGCACCGGCATTGAGCGTTTGTACGTTCAAGAAGGTATTTACGACCAACTCGTTCCTTATTTAGTGGAACGCACCAAACGTTTACGTACTTCACACCCAAATAGAGATACTACATCACCAGAAGATTGTGATGTAGGTGCCATTACTGCTTCTTTTCAAGTAAAAGTAATTGAAGACCATATTGAAGATGCTTTGGCAAAAGGAGCAACATTATTATGTGGAGGCATACAAGAAAAAGGATCACATCATATACCACCTACTATTTTTGAAAACTGCAATCATACTATGAAAGTAGCATCGGAAGAAACTTTCGGACCTACTTTAGCTATCATGAAATTTAAAACCGAAGCAGAAGCTATTGCCTTAGCCAACGATTCTGCTTATGGATTAAGTGCTTCCGTTTGGAGTAAAGATTTAGAAAAAGCAACACGTGTCGCTCGAGCCATAAAATGTGGTAATGTATGCATCAACAACCACATGCTCAACGAAGCTAATCCATATTTACCTTTCGGTGGTGTAAAAGATAGCGGAATTGGTCGTTTTAAAGGCGAAGATGGCTTATTGGTATTTTGCAACTTAAAATCGGTTCTGATAGACAAACAAGGCAAATTAATTGAACCTCAATGGTATCCATATACAAATTCAAAATATAAATTATTGCATGCAGTGATGTTGAGTTGGTTTGGAAAAACTAGAAATTGGTTTAAATTTATCGCCAATGTATTACCATTAGATGGCATTGGCAACAAAGAACGATTTAAATAACAGATATCCATTGAGTCAATAGAATTCTATCCTTTCATTTTAAGGAACGTTATCTAATTTGTATCTTTGTAATGTGCAAATTCTATTAGCTACTTTAAATTCTAAGTATATACACACCAACTTAGCGATTCGCATTCTTTATCAGTTGAATAAAGAACATAAAGGATTAGCATGGAAAGAATTTACAATCAATGAAGAACAAGAGCCAATTGTTGAATTTTGCTCTCATTTCGATATTGTTTGTTTGAGTTGTTACATTTGGAACATCACACCCACTTTGGCCGTAGCCAAGCTTCTCAAAGAAAGAAATCCAAACATAAAAATCTTATTAGGTGGACCAGAAGTCAGTTATGAATATGGAGATATCATCAACTTACCTGAAATAGATTATATCATTTCTGGTGAAGGTGAAATTCCATTTCAACAATTCATTCAATCTTATCCAAACATAGAACATGTAGAAGGATTGATTTATAAAAAAGAGAATAATATTATTGAAAATAAAAATGTTTCGGTTTTTGATTTAGAAAATTATAATCATTTTATGCCTTATACTGATGATGATAGTACCTCATTAGCATCAAAAGTTTTATATATCGAAACATCACGTGGTTGTCCATATAAATGTGGTTTTTGCTTAGCCAGTTTGGATAATAAAGTTAGAAACTTACCGAACGCAGCCATAAAAAATATGTTGCTATTTATGATTGAACATGGTAGAACCATCAAATTTTTAGATAGAACATTCAATATCAAGAAAGATTTCACAATTGATATTTTTCAATTTATTTTAGACAATCACAAGCCAAATGTGGTTTATCAATTTGAAATAACGGCAGACATCATCCATCCAGATATTATTCAATTTATTGAAGAAAAAGTGCCGTATGGTATTTTTAGATTTGAAATTGGCATACAAACAGTGAACCAAAAAGCCAATTTAGAAGTTAAACGTAAGCAAAATTTTGAAAAAACAAAAAGCATCATCCAACAACTCGACCATAAAATAGAAATGCATCTCGATTTAATTGTTGGTCTTGCTTTAGATTATTTTGATGATATCAAATATTCATTTGAAGAAGTATTTAAGTTGTATGCACCTGAATTGCAATTAGGTTTTTTAAAATTTTTAAAAGGTACACCAGTAAGAGATACCTACCAACAACATGGTTTTGTGTTTGATAAAAATCCACCATATCAGATTATACAAAGTAATTATTTAAGCAAAGAAGAATTACATAACATTGTTTTATTGGAACATGCATTAGAAGTATATTGGAATAAAAAAAGAGCCATCAATACACTAAAATATGTTACTGAACATTACAGCATTTTTGATTTCTTACTAGGCTTAGGTACTTATTTTGCTACGGTAAGCGATTTGCATCGTTATACACTAAAAAATATTTATGAGTTTTTATATCAGTATGCCAATCAGCATTTTGCTGAAGATATCATCCTCAAAGAGTTCATTGCCATTGATTATTATTTACATCACAAAATAAAACCTCAGCAATTATTTATAGAAGAAATATCTAGCCAACAGAAACAAGAAATATTAAATCAACAGCAACTCAATACACACAAATTTAGATATACCGTTTTGGATCTACACTTTGATTATGATATATTTAAAAATGAAAACAAAATTGAATTCACTCCATATACGCTTATTTTAAAATATGTAGCATTAGAAAAAGCTATACATATTTCAACCAGCAAAATCTGCTCAAACAAATTTGTTCAAGTTTAAAAAAGTTCGTTTCAAAAAAAAACGAATCTGCAACCAATTAAGTAGGCAAAAGATTTTATGCTTCGTCGTAACTAATTAAACATCCTTCACTTTTAGGATGCGATTGACAAGTTAAAATGAAACCTTCTTCCAGTTCTTCTTCTGTTAATGGTTCATCATCGTCCATTTCCACTTTGCCTTCTATTAATTTTGCTTTACAACTGCAACATGCGGCTACTCTGCACGCATAAGGTGGATCAATTCCAGCATCTATTGCAGCTTCTAAAATCGTTTCGTCATCACCTACTTGCAAGGTATGTTCTATGCCATCTAATATAACGCGTACTTTATGTGCCATTTTAATTTTTTATATCAAATCAAAAATAGTAAAATCATTAGTATAAGCAAATACAAATACACATTAATACCATTAATTAACTGTTGATTAGTTCTATAAAGCCAATAAATAGTAAATCCACTTAAAATTTAATCTTTAGTAAATATTACATCAAAAAAAATCTTATAAAATGATTATTTTTATAGCATAATTTTTCAAAATTTCAATATTATATGCAAACCACTATTATTCGTAACGGACTTTATTTTGACGGATTAGGCAACAAAGCCATAAAAAAAGATGTCATTATTAAAAACAATAAAATTGATGCAGTAGTTGACAAAGCACCAAATATAGAAAATGCTAAAGAAATTGATGCTACAGGCAAATGGATTATGCCTGGATTATTAGATATTCACGCCCATTACGATGCCGAATTAGAAGTATTACCAGCATTGGAAGAATCCGTTCGACATGGTGTTACTACAGTGGTCATTGGCAATTGTTCTCTATCGGCAGCTTTAGGAAAAGAAGAAGAAATCGTCGATTTGTTTGCTCGTGTGGAAAATATTCCAGCTAAAGTATTAAGTCAATGGTTGATAGGAAACATAAAATGGAAAAGCGTAAAAGAATACTATGAACATTTAGATACCGTTCCAGTTGGGCCAAACATTGCTTCATTTTTAGGTCATTCTAACTTGCGAATGCATGTGATGGGATTAGAACGCAGCTTTAAAGAAAAAAATGCAACAGAAGAAGAATTACAAAAAATGGAAAAAATTGTAGCGGATGCATTAGATGCTGGATTTTTAGGTGTTTCTATTGATATGTTGCCTTTTCATCGTTGGGCTGGTGTATATGCATCTGAATTTACAGGATTTTCAGTACCTTCTCAATTAGCGCCACGCTCTGAATACAAACGATTGGCAAATGTATTGAGAAAACGAAATCGCGTATTGCAAATTACGCCAAATGCGGTGGACAAAACATCGTTTGCAACAATTACCAGATTAAGCCAAGGTGGTTTTTTTGAAAAAACATTAAAAACAACTATCGTTGCCGCTTTAGATTTAAAATCGAACGAAAGAATATATCATCTTTTAAAATTACTAGGTTTCATTGGTAATAAAATTTTCAGAACCAATATGAAATTCCAAACCTTAGCTGTTCCATTTATGAATTACGGCGATGGACCTGTAACGCCATTATTTGAAGAATTTCCGTGTATGATTAAGGCCATTTCTACCGATAAAGCAGGAAGAAATGCCATGTTTACCAATCCAGAATTTAGAAAACAGTTTGTGAAAGAATGGAACCACAAAGCAGCATCTGTTTTCCCAAAAGCATTGAAGGAAATGTGGGTGGTAAATTCACCGGTTACTGCTCATATTGGAAAAAATTTTGCACAAATTGCAGAAGAAGCTAACGTGGAACCAGTGGAACATTTTATGAATTTATTGGCAGAACATGACACTAAAATTCGTTGGAAATGCGAAACCTCCAACCATAGAGAAAGTGTGCGAATGGAATTATTAAACAGCGAACATTGTTTCCCTGGATTTAACGACAGCGGCGCACATAACTTAAATATGGCATTTCATGATGGTGCGTTGCACTTATTAAAACAAGCTGTTCGCAATCCGGAAATTATGTCTATTGAAAAAGCAGTGCATCGATTAACGAAAGAACCGGCGAATTTTTTAGGCATTGATGCCGGCGATATTTCCGTAGGCAAACGTGCCGATTTAATTATTGTAGATCCTACGTTATTTGAATCGGATTTGAACACGGATCCCATAGAAGATTACCATCCACAATTTGATGGTTCTTATCGTTTAGTAAAACGCAGTGGCAAAGTGGTACAACATGTATTTATTAATGGCAATGAAGCCTATACCAATAACGGCGAAGTAAAATTCCACGAAGACTTAGGAAAGAAAAAAATCTTTGGTCAGTTGTTACGAAGTAATTGGAATTAAAAACAAGCTAAAGTTTGGTTCGTGCGGACACGAACCTTGGCGAATAACACGAAGCATAGTGATGTTGCTGTCATTACCTCGAAAGAGGTAATCTCATTCATACACTCAATATTTAATTGACAAACTAAAGTTTCGGTTGAAGAGGACAGCAACCGATGAATAAAAAACAAAGGTCAACCATTTTAGGTTGACCTTTATTTTAAATCATAGATTTATTGTGGATTAGAATCCTTGTTTTGCAACACCATCTTTAATAGCTTGCAATGCTTTTGCTTCGCCTAAGATAGCTGCCATCTTGTTACCTTTGCCATCGTTTCCAGATGCCATATAACCACCTCTTGATGTTTTAGTAATTACCGCATCGTGCATTGGTACATCTTTTTCTTTTGTTTTAAGGCAATATGCCTTGAGCATTTTCGATTTGTCCATTTTACTTATTTTTTATGTTATAAATAGTATTATCCAAATTTAATAAACAATCGAAATAAGCAAAGGCTTCTGTAATAACTTGAAAAATATACTAACATTTACATTTTTTAAGAAAATAACATAAAATACTGATTATCAATAGTATATAAACAAAATCAATTATTCTGCTAAAATATTGTTCATAATTTTTGTTTGATGACGGATAGATTCTTGGTGAATGGCCTCCATCATATCCTTTACAAAGTCTTCGGTAAGTTCTTTTTTGGCTGCTTTTTTCACTCTATCTTGGATAATTTCGTCCCAACGATTGGTTTGTAAAATAGTAATTCCATTGTCTCTTTTAAATTCCCCAATCTTACGTGCAATATCCATACGTTCGCCCATAATTTCTAACATATAGTTATCAATTCTATCAATTTGAGCACGTAATGCATCTAATTTATTTTCTGCATAATCATCTAATTTACTACTTCGAACTACTAAAGAAGAAACAATTTCACCTAAACGTTCCGGTGTTACTTGTTGTGCAGCATCACTCCAAGCATTTTCAGGATCGCGATGTGACTCAATCATTAAACCATCAAAATCTAAGTCTAAAGCTTTTTGAGAAACGGATGGAATTAATTCACGAGAGCCACAAATATGAGATGGATCGACAATGATTGGCATCGTTGGATATAGTCTTCGCATTTCTACCGGTAATTCCCACATGGGTTTATTTCGATATTTCGATTTCTCATACGCTGAAAATCCACGATGAATAGCTCCTAATTTTGTGATACCAACAGCGTTTAATCGTTCCATACTGCCTAACCACAATTGTAAATCCGGATTGATTGGATTTTTAACCAAAACTGGAATATCTACACCGCGTAAAGCATCTGCAATTTCTTGAACTGAAAAAGGATTTACGGTAGTACGTGCACCAATCCATAAAATATCCACACCTGCTTCCAATGATTCTTCTACATGTTGAGCGGTGGCAACTTCCACAGTAGTTGGTTTTCCAATTTGTTTTCCGGCATTTACCAACCAAGCCAAACCTTCTTTTCCAATACCTTCAAACATGCCTGGACGTGTACGTGGTTTCCATATTCCTGCACGCAATACATGAATGCCTTTATCTGATAAACGTTGTGCAGTTTCCAACATTTGTTCTTCTGTTTCACAAGAACATGGACCTGAAATAATTATCGGTCTTTCAAAATTAAATCCCCAATCTTTTAGAGGAACGATGTTTAGATTACTCATATTATAAAGTTATTAATTACGAATGATTGTTTTTTATTTTCTATTTTATGAATTAAATAAATTATGATTAAATAGGTTAATGTTTGTAAAGTGTTGTAAAATGTTCTACAATTGGTTTTGATTCAAAATAAGGATGAACTATCGCTCGCCATTGTTCAAATAAATCCGAACTTCTAAAGTCAATGGTATGATTTTCTAAAGTATCCCATTTTACTAATAATAGATATTTATTTTCCACTTCCATACATTTTTGTAGTTCATGTTCTATATATCCATTTGCTTGACAAATAATTTGAGATGCTTTTACAAAATCTGCTTCAAATGTGGCTAAATCTGTTGGATGAACGTATAACATTGCTGCTTCTAATATCATTGTATTTTATTTTAAAATTTTACGAATCTCATTGGCTTCTTTCATTAATGCCAATAATTCTTCATTTTTATTTTTATTAATTAGATTTCTAAAATGGTACATTTTTTCAATATAAGTATCCATCACTTCTAAAAGATAAAGTTTGTTTTGATGAAAGATAGGTGCCCACATTTCTGGCGAACTTTTTGCTAATCGTACGGTACTTTCAAAACCACCTCCAGCCATTTCTAAAATAGCTTCTTCATCTTTTTCTTTTTCCAAAACCGTTGCTGCCAATACGAATGAACTGATGTGTGAAATATGAGAAACATAAGCGGCATGCATATCGTGCTGATGTGCTTCCATATATTTAATACGCATGCCTAGTGTATTGTACATTGATTCCACTTGTTCCACAGCATCACTTGCACTATTTTCTTTATCACAAATAATGCAAATCTTATCTTTAAATAGATTATTAATAGCAGCATTAGGTCCACTGTTTTCGGTACCAGCCATAGGATGCGATGCCACATATCTATTTCGTAGTGGGTGATGTTGAATGGCATCAATCACAATTCCTTTTGTAGAACCCATATCTGTTACGGTTTGGTGAGATTGGATATTATCTAACACAAATTTTAATTCATTTATTAAACTATTTACCGGAACTGTAAGAATTATTAAATCTGCGAGTTTTATGGCTGCTTCGCGGGTAACTATTTTGTCAACTAATCCAAGTTTTAATGCGGTTTCATTACTAGCTTCGCTCCTACCAACTCCAATAATTTCTGTACAAAAATTTGCAGCACGCAAATCTTTTGCCACCGAACCACCAATTAAACCTATTCCAAATATTGCTACAACCATTTCATCTTCTATTTACTTATTATTGTTTACCATTTTCATAATCCTATTCAAGGCTTCTTTCAAATCAGCTTCCGGACTACATAAAGATATACGAACATATCGTTCCCCTTTACTTCCAAAAATAAATCCTGGTGTAATAAATACATCGGCTTCATGTAAAATTTTTTCGGTCAATTCTTCTACATGCTTAAAGGTATCCGGAATTTTAGCCCACAAAAACATTCCTATTTGGTTTTTGTCATAAACACACGCTAATGCATCCATTATTGCATACGCAAAAGTTCTACGTTTTTTATATTCTTGATTGCGTAGTTCGTGCCATGCATCATCATTATTTAAAGCGGCAATTGCAGCTTCTTGCACTGGCAAGTACATGCCTGAATCTACATTACTTTTAACTTTTAAAATAGTATTAATATATTCTTTATCTCCGACAATTAATCCAATTCTTGCGCCAGCTAGATTGTGTGATTTGCTTAGTGAATTTAATTCAATACAAACTTCTTTTGCACCTTCAATTTGTAAAATAGAAACTGGGTTTCCATCATTTAAAACTAAACTATATGGATTATCGTTGACAATTAAAATTTTATATTCTTTAGCTACCTCAATTAATTTTTTAAAGATAGATGCGTTTCCGCTTGCACCGGTTGGCATATTAGGATAATTAGTCCAAATAATTTTTGCTTCTCGCAAAATAGATTCGTCAATAGATGAAAAATCCGGTGCCCAATTGTTGTGTTCATCCAATTCATAATAAATAGGAATTGCACTGGCTAAATGTGTTGCCGAAGTATATGTTGGATAACCAGGATTAGGCACTAATACTTTATCACCTGGATTTAAAAATGCACTTGAAATATGGGAAATACCTTCCTTAGAACCTAATAAAGGTAGAATTTCATTTTCCGGATTTAAGTCAACACCATAGGTATTTTTATACCAATTACACATAGCTTTTCTAAGTGCTGGAATGCCAACATAACTTTGATATCCATGATTGTTTACATTAGATGCAGCTAATTTTAAAGCCTCAATTGTTTGTACTGATGGCGCTTGATCTGGATTGCCAATTCCAAGATTAATAATTGGTTTTCCTTGAGCACGAAGTTGAGCAATTTGTTTCAGTTTAGTACTGAAATAATACTCATTAATATGTTCTAATTTATGTGCCGGTTCTATAATCATTTGTCAATTATTTTTATAAAAAGTACTTGTATTATTCTATTTTTTTACCTTGACGATATTCGCCTAAAATTTGAAGTTCTTTGGTTAAAGATTTAATTTCTTTAAGCATTAGATGATAACTTTGAACATCTTCAAATTCTAAATCGGCATACATATAATATTGCCATTCTTCTCCAACTACTGGTAAGGATTGAATTTTAGTTAAATTAATACCATGTGCTCCTATTGAAGAAAGTACCTTAGCTAAACTTCCTGGTGTGTGGTGTGCACGAAACGAAATGGAAGACTTATTAATTTTTTTGGGTTGGTATTTAGTATCTGTTGTTTTTGTTAATATAAGAAATCGAGTAAAATTTCTTTTATTATCATGAATATCGGCTGCTATGATTTCTAAATTGTATAAATTGGCTGCTCGTTTACTTGCAATTGCTGCTCTATTTTTAATTTTATTTTGTTGTATTTCTCTCGCACTTAGTGCCGTATCTTTTGATTCTATTAATTGTATTAATGGAAATTTTTCAAAATATTTTTGACATTGCAACAATGCCATTGGGTGAGAATGTACTTCAAAAATGGAATCCATCTTTTGGTTGGGCAATGCCATTAAGTTCATTTCTATGCGCAAATAAACTTCTCCAATAATGTGTAGTTTTGAATTTCTCAAATGAGCATAATTAGGCAGTATAGAACCTGCCAAGGTGTTTTCAATGGCACATACCGCAAAATCTGCTTCGCCATTTTTCATTACCTCAAATAATTTGGAAAAGGTAGCGCACTCCACTGTTTCAATATTTTTACCAAAATAATTTAATGCAACTATTTCATGGAATGATGCTTCAAATCCTTGTATGGCTATTTTTGATTTCATTTTTTATTTCTATTTCAATTATTGCAAAAAAAAAGTCTCGAAATATTTCGAGACTTTTTACTTTATATACATTACGGCAGTATCATCTCGATTAGGAACGAAAAAAATAATAACCGTAAAAATATCCTTTAATCATAATACAAATTAAAATAGAATTTGTTTAAAATACAACAATTTCAATATTAATTCATGGTTAAGAAGAAAAGTTTACATAAAATAGTTTGGAAATTTGCATGCAAGTTTTAAAATTGCAACTCAATATTTTTTAAGTGTAATTATGAATAAAGACTCGAAGCTTTCTTATTGCGACACCAAATATCCTATCATATTAGTAAGTGGCTTAGGGTTTCACGATAAGAATAGGCTACTAAATTATTGGGGAACAATTCCTGATTATTTAAAGCAACATGGCTGTGATGTATATACAGCACAACAAGATGCTTTTTTGTCTATTTCGGACAATGCGATTAAACTAAAATTTAGAATTTTAGATATTTTGGAGAAGTCAAAAAAAAAGAAGATAAATATTATAGGTCATTCAAAAGGTGGTTTAGAAGCTAGATATTTAGTAAGTAAATTAGGTATGGATAATCACATTTCGAGTGTTACTACGTTAGGTTCACCACACCAAGGCACACATTTAGCAGACATGGTATTAGGTCGAATTCCTTTGCCCAAGTTTGCAGCCGCACGTTTGGTTAATCTATATGCGATGATGATTGGCGATAATCGTCCGGATAGCTTGCGTGCCGTAGTGCAAATGACTGTTGATGGGATGAAAAAATTCAATGATGAAGTGCCGGATTCTGCAAAGGTTTATTATCAAAGTTATGCTAGCCATGTAAATAAAGAATATCCAAATGTGGTTTGGAAAACAATGGCATCCATTATGAAGGATTATGAAGGTAAGAACGATGGAATGGTTGGCATTGAATCCAGCAAATGGGGAAATTACAGAGGAATTATGCAATCAGAAACAGCAACTTCTGTAAGTCATGGTGATATGGTTGGTTTGTCTCAATTCTTCGGAAATCCTAAATTTAATGCCAAAGCCTATTTAGCTGATATCATTCATGATTTGAAAGAATTAAATTATTAATTCTTTCAATCCAATAAAAGATTTTAATTTTGGCATTTTAATTGATATTTTTAGAAAAACAATCCCAATGCGTATTTTAATTTTATTCTTTACTATTTTACTATGCAATACATCTTTTGCACAAAACTATGATGTGAAAGCCTATCAATTTCACCAATCTATTGTAGAAGCACAAGAAAATATTGGAAAAGAAATGTATGAGTTTAATACCAGCGCAACTGAACTAAACCTAAAAATATTAAAATATGAGATAAATAGAAGCATGGTGTTTTTAGATAGTTTAAAAGTTTACAACAATGAAACCAATTATTACAATGCCACTAAAAAACTATTTGACACTTACAAAAATATTAGTGAGCAAGAGCATCCAAATCTCTTAAAAATTGTAGAAGATCCAGATATGGATTACAAAGATTTTAAAGTAAAGAAAATAGAGATTTTTAATTCTGTAAAAAAGAAAATGGAAAATGCGTATCCAAGCTTCAATGAAGCACAAAAACAATTTTGTTTAAAATATAAATTAAAATTAGAATGAAATTTCTATTCACTATCACCATCACTTTACTTTCCATTTCATTGGGTTGGACATCTGATGAAGCCGTAAGGTATAACAATGAAATTATCACTGAACAAAATAAAATAGGAGAAGCCATTTTAGAATTTTCTAATAACCCAAATGACTTTACCTTATTAAACATAAAAAATAAAGGAGAAGAAAGCTTACTTGTGTTATCAAAAATTAAAGGTTTTGAAACGGATAAAAAATTCATAAAAGCTGCAAAAAACTTATTTAAATTCTACATTAATATTAGCCAAAAAGAATACAAAGAAATGCTAACATTATTAACTAGTGGAAATAATTTCACAAAAGAAGCAATCAATAAAAAAATCAAAGAATTGAGTGGTAGTATATCAAAAAAGGAAAAACCATTAGATGAAAAATTCCAAGCTGCTCAAAAGGAATTTGCCAAAAAATACAATTTCGAACTATCAAAAAATGAATTGCAAGAACGGATGAAAAATACAAATAACGATTAGTTATTTTTCTATCCAAAAACAAGCCCTTTTCAACTTGCCTTCAAAATCAAATGGTGTAGTTTGCTTGGTTATTTCTTTAATGTTAGACGATAGGATTTGCACTGTATCCAATACAAAATTCCGATAGTTTGTGCTGAAAATTAAAACTCCATTTTCCGATAAAATTGACAAACAAACATTAATGATTCCAACATGGTCACGTTGAATATCTAAGGTATTTTCCATGCGTTTGCTATTGGAAAATGTAGGTGGATCTAAGATGATTACATCATACGAATTTGGAGCAATCGTTTTTAGATATTGTAGCACATCTTCTTGCACAAAAATATGTTTTTTTTCATCATACAATTTGTTGTACGACAAATTCCTCTTCGCCCAAGTGATATACGTTTTGGACATATCCACTGTAGTTATCTTAGAAGCATTTCCGGCAGCAGCATATACGGTAAAGCTTCCAGTATAAGAGAATAAATTTAACACACGTTTTTCAGTAGCAATTTCTTTTATTTTTTGTCGTGTGATACGATGGTCTAAAAACAAACCTGTATCTAAATAATCTGAAAGATTAACAATAAAACTCATGCCATTTTCTTGCACAATTAATTCTGTTTTCGCTTTATTCAATTTGTGATATTGCTGCTCTCCTTTTTGTCTTTCACGTAATTTTAAAAAAACATTTTCAGTATTCACATCCAACACTGATTCAATAATTTCCATAGAAATTGTCAACCACCTTTTATATTCTTCTTCACTGAGTTTATGTTTAGATTTATATTCAGCAACATAAACGCAATCTTTGTAAACATCAATAATAAATGGAAATTCAGGCAAGTCCACTTGATACAAACGATAACAAGAAACCTGTTGTTTCCTTGCAATCTTAGAAAGATGTTTATATACTTTTTTTAAACGATTTTCAAAGGCTGTAAATTTTTCTTGCATATAGTAGTATATTAATGTAGTAATGTAGTAATGTAGTAATGTAGTAATGTAGTAATATTAGAATAAAAAATTAATTATTCCATTGTTTCATTATTTCATTGTTTCATTATTTCATTATTCCATTGTTTCATTATTTCATTATTCCATTATTTCATTGTTTCATTATTCCATTGTTTCATTATTCCATTGTTTCATTATTTCATTGTTTCATTATTTCATTATTCCATTATTCCATTGTTTCATTATTTCATTATTTCATTATTCCATTATTTCATTATTCCATTATTCCATTGTTTCATTATTCCATTGTTTCATTATTCCATTGTTTCATTATTTCATTATTCCATTGTTTCATTATTTCATTATTCCATTGTTTCATTATTCCATTATTTCATTATTCCATTGTTTCATTATTCCATTATTCCATTAGTCTTTCTTTTTTAAGTTCTCTACAAATTGTCCAACAATTGTACGAACTGGCTCACTCCACCATTGTTGCAACATAGCATTCATTTCAAAATCAGAAATGGAAGACATCGTTTTAAGTTGTTCAAATTTTAATTGTCGTTTTGTAATTCGCCAACCATGCTGTTCAAATTTCAAATACTGTTTTAATTTAATTTCAGCCGTTTCTAAAACTTTATCAGCAGACACCACTTCATCTACCAAGCCAATTTCTTTTGCATGTTCCGGTGAATACAATTTTCCTTCCATTAAATATTGATATGCACGTTTTCTGCCAATCCAAAAACTATAAATATCAAAAATACCACGTGGCACCACAATGCCAATTGGAATTTCATTTAAGCCAATTTTATAATTGCCTTCCGCCATCACTCTATAATCACAACCAATAGCAAGGATACAACCACCAGCAGGCGAATGTCCATTTATAGAGGCAATTAATGGCTTATCAAATGCGACTATGTCACAAACTAATTCCATAAAATTTTTCCAAAATTTTTCAAATTGAAGTTGATCATACGTATAAAGTTCCGGCAAATCCAAGCCTGCAGAAAAGAAATTCTCTTTACCATTTATTATTGCTCCATGTATAGAATCATCTTCTAAAAGATTTTTTAAAGCGATACGCATGCCTGCAACAAATTCATAATTCATTGGATTGGCTTTTTCTCTATCCATTTGAATAATGCCGTAATTTTCTTTTTTAATAAGATGTATGTGAGACATGCAACAATTGATTTATTCGTTTGTTTAAAATAAAATGCAAAGATAATAGAAATAACAAAAGACTATTTACATTTAATCTTAAATCAATATTGCTGCTCCATTTTTATTTTATTTTGCAGAAATATTCAATTTAAAAACAAAAAATTTAAAAATTTAACTCAGTGGATTTAAAAATACCTTCAACCGGACAAAAAAGAGTAGTAATTATAGGTGGTGGTTTTGGTGGAATAGAAGTAGCCAAGCATCTCAGTGAAAAAGATGTTCAAATTGTATTGTTAGATAAACATAATTATCATTGTTTTCAACCTTTGTTATATCAAGTAGCAACCGGAGGATTAGAACCAGGAAGCATTGCCTATCCACTGCGGAAATTTATGCAAGAAATACCAAATGGCATTTTTCGCATGGCTGAAGTTCGAAACATCAACATTGAACAACAAAAAGTACATACTGATATTGGCGATTTAAAATATGACTATTTAATTATTGCCACTGGAAGCATGACAAATTTTTTTAAATTCCCAAAAGAAGTTTCTTCCAAAATGATGCAAATGAAAGATATTCCACAAGCATTGAATTTGAGAAGTTTTATTTTAGAAAATTTTGAAGAAGCCTTACTCACTTATGATGAATCTAAAAAAGAAAAATTAATCAATATTACTATTGTAGGTGGTGGACCTACTGGTGTTGAATTAGCAGGTGCTTTGGGTGAAATGCGCAAAAATATTTTACCAAAAGATTATCCCGAAATAGATTTTAGAAAAATGCAAATTCACCTTTTCGAATCTGCAGATAGATTATTAAGTGCTATGAGTCCTGAAAATTCAGAAAAAGCACTTAAATATGTAAAAGATTTTGGGGTAAGTATTTGGTTGAATACAATGGTTACTGATTTTGATGGTGAAGTCATCTCCACTGCTGATGGTAAAGTAATAAAAAGCGAAACCGTAATTTGGACAGCTGGTGTAAAAGGAAATCCAATTGAAGGTTTTTCACCTAATACCATGGTTGGTGGAAGTAGAATTTTAGTAGATGAATTTTGCAAAGTAATAAATCATACCAATATTTTTGCCATTGGCGATGTGGCTGCTATGGTTAGCGATGAATTTCCAAAAGGACATCCAATGGTTGCTCCAGTAGCTTTGCAACAAGGTGAATTGGTGGCTAAAAATATATTAGCGGAAATGAAAAACAAGACTGTCAAATCATTTAAATACCACGACAAAGGCTCCATGGCTACTGTTGGCAGAAACAAAGCCGTAATGGAAAGCAAAGGCATTAAAATGGGTGGATTTGTGGCATGGTTAGCTTGGTTATTTGTTCATGTAACTAGTTTAATTGGTTTTAGAAATAAAATTACGGTGACGCTTGGTTGGCTATACAATTATATCACTTACGATAGAACTTTACGCTTAATTATTCGTCCATTTAAAAATAAGGAAGAATAAAAAATGGTTCAAGCATACACTTGAACCATACATAAAAACATAAAAACCCCTTTTTATCTTAATTCATATTTTGGATTATTTAAAATAACCAATGCTGCTATTACACCTGGCACCCAGCCAATTATAGTCAACAATAACGTAATTACAATACTTCCACATCCTTTGTCGTACACGGCTAAAGGAGGAAATAAGATGCTTAAAATTACTCGCCAAATGTTCATATCTTATAATAGTTTTAATTTCAATTAATATATACAAAACACGTACCAACATTTATTGGTTCCATTTTTATAGGCGATTAATGTTTATTTAATAAGAAATGATAAAACTACAAGTAAAATTCTTGCCTTTGACAGGTGTTATCACCTGCCAACAACTTATCGCCAATTGTATTTCGGTTGGTGAGGACACCAACCGATAGCGTGAAAAAACAGAACTCGCCTTTGGCAGGTGTTATCACCTGCCAACAACTTATCGCCAATTGTATTTCAGTTGGTGAGGACAACAACCGATAGTGTGGTTTATTTAATGCTTTTTTTGATATTTAGGCTATTCTAGAAGGTACACTTTTGCAAGCTATTTTTGGTCAAAAAAAGGAACATCAAATGTACCTAAAAAAATATCCATCAAAGCTGATTCGTGCCTGATGATAAATCAGATGTTAATGCGTTCGACATTGTGTTTTCCCAAGTTGATTTAATCAATTTAAACCAATCCGTTGGATCACCTTCGTAGTCAAATGTTTCTTGAAAAACAAACCCTAATTTAGATAATACTTTTTTAGAGATGGTGTTATTTGGATCTGTGATTGCATAAATTGAGTTGATATCCAGATTTCTAAAACCATAATTTAATATTGCTATTGAAGATTCAGTTGCAAACCCTTTTCCCCAATGTTTTTTCTTGAAACGATAACCAAGATCATAAAAATTATTATGATTATTTATTGGTTGATTATAATATTTTAATCCAGACCAGCCAACACATTCATTTGAAATTTTGTCAACAACTGCCCAACGTGCAATTCCATTTTTTTTGTATTGCATTTTAATTATTTCGATACCTTTCGTTATTTCATCAATCGTTTTAACTGGCTTATTTTCGATGAATAAATGAACTTCCGGGTCAGAATCCATTTCAAACAAGTCATTTGCATCTGTATAATCTATTTCTCTTAAAAGTAGTCGTTCCGTTTCAATTAGAATCATTATTTATCGATTATTTTTTTTTCGTTTAATGTGTTAATACAAACTGACGATGTTTGATTAGCTTTGTGTTCAACGGTTTTTACTCCAAACATGAACTGAAGTTGATTATTCAAATATACAATAAATTTATAAACGAATCCGTTCAGCACCAATTAAAGAGCACCTTATCCAAGCAATAAGTTATTAGGTAATCATTACGTATAAATTTCTTTTTGATTATTTATACGCAATATAAAATCAACAATTCTTTGTGTTTCGTTACTTGAAAATATCGGTTTAAAATAGCTTACATATCCAAGAAGCTCATTTAAAGTTAAAACTTTTACATACTGAAACTCTTCTTGAGGCTTTGTGTTAGTCATTACAATAAGGTTTTTGATTGATATTTTTTTGTCACCCCAATGATGCCTGTCTAAACGTAGATGATAGTCACTCATTTCATTGTTAAGCAACTTAAATAACACAAAGCTTGTTCTCCTAATTTGTTGAACAGGTGAACGTAAACTTAAATTTTCTAAGGATTTTTTATTCCAATTCTTGGTCTCAATTAGAAATATTCCCGATGGTGCTACAAGAATATGGTCAATTTGAACTGACTTTATATAGTCATTTTTTTGTCTGTTATAAATTGCAGGAGAAAATGAAACCGAAAAGTCATTAATCAAAATATAATCATTAGATAGATTCTCTAATACTTTAACGACCTTCTGTTCGCCTAAAGCACCATAAATGAGATTGTTTAGTTTGTCAATAACAGTTTTTTTTCTTTCAAGTTCTGTTAAAGAGTGATGAACACTCTGTTTTATCGCTTCATCTACATTTGAAATAATAAATTGATAGCGATTAATTTTTTTTTGGTAATCGTCAAGAAGTAAGTCAATTGTCATTTTTACATTACTGTCAAATTTATTTTCGTTAAACCTTATTTTTCTTTTTAAATCCCAAACTCTTAAAATCTTGATTATTTTCTGAATAAAATTCGTCGGATTATTGCCTATTGAAACATTAAGTTGTTGTTTTAATATTTCAATATCACCTGTCAAAATTTGTACTGTCTGTTGTCGAGTTGTTTCAATTGTAGTATCTAGGTCTTTCAATTCCAAATTGAGCAAGTTTTTTTCATCCTCAATTAGACTTTTATGATGAGATATTAATTGATGTCGGGAAGATTCAAATGAATTTTGAAAATCAATAATTTCCTTTATTGATTTAAAATCAGAAATATTATTGATTACCAATTGTGATTTTAAAGTCGTCAGTGAACCAATTGTGTTATATATTTTGCTCATTCTGTCTGTTGATTGAAAATTGCAGTGCATCACTATTTATGACTATAAAGTACTTGCTTGATGAAAAAGCTTATTTATAGCAGAATTATTCAATAGATGCACGTATTTCAAATATACAAAAGAGTTTCAATAGTAACCCTCGCCTTTGGCAGGTGTTAT
>Ga0138256_10002358_pt1 | contig 20218 bp, 17 predicted proteins | sample KNB2016incub_MG_FD_105486 | JGI IMG/M metagenome (GOLD analysis project Ga0138256, IMG submission 105486) | Active sludge microbial communities from wastewater in Klosterneuburg, Austria - KNB2014incub_MG | ecosystem: Engineered > WWTP > Activated sludge > Unclassified | place: Austria... | reverse complement strand
TTTTTGAAATGATGGGTAATTTTTCTTTTGGAGGATATTTTAAAGAAGAAGCACTTGTCATGGCGTGGAATCTTTTAACACAAGTTTGGAAAATTTCTCCTGAAAAATTAGTTGTCTCTGTACATGAAAAAGATCAAGAGGCCTATGATATATGGAAAAATAAAATAAAAATTTCAGAATCAAAAATTATTCGTCGAGGAGATAAGGATAATTTTTGGGAGATGGGCGAAACAGGCCCTTGTGGGCCTTGTTCAGAAATTTTTTATGATCATGGGCCTGAATATTCTGACCCAAGGGCCTTTTCTTTTCAAAATATTTTAGACGATGAGCATCGCTTTATTGAGATTTGGAATGTGGTGTTTATGCAATATGAAAAAACACCTCAAGGTCTTTTATCCCCTCTTCCTAATCCCTCTATTGATACAGGAATGGGCCTAGAAAGAATGTTGGCCTGCCTTCAAGGAGTGTACTGGAACTACGATACAGATTGTTTTTACCCTATTATTAAAAAATTAGAAACGTTGTGTGGAAAATCCTACAATGATTCTTCCTACCAGGCCTCTTTTAGAGTTTGTGCCGATCATTTTCGCTGTGCCAGTTTACTTGTCACTGAAGGTATTTTGCCTGGAAATGAAGGGCGAGCGTATGTTTTAAGGCGAATTTTACGCAGGGCCATTCGTCATTTATTTTTACTTGAGGCCCCTAAAGGAACATCAGGGGCCTTAGTTCAAAGTGTCTTTGAGATTGTGGGTAAAAGTTATCCAGAAAATAAATCTCATCTGGCAGTGGCCATACAAGCACTAGAACAAGAAGAAGAAAAATTTTCTGAAACTCTTAAACAAGGAACTTCTTTTTTTGAAAAAGAATGTCAAAAATTATCTTCTTCTTTTTTTCCCCCTGAAAATGTTTTTAAACTTTATGATACTTACGGACTTCCCTTAGATCTTACGGAAATTCTCTTAAAAGAAAAAGGCCTCAGCACTAATTTACAAGAAGTAGAGCAATTAGTAGAAGGCCATCGGGATCTTTCTCGAAAAAGTTGGAAAGGACAATTTAATTTAGAAAAAAATGAATGGGAGTCGTTAGTTCAAGAAACAGGCCCTACAACCTTTTTAGGCCCTGATCTTGAATCAGTTAAAACAGTTGCCCCTATTTTAAAAATTCTTCCTCACCCTACAAACAAAGATCAGGTGGGGTTTATAACGCATACAACTCCTTTTTATCCAGAAGGAGGAGGGCAAATAGGAGATTCTGGTTTTATTTATGAAACGGAAGAAGAGGCAAAAAAAGAAAAAAATCCTCTTGCTACAATCACTCAAACACAACGTGTTCTTCCAAATTTAATTGTTCATTGGGGGTATCTTCGAAAAGAAGTAGAGACCCCTCTTTCTCTTCTCAAAAACGGCCAAGAGTATATTTGGCAAGTCAATAAAGAAAAAAGACTTGATACGGCCAGAAATCATACGGCCACTCATCTTTTACAAGCGGCCCTTCTCGAAGTTTTAGGCCCTCATATAGGGCAAGCCGGCTCGAGTGTTACCCCCTCTTCTTTGCGATTTGATTTTAGTCATCCAAAAGCACTGACGTTAGAAGAAAAGCAACAGGTAGAAAGGCTTGTCAGAATAAAGATTATGGAACATATCCCCGTGACTCCTTGTCTTCTTCCCAAAAATGAGGCCTTAGAAAAAGGGGCCAAGGCCTTCTTTGAAGAGAAGTATGGAGATACTGTTCGCGTTTTAGAAATCGGTAAGTTTTCTTTAGAGCTTTGTGGAGGGACACATGTCTCTAATACAGGCCAAATCCAATTTTTTTCTCTTCTTAAAGAATCCTCTGTTGCCGCAGGTGTTCGCCGTTTAGAGGCCATTACAGGCCCTATGGCCTTTGCGATGATGGAAAAAAGACAACAAGTTTTACAAACGGCCTCTCAAGTTTTACAAACACCTGAAGAAGAAGTTTTGACGTCCATAGAAGAGTTACTACAAACTCAAAAAAATCTTAAAGAAAAAATTGAAGCGCTACAACAACAACTTCTTCAACAAAAATTTTCTGCTCTTTTTAAACAGCAAACCACTTTACCAAATGGAAAAGCTGACTACGGGAAAACTTGTCTTCTCTTTTTAGAAAAGGAAAAGGATCAAAACGAGTATTCTCTTCGTCAAATAAGCGACCTCTTTTTTTCTCTTTTCCCTGTGGGCATTTTATGTCTTATAGGGGCAGGAGACCAAGAAACTTTTCCTTTTCTTCTTCGTCACCAAGGAATTGAACAATTTTCTTGGCAAGAAAAAATTAAAACCTTTTTTTTAACTCATAAAGGAAAAGGGGGAGGAAAACCCAATTTAGTACAAGGGACAATTCCTCACTCTGAAAAAGAATCTTTAGAACGTTTTTTTAAAAGAGAGATAGAATAAATACCATGGCCTCTTTATCTTTATTACAAGAACTTCAATTTCGAGGAATTATTCATTCTCTTGCAGGACAAGAATTAGAAAAAAAATTAGAAGGCCCTTCTCTTACTTTTTATGTAGGTTTTGATCCAACGGCCACAAGCCTTCAACTGGGAAATCTTTTTCCAATTATTACGGCCAAACGATTGGCCCAAAAAGGACACCGCCCCATTTTTTTAATTGGGGGAGCAACAGGAATGATAGGAGACCCTTCTGGAAAATCAGAAGAAAGAAACTTACAGTCTTTGGCGATTTTACAACAAAACCAATCTTCACAAAGGCAACAACTTGAACATTTAATGAAAAATATTCCTGTTATTTTTACAAATAACATTGAATGGTTTCAAAATTTTTCTTTTATTGATTTTTTAAGAGAAGTTGGAAAAGTTTTTAGAGTTAATGAAATGCTACAAAAAGATTCTGTCAAATTGAGATTAGAATCAGAACAAGGAATTAGTTTTACAGAATTTTCCTACTCTCTCTTACAGGCCTATGATTTTTATTATTTATATAAAAATCATAACGCCACTCTTCAGCTAGGAGGAAGCGATCAATGGGGCAACATTATTTCTGGGATTGATTATACAAGACGAATGACTGGGCAAGAAGTCTATGGAATCACTCTTCCTTTACTCACAGACTCTCAAGGGCGAAAACTTGGAAAAACCGCCGAAGGGGCCTTATATGTTGAAAAAAATTTAACGTCCTCTTATCAGTGGTATCAGTTTTTTCTCAATTTACCAGACGAGTTAATTTTAAAATTACTTTTTTCTTTAAGTATGAAACCACTAGCTGAATTAGAAGAAGTAAAAATAAAGCATCAAGAAATACCAGAACAACGTTTGGCCCAAAAGGCCCTTGGCCAAGAAATTTTAGAATGGATTCATGGAGCACAGGGAGTTAAAAATGCTCTTCTTGCCACAGACTTCTTCTTTGGAAAAGAAATTGACTTACACTCCCATAATCTTACAGATGAACAAATTCAGGATATTTTCCCTCATATTCCTTCGGCCAATCTTTCTTTTTCGCTTTTAGAACAGGGAATTTCCGTTGACTCTCTTTTGGCCCAAACTCCTTTGTTTTCCAGTAAAGCTGATGTTCGCCGCTTAATTGAACAAGGAGGGGTTTTTCTTAATAATCAAAAGATTGACTCTAGTGAGACAAAAATTACTTCTTCCTTTCTTTTAACAAAATCCACCATGCTTATAAGAAAAGGGAAAAAAAATTACTGTGTTTGTTGGTTTTCTTGAGAATCTTGAGAATCTTGAGAATAAAGATTTTCTAATTGAAATTCTATGGGAATTGTTGGGTCAACGGAAAAGGAAAAATCTGGAAAAGGACAATCTTCACAACCAGAGTGACAACATTTTAGTTTCTTATCGTTATTCTTATCCCTAGTCTTTACCTTTTGTTCTGATGTTGTAAGTATTATTTTATCTGCCATTATTTTCTCATTCGACATATTTTTTTAAGGAGAGGCCTTATTTATGAAAGATTTTCCTTGGTTTTCAAGTTATCCAAATTCTGTCAGTCACGACATTGATTTCAAACACTATGCAAGTATTTTAGATGTTTTTAAAGAATCTGTAGAGAAATTTGCAAAACGTCCGGCCTTTAGCAATATGGGGACAACTTTTACCTTTGAAGAACTCTACATAAAGGCCCAATATTTCGCGGCATTTTTACAACAAGAACTAAAATTAGCAGAAGGGACAACTGTAGGCCTTATGATGCCTAATATTTTGCAATACCCGATTGCTTTGTATGGAATTTTAATGGCCAAAATGACAGTGGTAAATATCAACCCTCTGTACACTCCACGAGAATTACAACATCAACTTATTGATTCGAAATGTAAGGCCATTGTTATTTTTGAAAATTCTGCCAAAACACTAGAAGAAATTCTTTCTCAAACTTCTGTTAAATATGTTGTGACAACTCAAATAGGAGATCTTCTTTCTTTTCCAAAATCTCTCATCGTGAATACGGTTATAAAATATGTAAAAAAAATGGTTCCAGCATGGGCCATTGCAAATACTTGGGAATTTAAAGATTCTCTTGCTTTAGGGAAACTAAAACTTTCGAGTTTTGTACCCCCTAAAATCAGTTTAGAAGATCTCGCCTTTTTACAGTATACAGGGGGTACAACGGGTGTTTCAAAAGGGGCGATGCTTACTCATAAAAATATTGTGGCCAATTTGTTGCAGGCCAAAGAATGGGTGAAAGAGCTAATCGTAGAAGGAAAGGAGATCATTATTACGCCACTTCCCCTTTATCATATTTTTTCTTTGACTGCCAATTGTATGGCCTTTGCCTCCTTCGGGGCCCTTAATGTTTTAATTACAAACCCGAAAGATATTTCTGGATTTATAAAAGAATTAAACAAATGGAAATTTAGTTGTATTACGGGAGTAAACACTCTTTTCAATGCTCTTTGTAATCACCCTGAGATTAAAGATGTAGATTTTTCTCACTTAAAAATTGCCCTTGGAGGAGGAATGGCAGTCCAGTCAGAAGTCTCCCGCAAGTGGAAAGAGTTAACGGGAAAACCTATTGTAGAGGCCTATGGACTAACAGAAACTTCCCCTGCTGTTTGTATCAACCCTCTCAACCTTGAGGAATTCAACGGTTCAATAGGGCTTCCTTTACCCTCAACAGAAGTGGCCATCAAAGATGAAGAAGGAAAAACTCTTCCAATAGGAGAAGCGGGAGAACTTTGTGTCAAAGGCCCTCAAGTCATGAAGGGCTATTGGAATCGTCCAGAAGAAACGGCAAAAGTGATGACAGAAGATCATTATTTTAGAACAGGAGACATTGCTCTTTTTAACGAGAAGGGGTTTGTCAAAATAGTAGATCGGAAAAAAGATATGATTCTTGTCTCAGGGTTTAATGTTTACCCTAATGAAATTGAAGAAGTTGCTGTTTTACACCCTAATGTTTTTGAGGCCGCAGCAATTGGGGTTCCCGATGAAAAAAGTGGTGAAGCCGTAAAACTTTTTGTCGTTAAAAGAACTCCTAATGTAACGGAAGAAGAAATTAGGGCGTTTTGTAAAGAACGTCTGACGAATTACAAAGTTCCTAAAACAGTGGAATTTAGAGATTCTTTACCAAAATCTAATGTGGGTAAAATTTTAAGAAAAGAACTAAGGGCCTAAGATTTTTTTATTCCTTCCCAAAAAAGTTGCTTAGATCTTTTTGAGAACCACTGATAATATTTCCTTCTGGCCTTGAAACAGTTGTATTTTCAAAAGTACGATAAGAAAATCCTGCTTGTTTTAAAATAAGAGAAAGTGGGATAAAGTCCCACAATTTTAAATCAGCATCCACTACTAAACTTGCCTTATTTTTTAAAAGTAGAGAATAAGCAAAAACATCTCCCCAAGATCTTACCACATGAGGGCCTTCGAGCAATTTCGTTAACAAATGAAATTGATGTGTTTTTTTAAAAGATTCTACAGAAGAATAGACTATTAACATTTTTTTCTTATCAGACTTTTCCTCATTTTTATCCTTTTTATCCTTTTTATCAGAAGAGGAAATGACTTTTATTTCTTGAATATTTTCTTCTGCCAAATAATAAACAGGGGAGTCCTCAAAGGCCCAAAAATATTCTTTTAAAGCAGGCAGACAAGCAAGTCCATAAACGACTTTCCCTTCATAAATTAGGCCATAAAGAGAACCAAAGAGAGGGACGGAATAAAAAAAACTACTCGTTCCATCAAGAGTGTCTATTGTCCAAATAAACTGCTTTGAAGAAGTTTTCCATAATAAGTCTTCTTTTGGATTTTCTTGTAAAAATTCTTCTCCATAAACAAGATCTTCTGGAAAATGATCATGGATTTGAGTTCTAAAGTTTCTTTCTAACTCTTGATCACAAAGAGTGACGATACTTTGATCTTCTTTATACTCTACTCCTAATGATTTTTCTTGAGTTTGTTTGTACTTTTCCCAAATCTCTAAATGATCCTGAATAAATTTCAAAACAAAATGGTGTCTTTTTTCTAGTTCTTTTTTAAAAGAGTTCATATGGAAGATCTCTAGGCCCTTTCCAAACAAATAGACCAACATCAAAATTTTCTTGAGATTTTTCTCCAACTTTTTCTTGATACACAGCAATCTTAGCAAAAATAAAATTTTCACCTGTTCTTCGTGACTCAAAATCTAAATGATTCATACGCATCCAAGTACCTGTATTGATAAAAATTGGCCCATTGGAAAAAGTTCTAAAGATAGGGTTATGAGTATGCCCTGTGATAAGGACTTTAATATCAGGGTTGGCCCTGAAAAATTTTTGGGCCAACGTATCATAATTTTGAAAAACAGTAAGTTCTTTTCTTACAATAGCAAATAAATCTTTAAAACTGGCCCTTACTTTAAAAATTGTAATAAAGCGAACCATCACAAAGTAATAGACGAGAGACATCATAAATCTAATAGCAAAAAGAGTGTCATAGATAAGGCCATTGATTAGATAAATTTTCATAGGCCTAACTTGATTGATATAAGAACGCTCCTCTTTTAGTTTATTGACAACTCTTGTCACTAAATAAGACCCCCATGGAGGAAGAAAATATTTTTTTCCCAATTCATCTGTAATGATAGACTGAGATTTTTTAAAATCATTGGCAAATTCATATTCATGGCCATGCTTTATAAGAATGCCTTTAAGAGGAGAATATTCTCCTTCATCTTCTTGAATAAAATGAATTTTTTCTCTAACCTCTTCTGGAAAAAAATGAATAAATTTTTCTTGCATAGAAGGAAAGATAAATTCTGCATCATGATTGCCAATAATATAAATTAACTTACTTTGAGCATTTTCTAAAAATTTTCTTATGGCCTCAAAAACTTTTGGATGGGCCTCATAAATAATTTCCATTTTTTCCAAACTAGCGGCCTCACTCCAAAATTCATCATCAAAATATCTGACAAAAGGAACGGCCAAAAAATCCAAAAAATCCCCATTTATAACTAACTCAACCGCTATTCCTTGATATTCTGGTGAAATATAATGAATAAGAAATTCACTAAAGACATCGTCGTAGTGAAAATCTTCTAAATAATTAAAACGAGACTCAATATAAGGGCCTGCTCCAATGTGAACATCAGAGATCACAAGAATAATTTTATCCGGTCTTTTTTTAGAGAGGTTGAGAAATTTCATATTCTCCTTGAGTTCTGTTTAATTCAATATCGGGTGTTGCGGGGTAATAAGAACGCAGTAACCAATGATCTGTTTCTTGGCCTTCTAAATCAAGAGATTTTTTCTCTAGTGAGTCTATTGAAGAAACATAATATTGCTGTCCATTTTTTAAAATTGCAAAAATCATTCTTGGAAAAGTTTTATTTTCTAAAGAAAGAATTTTTAAAGGTTCTTTTTCTTTTTGTATTTGAATTTTTTCAGGAGTAAAGATGACTTTTATATTGGAAAAGGAAAAAGGAGAGTATAAAAACAAAAATAAAAATCCCAAAAATAAAAATAAAGGCCTCATATTCTTATTGTGCAATAATTTCTATTTTTAAAAAAACAGGGTAAAAAATAACTAGAATAACTCTAATTGAATTTGTTTGAGTGTTTTGATCTGATCCCTAAGCTCTGCGGCCTCTTCAAAATGAAGATTTTTAGCAAGAAGTCGCATTTGGTTTGTAAGTTCCACTATTTTTTGTTCAATTTCTGCTAGAGAAGAAACTTTAACCATTCTTTTGGCAGCAATTCCCTTCTTTTTTTCTTTTAATGTCAAAATATCAAGAATTCCAGTTTTGATGGATTTTGTAATTGTTTTTGGAGTGATATTATGCTCCTTATTATAGGCCTCTTGAATTTTTCTTCGACGAGACGTTTCTAAAATGGCCTTTTTCATGCTTTCAGTCTCTTCATAAGCATACAAAATAACTCGGCCTTCAGAATTTCTCGCTGCACGGCCAATTGTTTGTATAAGAGATTTTTCAGAACGCAAAAAACCCTCTTTATCCGCATCTAAGATGGCCACTAAGGCCACTTCAGGTAAATCAAGCCCTTCTCTTAATAAGTTGATCCCCACTAAGACTTCAATTTCTCCTTCTCTTAGTCTATTGAGAATTTCAACTCTTTTAAGGGCCTCTATATCAGAGTGCAAATATTCGGCCTTAAGACCTTTAGAAACATAATAGGTAGTTAGTTCTTCTGCTAATTTTTTGGTCAAGGAAGTTATTAAAACTCTAAATCCTTTTTTTACAACCATTTCAATTTCTTTTCTTAAATCTTCTACTTGAGTATGGGCCGATCGCACTTCAATTTCTGGGTCAAGTAGTCCTGTTGGCCGAATAACTTGCTCTACAAACTCACCTTGAGTTTGTTTTATTTCATAAGTAGAGGGGGTGGCCGAAACATATAAGACACGATCTATTTTTTTTTCAAATTCTTTAAAATTTAAGGGCCTATTATCTAAGGCACTGGGGAGTCTAAAACCAAAATTCACTAGATTTAATTTTCTTGAGCGATCTCCCTCATACATTCCTCCTACTTGAGGAAGAGTGATGTGAGATTCATCGACAATCAACAAAAAATCCTCTTTAAAATAATCAATAAGGGTTGGAGGAGGTTCTCCTGGTAACGTGCCAGTCATATGTCGAGAATAATTTTCAATACCAGAACAAAATCCTACTTGCTCTAACATCTCTAAATCTTGTAGTGTTCTTTGCTCTAATCTTTGTTTTTCCACTAGCTTATTTTCTCTTTCTAATTCATTCAATCTTTCCCTTAACTCTTCTCTAATCGTGACAATTGCTTTATTTAATTTTTCTTCACTTATGGCATAGTGAGATTTAGGATAAATCGTAAGATGATCCAGAGAATTTAAGATCTCGCCTGTGAGAGGGTCTACTTCTACAATTTTTTCCAATTGAGTATCAAAAAATTCTAATCGAATAATTCTTGATTCCTCGTGTGCCGGAAAAATTTCCACAATGTCGCCACGCTGACGAAATTTTCCTCTAGAAAAATCAATATCATTTCTTTCATACTGAACTTTAACTAAATATTTTAAAAACTCTTCTCTTTCAATTTCATCTCCTAAAAATAAAATTTTCTTTAAGGATTCATATTCAACAGGGGAACCAATCCCATAAATACAACTTACGCTGGCAATCACAATGACATCTTCCCTTTCTAATAAGGATCGAGTGGCACTGTGACGTAATTTATCTATTTGATCATTGATGGCCGATTCCTTTTCGACATAAATATCTGTGGCCACTACATAGGCCTCTGGACGGTAATAATCATAATAAGAAACAAAGTATTCCACGGCATTATGGGGAAAAAATTCTTTAAACTCAGCATATAATTGTGCGGCCAATGTTTTGTTATGGGCCAAAATTAAAGTAGGGCGTTGCAAGTGAGCAATCACATTGGCCATTGTAAAAGTTTTTCCTGAGCCTGTTACTCCTAAAAGTGTTTGCTGTTTTGTCCCTTGTAAAAAATTTTCTGTCAAAGAACGTATGGCCTCAATTTGGTCACCTTTTGGAGTAAAGGGGGCCTCTAGTTTAAATTTAGTTTTTTTTTTCATAGGAAGCCTTGTAAGATGAAGTGTTTATAGAAATAAATTGTATAAAAAAATAATCAATAATTTGTAGAGATTTTAAAGATTTAGTGAGCACCTTGACAAGGTACCCCCTTAAGGGTATTTCTATCTATGGACATATTTGTTGTAGAAATTTCTAAACATGCCCTAAACAAATTAGAAAAAGTCCCTCGTCCAATTCTAGACAAACTCCAGTCTTGGATTGAAGCAATTGAAATCGAAGGACTTCGTGAGGTTAGAAAATTATCTGGATTTCACGACGAACCTTTAAAAGGTAAACGAGAAGGACAGAGATCAATTAGTTTAATTGAAGAGGTAAATAAGCATGACTATTAAAATAAAAAGTAACGCGATTAAACAACTGGAAAATCTTCGAAAAACTCAACTAACGTTTAAAGATCTTTTATATTCACTAAGAACAACGGAAGAAATAAGTCAGGTAGAATTAGCTCAGCGTGTCGGTACAAGCAAGGCCAAAATTTGTGATTTTGAAAAAGGCCGAAGGACTCCTACTCTTGAAATGGGGGGTAAACTTGCGAATGCTCTAGGTCATTCAGAGGCCTTATTTATCTCGAAATTGATTGAGGAACAAATTAAGGACGCAAATTTAAAGCTAAAGATAAAAGTTGAAGCAGCGTGATTTTTATGGAAACAAATTTTATAAAGAAAATAATAGAAGAAGATCTTAACTCTAAAAAACATGGGGAGATTATAACACGCTTTCCTCCTGAACCTAATGGACATCTCCATATTGGCCATGCCAAGTCCATTGTTCTAAATTTTTCCTTAGCACAAGAATTTTCTTCTCAATGCCCTACTCGTTGTCACTTGCGTTTTGATGACACTAATCCAGAAAAAGAAGATGAAGAATTTGTAGAAGGTATCCAAGAGGATATTAAATGGCTCGGATTTGACTGGAAAGAACATCTCTATTTTGCTTCTGACTATTTTGAAACTCTTTATGAGTTTGCCTTGCATCTTATCAAACAAGAAAAGGCCTATGTTTGCGATTTAAGTCCAGAAGAAATACGAGAAAGTCGAGGAACTCTTACAACTGCGGGCATGCCCTCTCCTTTTAGAAATCGCTCAGTGGAAGAAAATCTCAAACTTTTCGAGGAGATGAAAAATAGAAAATATAAAGAAGGTGAAAAAGTATTAAGAGCAAAAATTGACATGAATCACCCTAATATAACCATGAGAGACCCAGTTTTATATAGAATTAAATTTATCTCTCATCAACGCACAGGGGATCACTGGTGCTTGTACCCTATGTATGACTTCACTCATAGTATTAGTGATGCCTTAGAACATATCACCCACTCTCTTTGTACATTAGAATTTGAAGAGCATCGTCCACTGTATGAATGGTTTTTAGAAAATTGTCCAGTTCCTTCAAGACCTAGGCAAATAGAGTTTGCTCGCTTAAACCTCGATTATACGGTCATGAGTAAACGCAAACTCACACAACTGGTGGAAGAAAAAATAGTCAAAGGATGGGATGACCCTCGTATGCCCACAATTAAAGGACTACGACGTCGTGGCATTCCCCCTGAGGCCATCAAAAAATTCTGTCACCAAATAGGGATTACAAAAAAACAAAGTCTTATTACTTATAGCACTTTTGAAAATTGTATCCGCCAAGAGCTTGACCCTATCGCCTATAGACTTTTTGCTGTTTTAAGGCCTGTAAAAGTTATTTTAGAAAACTTGGGGGAAGAAGAAGAAATTTGTCTTGAAGTAGAAAATCATCCTAAAAATACAGAAATGGGGAAAAGAAAAATTTTCTTAACAAAACATCTTTACATTGATTCAGAAGATTTTTTAGAAAATCCTCCAGAAGATTTTTTTCGTTTAAAACCAGAAGGAATGGTTCGTTTGCGTTTTGGCCCTTTAGTGGCCTATCAATCTCATAAAAATAACCCTGTTACAGGAAAATGTGAGGAAATTATTTGTCGCTATATTCCTGATTCTTTTCATGGCAAAACACCTGACGGAATTAAGAAAGTTAAAGGAATTATTCATTGGGTTAGTGCTCGTCATTCTCACCCTATCACCGTGAACCTTTACGATAGACTTTTTATGGCCCCTAACCCTAGTGATCTTTCTTCGACAGAACTCAACCCCCTTTCTTTAGAGGTTCTTACAGAATGTTTATTGGAAAAAAATCTTTCTTTTCTTTCATTTGAACATCGCTATCAATTTGAACGATTAGGGCTTTTTGCTCTTGATTCTGACTCTTGTTTCACTTCTCAAAAATTTATTTTTAACAGAATTGTTTCTCTAAAAGATACTTATGGAGGGCCTACAAAATGACAACGACCACCACAACTTCTTTAATCTTGAATTCTGCTTGGAATCAAAATCCTAAAGTTGCTTTAATAACACTCAATCGCCCGCAGGTTCTTAACGCTCTTTCTTTTGAGCTTATTGAAGAATTGGCCAAGACTCTTGAAAATTTTATTCAGCATAACTCGCAAATTGCCTGTGTAGTTCTTACTGGAAATGAAAAGGCCTTTGCCGCAGGGGCAGACATTAAGGCCATGGCCTCTCTCACTCCTGCAGAGTTAATTCAAAAAAATTCTTTTGGTGTTTGGGACTCTCTTGCTGATTTTCCTCTGCCTCTTATTGCGGCCGTTTCAGGTCTTGCTCTTGGTGGAGGGTGTGAGTTGGCCATGGCCTGTGACATTATTTTAGCAAGTGAAACAGCAAAATTTGGTCAACCTGAGATTAACCTAGGAACGATTCCGGGGGCCGGAGGCACTCAACGCCTTATCCGCTCAATTGGAAAATCTAGGGCCATGGAACTTATTCTTTCAGGAAACCTTATTTCGGCCCAAACAGCACAAGAGTGGGGACTTGTCTCCCGAGTAATTCCACAAGAAACTCTCTTGCAAGAGGCCTACTCTCTTGCCGCAACAATCGCAGAAAAATCCACTTTGGCCTTAAAGTTGGCAAAAAATTCTGTCTTAGCAGCAGAATCTGTAGGCCTAAGAGAAGGACTCAAACAAGAAAGACAAAATTTTCATCTTACTTTTTCCTCTTTTGATCAAAAAGAAGGAATGGCCGCTTTTTTAGAAAAAAGAAGGCCATGTTTTGAAAATAAATAATAAAATAATAAAATCATATGAAACACTTCCAACCTAGCCAAAATACCCGCTGTTTTATTTTTTATGCTAAACGAACTCCTATTGGAAAATTAGGAGGCGGACTTTCAAGCATACGTCCAGATGATCTTCTTAGTTTTTTATTAGAAGATTTTAAGATCAAGTATGCTTCTTCTTTTTCCTTAGAAGAAGTGGAAGACGTTTTTGTAGGATGCTCGAATCAAGCAGGGGAAGACAATCGAAATATCGCAAGAATGTCTTTGCTATTGGCCAATTATCCTTATTCTATTCCAGGAATTACTCTCAATAGATTATGTGCTTCTTCTCTATCGGCCTTAGCAATGGCCTATACTCATATTATCGCAAATCAACATGAGTGCTTGCTTGTGGGAGGAGTAGAGTCCATGTCTAGGGCCCCTTATGTTTTTTCAAAAGCAACGAAGGCCTTTTCTGGTGAACAAGAATTTTTTAATACAACTCTTGGTTGGCGTTTTCCTAATCCTAGAATGGCACAACGATTTCCTCTTTTTTCTATGGGACAAACGGCAGAAGTAGTGGCCAAAGAATTAAACATTACTCGAGAAGAACAAGATCTTTTTGCCTTTCATTCTCATCAAAAGGCCATCAAAGCACAAACAGCAGGATATTTTTCTTCAGAAATTATCCCTATAAAATTACCCAAGGGAGAGATTTTAGAAAAAGATGAAGGGCCTAGGGCCAATACCTCCCTTGAACAATTGGCCAAGCTCTCTCCTGTTTTTGAAACAAATGGAAGTGGAAGTGTCACTGCGGGAAATTCTTCTCCGCTTAACGATGGTGGTGCCTTACTAGGAGTTTGTAGTGAAGAATTTCTAAAACGACATTCCCTAATCCCTCTTTTAGAAGTTCATTGTTCTTCTTCTATTGGGCTTGAACCTAATCGAATGGGGCTTGGCCCTGTAAAGGCCATTCAAACACTTTTACCACGCCTACAATGGAAGCTAGACGAATTAGACGCGCTTGAAATTAATGAAGCATTTGCAGCACAGGTTTTAGGAGTGGCAAAAGAAATCAAAATACCTTTAGAAAAAATTAACCTTTTGGGAGGGGCCATTGCTCTAGGGCATCCTCTTGGGGCAAGTGGTGCAAGAATTGCCTGTACCCTTGCTCATCAGTTTCAAAAAAATTCTTCTCTTAAAAAAGCAATAGCAAGTATGTGTGTAGGAGTAGGACAAGGAGTGGCCCTTGGATTTAGTCGTGCAAATTGAAAAGAAAATTTGAGGATTAAAATAGCAAAGTAAAACAATCCTGTTATAAGATGTTAGTTCTTTTGATCTTCCCTTCTTGTTGTTACTAGTTGACTGTACAACTTAAGGGGGCCCAAATGAATATTTTTTTTGTTTTTCTTTTTTCTCTACTTCTTTCTTCTTCAGGAAATGCTTCTTACAAGCAGACAATCACTCCTCAGAAACTTCTTCATTACTATGTGAAAAATTTTAAATCTTTTTCTTTAAGTCACCTTAAAGAACTTAAGGAAAAGTGCGAAGGCGTGGAGGGGTACAAACAACACTCCCCTGCAACGGGCCTTCTTTTAACGAATGAAAAAAGAGAAGAATTACTTTTAAAACAAATGGGGAGAGTAAAAACTCCTGCCTTAGTCGATAAAAAGTCACCTCCTATTCCAGTGATGCAAAGAATTTTTCGTCTTTGGATTTTGGCCTATCAAAAATCTTTTTTAACTCATCAATTTTTAAAATTTGCCAACTATAATCAGGCCTTAATTGATAAGGAATACTATTCTTTGCGTTTAAGAGAAGTAGTGACAAACACCCTTAAAAATCTTTTTAAACGCTATCTTGTTCAAAATTTGTCAAAGAAAGAGGAATATTTATCATTGGCCATTAACATTGATGATTTAGACGCTGTTGTCACAGATTTAGCTGACAAAATAAGAGAAGTTCTTCCTCCTGTTGAAATGTTTGAGCGTCCAGATCTTTTAAGCGTTAAAGGTAAAAATTTAGTCGATAAAATAAAAGAGTATAACCCCTCTTCTAAATCTGCCCATAATTTCAATAAGGCCGAACGATTTGCCTATATGAGGGCCCAATGTTTTATCAAAAATCCTCATATGAGTTTTAGATTTAGAAAACTAGAAAAAAATAACAATTTTGCTAACCCTATGGGGTCTGTTTGTATTTCTCATCACCCCATGATTATCAAAGGATGGGAAAATTTTGAAAAAGTTTCTCAAAAATTTATAAAAAAAGTAGGAACCTATCATCGTCCAAAAACTTTTTTTGATAAACTTTGGTATTCTTTGCAAGAGCTCTTTCGAGGACAAGTAATTAGTGAAGTACGATCTCTTAATCGCTTAAATATTATTTTAACAGGCCTTATCAATCTTGATCTTGCTTTCAAAGAACAACTAACTCAAAGATTTATTATAGACATGGAGGCAACAAACTGTGGAGATGTCGCCTCATGGGATAAAATTTTAAATGAAGTCAATTCTTTAGAAAAAGAACTTTATTCACAATATAAAAATACTTATTTTCCTCGCCAAATAAAGGCCGGTGAACTAGGTAAACTGTAAGGCGAGGGAGGAAAAGAAACATTGCCTTGTGAATCTAAAGAAAATTCCAAGAGGCATTGCGTGTTAAATTCTAAAAGGAAAACTTTATTTTGAATCCTTGCGACATCATTAACCATAGAGTAGGGAGAAGGTTTTTTTTGAGGACATAAGTACTGAGTGAGATTTCTTTTTTGAATTTTTTGTGTCTCAAGGTTGAGTGTAATAATTCCTGCTGGAATCGTTGTCCATAGTAATGTTTTCGGAGAAATTTCAATCCCTTTAACTGGAAAAAATCCCTTAAGCTCTATTGTCTTTTCTTTTGTCCAAGAGGAGGTTGTAAAAATATCTAAACTTCCTTTTGTTGTATAATCCCCTCTATTGGCAACATAAAGTTTTTCTTGTGCGATTAAAAGATTGACTGCGTTTTTATAAGAAGTCTCTTCTCTCTTGTAAAGTTTTTTGCTTTCTATCTCAAAAATAGCAATTTCTCCATTGGGTGATTGAGATAGGTTATAGTTTTTATGCAAATTAGAAAGGGCCACAATAAGAAAGTTTTTAAACACAAGAACTCCTGAAGGCCTTGCTAAACATTGAGTTGAACATTTTTGGGAAGGAAGCAAATTTTCTTTATGAAGGATTTCTCCAAAATTTTTTTCTTGTAGGGAAATCCAATATAATGAATTCGTATTATAACCAGAAACAAAAAGTTGTTGTGTTTTTGGATCTATGGCCATTATTTGAGGAGAGGCCTTGTCTTGAAACCAAATTGTCCCTAAAAAAGAAAAGTTTTCTGCTTTTAAAATCAAAATTTTATGAGAAAGAGAACAGGAAACAAATATTTTATTTTCATATTGAATTGCCTGAGTTGGTGAATGGCAAAAAGAGTGCTTTATATTCTTCTTTCCTTGTAAGGAAAAAATTTTTTTTCCCTTTTCTTTCTCAAGAGAATGAAAAAAGATTTCTTCCCCATTACTCATAAAAATTGGCAAGTTTTTTTTAAGATCAAAAATTCCTGCTATTTGTTTTTTTTGCGTTTGTTCTTTTTGTCCGCATCCATTTAAAAAAAAGAATAAGGTGCTAAAAAGAATAAGAAAGACTGGCATAAAAACTCCTTAATTGAAGAGGTTGATCGAGATAGTCATAATTTTCTCGATTTAAAATGTTAAGAGAACCGAAAGAAATTTTATTATTAGAGTTATTTAAGAAAAAATTAATTTCTAGATCTAAAGAATACTTATCTGGCAATCGTGCTGTATTATCTTTATTAGCATAACGATTAAGAGCATAAGAATATCTAGTAATGAGGTGTATTTTTTCAAAAGGAGTATACTCTACTGATAAATATCCAAAGACATTAGGGCGATTATGAGGCCTTTTTTGGGTTCGTTTTTCCTTCAGTTCAAGATAATTAAAAGTACTTTTAATCTTAAACAGATTATAAAATGAAACACTTTCAGAAAATTCAAGGCCAGCACTGTCAATTTCTTCAAAATTAAAGGGTTTAATTTGAAAGCCTGAGACGAGATAGTAATGAATTAAATTTTCGGTTTTCCCTTTAAAAAAGGCCATTTTAAAAAAATCTTCTTCTTTTTTCCAAAGTATGCCGACTTCATTTTCTGTTGAAATTTCTGGTTTTAAAAATTCATTGCCTACCATTAGGCCTTTTGTCATAAATTTTTCCAAAAGAGTTGGGTTTCTTTGATTTTTTTTCCATGAAAAAAAGAGAGAAAAATTTTGGTTTAAATTAAGAGTCATCCTAAGAAGAATATTTTCATCTTTTTTTTCTTTGAGAGAAAACTTAACATTTCCTTCGAGTGAAAGTGGATAGAAAAAAACAGAAGGGGCGAATTCTAAAAAAAGTTGTTCTTTCTTTTTTGTAAATTCTTCTTTAAAGAATTCTTCCTGATGTCTTTCTATTTTTACTATATTTTTAAAAAAATTATTTTTGAAAATACATTCTTGAGACAAAAACAAAAAATTTAAAAAGGTTTTTTGATCTATCTTGATGCCTGTTTGTTCTCCAAGAGGGTCTTTAAAATGATAATGATCTTTAAAATAAGAGGCCTTTGTATACAAAGAGAAAAAAGAATTTAGATAAAAAAGATGAGAAAAAAGAGACGAAAATGATTCTTTTTCCTCTTCTATTTTTTCATAAAAAAGAGGGGCCTGTCCTGGTATTTTCTGAACTGATTTTCCAAAAGAAATTTTTCCTTTTGTTAAAGAAAAATCTTCTTTGTAAGTAAAAAAAAGATCATGAGAGAGAGAAAAGAGGCCAGCATTGGGAAGTTTTTTATAAAACAACGCCTCCTCCCCTTTTAAGGGATAGTCATTGTTCTTTTTTTTATATTCTGCTGCATATCCAAAAGAAATCTTTTTATATTTCTTTGTTAAGATCCAAGAAAAATTTCTTTCTCCAAAGCTTCCAAAACGAATCTTAAATGAAAAAGGAGAATTTGCCTTATCTTGAGAAGATAAAGAAATATTTTCTCCTTCAAAAGAAATTTTTTCAATTAAACTTGTATTTTTTACAGGAAGATAGTTCAGAGAATGATAAATATAATCTAAAGGAACAAAGTCATAGAAAAACTTCAATTGTTGAGGGCCTTTCCCTCTATAAAAGATAACATCATTGCTTCCAGTTAAAAGAGATTTTTCTACAAAAAATCCTGGAATTAAACTTAAATGGTCGGCAAAAGAATCTGTTTGAAAATTTAAAAATTGAGTTTTATCTAAAATATTTTTACTTAAAGAATTATTCTTGTGGCCAATAACTTCAATTCTTTCTTTAGAAAAAACAGAGAGTGAAAAAGAGAAAAAAGAAAAAAGAAAAAATATCACGCCAATCCTCGAGCATTTTTTTACCAAAGGATCGGACTAGGGAAATACTAAAAAAATTTCCTCACCGTTGCGGGACAGTCTTGGATTTACACCAATGTTCACTATTTGGTAAAAATAAAAAATATTTTGTTTTGAAGCAGGAAAGTAGCATTCCCAGTTTTGTTAGTCAAATTGAGACTTTTTGATTTGCTTTTCTCATTCTTTCAAGAAGCGTTTTGATTAAGGCCTGATACCAATTCGGAAGTGAGGCAAATATTTTTTCAAATTTTGCACTTGGAATTTCCACAATAACACAATCAGTCAAGCAGGAGACGGTGGCACTTCTGGGAAGTTTGTCTAAGAAAGACATTTCTCCAATAAGTTCCCCTGCATAAATTGTCCCTATTTGTTTATATTCATTTTCAAGAGTTTTAAAAACTCCCATTGTTCCTTGTTCAAGATAGTAGAGATTAGAGCTACTATCGCCTTCTTTTAAGAGTACATCTCCTGCCTTTAATTCTTTTTTTTCTGACATAAAAGTATCCTCTCAAAAAGAGGAGATAAGTCCTTTTATTAAAAGGCCCTTATCTCCTTATCTCCTTATTTACATTATTTAAAATGTTATCCAATCAATTTCAGGGCCAAAGATCCTTGAGTATTGGCCTGAGCTAAAACAGCTGTTCCTGCAGTAGATAAAATATTAAGTCTTGCATTTTTTGCTGTTTCATCTGCGTAATCTACATCTTTAATTCTAGAATTTGCTGCACTCAAATTCTCTGAAGAAACCTGTAAATTTTGAATTGTAGACGTTAGTCTATTTTGAACGGCCCCAAGCTCCGCTCTGTTTCCTGAAATTCTTTCAATTGCAGTATCAATTGATTGTAGGCTATCTCGCGCCCCATCTTTTGAAGAAATATCAAGAGAAGAAATTCCAAGAGAATCAAGAGTAGAATTAGTCACCTGAGAATTATAAACAATTCGATCTTCTGTTGGATTATTATTTAATCCAATTTGAAAATCATAAGAACTGCCTACTCCGTTTAATAATTTTTGTCCATTAAACTCTGTTACTTGAGAGATACGGTCAATTTCACTTTTAAGATTTTGATACTCTAAGTTTGTAAAACCTCTCTCTGAATCTCCTACAGTATCAGAAGCTGATTGAATGGCCAATTCTCTTAGTCTTGTTAACATACTAGAAATTTCATTTAGGCCACCTTCTGCTGTCTGAACAAGAGAAATACCATCTTGAGCATTTCTTTCTGCTTGTTTTGTGCCTCTAATGTATGACTTTAGTTTTTCACTAATGGCCATTCCAGCGGCATCATCTGCGGCTTGAACAATTCTTTCCCCTGAAGAAAGCTTGGAAAGAGTTTTTTCTTGATGTCTGTTTGAAATAGACAGTGATCGTTGTGCCGAAAGAGACGACACATTGGTTGCGATTCTAAATCCCATAAATCCTCCTTGTTATAGAGGGCCACATCCTTGAAACTAATTCTCAACCCTTGAGAACTAACAGACTTTCTGTCTATCCCTGTTGTGTTTTGCCTATCTTTATCGGAGGATAATTTTTTCCCTTGAGTATTTTTTTCCTATTGATTTTTTTTAATTTTTTTAAAATTCTTTTTCTGAATAACAGATATCCATACAAATAACCCCTTGATCAATTTCAATCGGGATTGTAATGACCGTTGTGCTTGGTAAATAATTGATGGAATGGCCTTTTCCAAAGACAATGGA
>Ga0138256_10002357_pt1 | contig 20221 bp, 22 predicted proteins | sample KNB2016incub_MG_FD_105486 | JGI IMG/M metagenome (GOLD analysis project Ga0138256, IMG submission 105486) | Active sludge microbial communities from wastewater in Klosterneuburg, Austria - KNB2014incub_MG | ecosystem: Engineered > WWTP > Activated sludge > Unclassified | place: Austria... | reverse complement strand
ATGAAAGTCACAGAACAAATAGATGCCATGGAGGTAAGTGGTACCAATCCATTCAAGTATCTGGTGGTTACAAGGGTGTTGGCTACGACCTTAATGCTCCCCATACTTGTCTTGCTCAGCGATGCTATATCATTATATGGATCATACCTTGGAGTTAATATTAAAGGAGTGACCAGTTTTAGTCTGTTTTGGAACCAGGTATTTGACAACCTGCTGTTTAGCGATGTATTACCAGCATTCATAAAAACTTTCTTTTTTGGATTTACGGTAGGTCTCATAGGATGCTATAAAGGGTATCATAGTGAGAAAGGCACTGAAGGCGTAGGGCGAAGTGCAAACTCTGCTGTTGTAGTTTCTTCTGTATTAATATTTGTGATTGATTTGCTGGTAGTTCAGTTTACTGATATATTAGGAATAGCTTAATAAAGATTGGATGATTGAGACGAAAGACACAGAACTATTAAAACAAGGATTAAACGATCACCAATTGCCGGTGGTGAGTTTAAAACATATTTATAAATCATTTGGCTCTAATACAGTGCTACGGGGTTTTAATTTGGATTTAAATAGAGGGGAGAATATAGTAGTACTGGGAAAGTCAGGTTCTGGTAAATCAGTACTCATAAAATGTATTATAGGCCTTTTGATACCCGATCAAGGGGAGATACTAGTATTTGGCCGGGATGTGTTGAGCCTCAACCACGAGGAGCTTGATGCGATGCGAGCAAAGATTGGTTTTTTATTTCAAAGCAATGCTTTGTATGACTCACTCACCGTGCGAGAGAACCTTGAATTTCCATTGCGCAGGCATTGGATTAAGCTCACGCAAGCAGAAGTGCTTCAACGTGTGATACATGCCTTAGAAGATGTAGGCCTGACACATACGATTGATATGATGCCTTCCGAATTATCAGGTGGTATGAAGAAAAGAATTGCGCTGGCACGTACTTTAATCTTAAGGCCAGAAATTATTTTATACGATGAGCCCACTTCAGGCTTGGATCCAATCACAGGAAAAGAAATTATTGATCTAATGGTGGAAATAAAAATTAAATACAATACTTCTTCCTTGATTATCTCACACGATATGACTTGTGTCAAAATGGCAAGTGATAGGGTAGCGGTTTTATTAGATGGTCAATGTTATATCTGTGACACCTACGCCCATTTGCAGATGAGTAGTGATCCAAAGGTTAGACAATATTTTGATATTTGATTATGGCAAAGCAATTGACTAATAATATTAAACTGGGTTTGTTTGTCATCCTGGGCCTGGCTTTCCTGGTAGTAATGCTTTATTTCATAGGAAAAAATACGAATATATTTACCCCATCATTTACCCTAAGGACGCATTTTCAGCATATTCAAGGATTGCAGAAAGGGAATAATGTTCGATTTTCTGGTATACAGATTGGCTCCATTAGGTCTATTGATATTCTCAATGATACTGTTATCGAAGTCACCATGTCTATCGACAATGATTTTAAAAATATCATTAAAAAAAATGCATTGGTATCTATTGGTACGGACGGAGTAGTGGGCAACAAAATTGTAAATATCGTCCCGGTTAAAATGCCGGCATCTTTGGTAGTGGACCAGGATCTTCTAGTCTCAAAAAAGCCAATTGATTCCGACGAAATGCTAGTTTATCTGAGCAAAACCAACCGTAATATTGCTGACATAACTGAGAATTTGAAAATCACTTTACAAGCTTTAAATGAAAACCAACGGTTAATGCATTTATTATCATCCGATGAAATTCCGGATCTCGTATCCTCAACGTTGAGAGAATTTAAACAGGCTTCCAGTGAGATTAACTATTCTGCTCATGCTGTGCATCAGATCATAGATAGTGTGCAGTTTGGATCAGGCAATCTGAGTGCTTTAATATATGATACCACTATCTTTGTACAATTACGACAGGCTTCTACCAGCATTAAAGAGTTTGGTGAAAAGACCAATGTGATAGCAAAGGAAGTGGATCAGATAATTAATTCATTGGATCGGGATTTGCAAAAAGGCAATGGCCCAGTTCAAGCTTTGTTGAGAGATAGCGCCTGGGTATCATCGATCAATAGCACGCTGGATAATTTAAACAAAGGGACAGCTTCTTTTGATCAGAATATGGAAGCATTAAAAAGCAATTTTTTGTTTCGGGGGTATTTTAAAAAACAGGCAAGAAAGGAAGCTAAGGAAAATCAAAAAAAATAACCATTTTTTATCCAAAGATTATATGGACTATCTAAATCTATTTCTAAGATATCCGATCACCATCGGCATGACAGAAATAATGATGATGCCCAGCACTACTATTTCAAAATTATTTTTTACCCATGGAAGTCGGCCAAAAAAGAAGCCTGCCAGTGTAACGATAGTAACCCACAAAATAGCTCCGATTATGCAATATTTAATATAACGCATATAGGTCATACTCCCTATGCCTGCTACGAAAGGCGCAAAGGTCCTGACTATAGGTACAAATCGCGCCATGATGATCGTACGCGGCCCATATTTTTCATAAAACTTATGAGTGCGATCAATGTAGTCTTGTTTGATTGTAAATAGGCCAAATAACTTGGCTCCAGCCCCCTTTTTGGCAAGGTATTTTCCAATAAAATAATTTGAATTGTCTCCCAGAAGTGCTGCCAATATCAGTAGTGGTATAATGATCCATACATGCAGCCCATTTTCTGGATTGGCGGCCAAAGCACCTGCTGCAAATAGTAGGGAATCACCTGGTAATAAGGGAGTCACGACCAAACCGGTCTCACAAAAAACTATGAGAAACAAGATGCCATAAACCAAAGTGCCATATTGGCTTATAAAAGTTTCCAGGTGTTGGTCTATGTGCAGTACAAAATCAATAATATTCATATCAGGCAAAGATAGGAAGATTAAGTGCCTGGGCGCTTTAAATAGAAATACACTTCAAATTCATTTCAAATTGACTCAAGGTGATTCAATGATTATTTCTAGCTGAAATTCAAAACGATTGAAATATAAATCGTGACGATGACTTATTTATTTTTTGTCCCTTGAAGCACACTGACACCCTCCGGAAAAGGATTGCCCGAAGCTCGTCGGAAACTCACAACCTGACCCACATGCCATATGGCATCTTCTACCGGCCCATTGATCAGGTTCCAATATGGATATTCGCGTTTGCTGTTGGTGTTTTCAAAAATCATTGGAAAATCATTGAGGTCTGCCTGATCACCTTTTAATATTTCGCTGGCCTCCTGAATATTGAGCAGAGTCTTTTTTCTCATATCTGCAAAACTAAGTTTGGGGGGATTGGGATCGCTGATCGTAGGATGTTTTTTGACAGCGTTGTTTAAGACTGTAGTCAGACCCAAGATATGCTCTAAAGTCTCCAGGGTGGTGCGGGCCTCCTGGCTGGGTTTATAAGATAAATCTGTCTCCGTAAGCCCTTCGGTGGCCCAATAGTAGCGAAAGCCCAGCCCATCAACCATCCTGGCTGCAACATTTGCTGCGGTATAAGAAGTCGGATAGGGTGGTATCTCATGATAGTATGGTTTACCTTGGCCATACATAAAAAGTTGGGCCAACATCAGGACCAAAGTGAATATTTTTTTCATAAACTTTAATGAATATCTCTCAAATTTGAGCAATTAATCCCTATTGGCCTTGCCAAATTGGAAGCAAGTTGGTTCAAGAACGGTTTTTAATTAATTTTTAAGACAAATTTTAGGTAGATCATAGTTGAAAATATTTATTCTTTAGACAGAATCTTTTAGCCATTCCAAAATGACTTCAATGAAAGAACAGAAATATATCACAATTTGCCTTCTGGAAATAGAAGAAAAACTCCATTGGGGCAATAGTTCAGATTGGGCTCAGTATGATTTTGAAAAATTGAGCACTGAAATTGAAATCAAAACAAATACCCTCCTCAGCGTGACTACTTTAAAGCGACTTTGGGGGAAGATAAAGTATGACCATGCGCCTTCGTTAACTACGCTTAATACTTTGGCTCAATATCTGGACTATTCAGATTGGAGGTCTTATAAATTATCCTCTAAACCAATTGAATCGATTCCCTTTCCTCCAAATCACTCCAAACCTGAAGTCGTTTATCAACCCAGGAAGCTGACCGATAATTCTAATCGATGGCAATGGATAGGGCTGGCTTTTATTGTTTTAGTAGTTTGCATTGGTATCATTGCACTCACAACTAAAGAGCAGGTAGTGACCTCAGCTGCTTTAAATCCTGATATGTTTTCTTTCACTGCCGATAAAGTGCTTTCCATAGGATTGCCCAATTCTGTTGTTTTTCATTACGATGCGACCGCGGCAACCTCGGACTCCATATATATAGTCCAAACCTGGGATATCAGGAGAAAAACATTGGTCGATAAAAACAAACATGACCATTCTGCCATATATTATTACCCCGGTTATTTCAGAGCCAAACTACTTATCGATAGTCAAGTTGTCAAAACGCATGATGTCCAGATAGCAACGGATGGTTGGTTATGCTTGATCGAAAACGGTGATAGACCTCTTTATTTCGATCGCTCCGATTTTGAAAAACAAGGCTTGATAGAAATAGATGAGTCTACCCTGAAAAAATATAATATAGACCTTTTACCCGTGTCCCCTAAAATTCGTTTTTTTAATCAAAATGACTTTGGGCCAATCACAAATGACAATTTTACTTTTGAAACTGATTTAAAAAATGAACACCATAACGGGGATAATGCTTGTCAGTTTGTTCAGGTATTGATCCAATGCAAAGACGATATTATCATTATTCCATTGAGTGCCAGCTCCTGTATAGGTGATCTGCACCTGACAGTTTGTGGTGCTAATATCAACAGTAAACAGGCTGACATGACCGGTTTTGGCTGCGACCTTGATCAATGGACCCACCTCAAAGTAACCAGTGAAGACAAATTGTTAAAAATATGGGTGAATGACATAGAGGCTTACTCTTTGGTCTTTCCAAATACACCTGGCGGCATAGTAGGTGTTCAATACCGCTTCAATGGATTAGGGGCTGTGAAAAATACTTTTTTTACCCATGGAATGGAGAGAATTGAATTGTAGGCTAAGTTCCAAAAATTAATTGACGGAGGTCTTTTTCAAGGTCTGGCTGAAAAATAAAAATGGTAAATTTTGCTCAATAGTTTCATAAAATCTTAAAATACAGCGTATTATTAATACTGCCTGCTCAATGAAATGTCGCAATTTGACTTGCTGAATCAAAGCCGTCTATTCAATTAGAATTAATACCTTTGCCCATTAAATCAACCAAATGACCTTATGGTTTTCTTAGAATTTGAAAAACCAATTGAAGAATTATTTGAAGAACTGGCCAAACTCCAGAAGATTCAGGAGAAAGGAGAGGTAGATGTCACCGAACCAATCAAAGAGCTCGAACTTAAAATAAAAAATACCCGTAAAGACATTTATGCTAATCTCACGGGATGGCAAAAAGTTCAGGTATCAAGACATCCAGAGCGACCATATACTTTATTTTATATCAATCAAATCTGCAAATCCTTTGTAGAGTTGCATGGGGACCGCAATATCAGGGACGATAAGGCCATGGTAGGTGGTATCGGCATGATCGACAATCAAAGTGTGGTCATCATTGGTCATCAAAAGGGCACTAATACTAAGTTGAGACAATATCGCAATTTTGGCATGGCTAATCCTGAAGGCTATCGCAAGGCCCTCCGATTGATGAAGCTGGCTGAAAGATTTGGATTTCCCGTCATTACTTTTATTGACACACCGGGGGCCTATCACGGCCCTGAAGCCGAAGAACGTGGTCAGGCTGAAGCAATAGCCCGCAATCTTTTTGAAATGGCCAGGCTCAGAGTACCTATACTGTGCTATGTAATAGGAGAGGGTGCATCAGGTGGTGCGCTGGGTATTGGCTTGGGAGACAAAGTGTTTATGCTGGAAAACACCTGGTATACGGTGATTTCCCCTGAATCGTGTTCGTCTATTCTCTGGCGTAGTTGGGACTTTAAGCAGCAAGCAGCCGAAGCATTAAAATTGACTGCCGATCATATGCAGGAGTTCGAACTCATAGATGATATAGTCAAAGAGCCTCTGGGAGGTGCCCATTCAGATCCTGAAGGAATGGCGAAAATCTTAAAGCGGCATATTAAAAAAGAATTGGCAGACATAGTCATTGAAAAGCCTGAAACGCGTATCAAAAAGCGCATTGCAAAGTATAGCCGCATGGGGCAATTTAAAAAAGTCACTCCCGTTATCTGATAATGCGTGAATCAAAATCATTTTTTTTTAACTACCGCCACGCTCGTTTTCTAAAAATATTACATAACAATGCTCGCCTGGCAAAAGACACGATCAAACCTGTCCATGAGATTGATGTCAAAAAAATTGCGGTTCTTTTTGATGCCTCTATCGTAGAAGATAAAGATCTGATTTTCACGTTTGCCAAAAATCTTGAAAAGACCGGAGCCAAAGTAACCTTGATGGGTTATTTAGATCATCAGGCAGATACATCGGGCTTGCATTTTAAGAACTTCAATAATTCTGACCGTTCTTTTTTCTTTATTCCGAAAAACTATGATGTGGATCGCTTTTTGGAGGTAAAGTATGATATATTGATCAATGCGGATCTTTCCCAAAGCCTCTCCTTGCATTATCTAGCGGTCATGGCTAGTGCCCAACTCAAGGTCGGCCCGTACTCAGATTTGAGTGAATATTATCATCTGTTATTAGAGACCAAAGACACCTTCATAATAAAACAATATATTCGCGATCTGATTGATATTTTAAATAAAGTATGTTTTCATGGAAAGCTTAGTTTTTAAAGGAGTAGGAACTGCATTGGTGACCCCATTTGACCAGGGATTGATTGATGTGAAAGCAATGAAAACATTAGTTGCCTTCAATATGGCTTCAGGTATTGACTTCCTGGTGCCACTTGGTACGACAGGAGAGACCTCAACTTTGACTGACGAAGAATGCCGACAGGTATTGGATATTGTGTTGGAGGAAAATAATGACCGGTTACCGATAGTCTGTGGTATGTTTGGAAAGAACAATACCAGACAAATCCTGGATATGCTCAGAACCACTAATTTTGAGGGCATCCATGCCATTTTAGTAGCTAGCCCTTACTACAACAAGCCCAGTCAGGCTGGTTTGTTGGCCCATTTTAGAGCTATTGCAGATGCCTCACCGGTGCCTGTGATATTATATAATGTACCATCCAGAACTTCGGTCAATATTTCTGCAGAAACCACGCTGGCATTGGCAGAACATCAAAATATTGTCGCCACTAAAGAAGCTTCCGGTGATTTTGGGCAGATCATGCAAATACTCAAATACAAGCCTGCCTCTTTCGAAATGCTTTCAGGAGATGATCCTTTGACATTGCCTATGATAGCATGCGGAGCTTCGGGGGTTATATCGGTGATCAGCAATGCTTTTCCTCAGCAGTTTGAAGATATGGTCAAGCATGCTCTTAAGGGGGAGTTTTCTAAAGCAAAAAAAATCAACGATGGGCTCCTGGATATTCATAAATGGTTATACATCGAAGGCAATCCTGTAGGTGTGAAAGCATGCATGGAGATGATGGGACTGTGTCGCGCAGAGGTGAGATTACCTCTGGTAGCACTCTCTGAAGAAAACAGAATAAGACTTAAAGAGGCTATTGGATCTCTGATATCTCTTTGATACCCAACTTTGCAATAGCAGACTCTGAAGCTTGTTGTTCGGCATTCTTTTTATTAAAATCTTCTGCAGTACAAAGTTCTTCTCCATTGACAGTAACTACCACCCGATATCGGTCACGGTGATCTTGTTTAAACTTCGATACGACCTTATACTGCACATCATGTCCTCTTTTTTGCCCCCATTCAAGTAGTCTGCTTTTGAAGTTGTCATCATTCACCTCCAGGTCGTGGATGTCCAGAAATTTACGAAACAACTTATTGACCACAAATTTCTTAGTGGGTTCGTAGCCCAATTCGAGATAAATAGCACCGATCAGTGCTTCGAGGGCATTGCCCAACATGGAGACTGAGATATGTGTACGATTAAACTCCATGAGCAAAGTATCCAGCCCCATGGCATCTGCTATGTAATTGAGTGTTTTTCTTTTTACAATTTTGCTTCTCATTTTGGTGAGAAATCCTTCGTTGCTGCCCGGATATTTATGGTATAAGTATTCTGCTGAAATACTATTAAGTAAAGCATCACCAAGGTATTCCAATCTTTCGTTGTTCTGAGCGAGCTCTGACTGTTCATTGAATGTGCTACGGTGGTAAAATGCCAGCTTATATAGATTCAGATTTTTAGGTGTGACCCCTGTCATACTTTTGATTCGTTTGGCAAAATCTTTGTCATTCGAAATATAAAAGTTATACAGTTTACGCAGCACGATTTGATGATTTAGACACGCCTAAAGATAACAGAAGTATTATGTCCGCCAAACCCAAATGTATTGCTTAGGGCCACTTTGATCCTTTTGGGGACTGCATGATTAAATGTAAGCTGTAGCCTGGAATCAAAATCCGGATCATCAGTAAAATGATTGATTGTGGGTGGTATAAAGTCATGTTGGATAGCCAAGATGCAGGATATGGCTTCCACAGCACCAGCTGCTCCTAGCAGATGGCCTGTCATAGATTTAGTAGAGCTTATGTTCAAGTTATAAGCATAGTCACCAAAAACTGATTGGATGGCTTTGATTTCTGAAATATCTCCCAGGGTGGTGGAAGTTCCATGTACATTGATATAATCTACCTCTGCAGGTGAAATGCCGGCATAAGCCAAAGCATTTTTCATGACTAACATAGCGCCTCTCCCTTCGGGATGGGGCGCTGTAATATGGTATGCATCAGCTGACGCGGCTCCAGCTACTACTTCTGCATAAATGGTGGCGCCCCTGGCCTTGGCGTGCTCATATTCTTCCAGGATCAGTGCTCCGCCGCCTTCACCAAGTACAAAACCGTCGCGATCTTTATCGAATGGTCTTGAAGCAGTAGCCGGGTCATCATTTCTTTCAGACAAGGCTTTCATTGCATTAAATCCTCCAACTCCGGTTGGAATGATAGCCGCCTCAGATCCTCCGGTCACCATGATATCAGCCCTCCCAAGTTTGATTTCATCTACAGAACTCAAAATCGCGTGATTTGAAGACGCACAAGCAGATACAGTACTGTAATTAGCACCTCGAAAGCCATATTCAATGGAAATATATCCTGCAGCTATATCCGAGATCATCCTGGGTATCAGGAATGGGTTAAACCTGGGTGTACCATTACCTCTGGCAAATTCAATAACCTCATTTTCAAGAGATTGTAATCCACCAACCCCTGAGCCCCAAATGACTCCAGCCCGGTCGAGGTCGATGGCACTTAAATCGAGTTGACTATTTTTTATAGCTTCAGCAGCTGCTACCATAGCAAAATGGGTGAAACGATCCATCCTTTTGGATTCCTTGCGATCAAGGTAATCTTCCACTTTAAACCCCTTTACTTCGCACGCAAACCTGGTTTTAAACAGATGAGCATCAAATAGAGTTATAGGGGCAGCGCCACTTCTTCCCGTTTGCAGACCTTCTAAAAAGGCTGGGATCGAATTACCTATTGGGGTGATTGCTCCCATACCGGTTACGACAACTCTCCTCATGTTTGTAGCTTTAATTATGATTCAATTTGATGGGCAAATTTACAAAAGTTTACATTGTCCATCCAGCCTCACTTTTCTAAAGTATGCTTGACTGGATATACCTCTCTTATGGGGATATATCTAAGATCTTAAACTCATATGTTGTTGAATATGAATTGAATATGGGCATTCGACTCCAAATAAAAAAAGTCCATATGTAAGCATATGGACTCCATACATTTAGTAAAAAGGTCGATTTTTATTTATTTTATCTGAGATTCCAGATAGCTGATTGCTTGACCTACAGTCTGGATCTTCTCTGCTTGTTCGTCTGGGATTGAGATGTCAAATTCCTTTTCGAATTCCATGATTAATTCTACAGTATCGAGCGAATCTGCTCCAAGATCGTTAGTGAAACTAGCTTCAGTAGTTACCTCTGCCTCATCTACGCCGAGCTTGTCTACGATTATTTTCTTTACTTTTTCTTCAATGCTTGCCATTTGTTAATTTTTTAATTAAGGTGCAAAAATAAAATTTTGATTGTGATATAAAACTTTTTTTTAATTGAATCCAGCCTGACCTCTTTTGGCACGCTATATTTATTAAATTCAACTTGATAATATCAAATCTATCTCAAAAGTTTCACAAAATTGAAATATCTTTTGAGAAACCATACAGATTTTTGCTGTATCTATGCGCAAAATTTATAAAACTATGAGCGAATATCCGCTCCTCAATACTAAAATAATCGCCACGGTCGGGCCAGCTATTGCTTCCTACGACATGTTGCTCGAAATGGCCAAAGCCGGAGTTAAAGTGTTCAGACTGAATATGTCACATGCCGATCAAGGCACGCATCTTGAAGTCATTCAGCACCTCACCAGGATCAATCAGGAGCATAGTTTCCATGTTGGCATATTGGCTGATCTCCAGGGGCCTAAGCTGCGGGTGGGCAGGATTAAGGACAATGCACTTGACTTGAAGACTGGTGATGAAATAATATTTACCAATACTCCTTGTGAGGGTACAGCCCAGGGTATTTATATGAGTTATGAGCTTTTTCCTCAGGAAGTAGTAGCTGGCGATAAAGTATTGGTCGATGATGGTAAATTGATTTTTGAAGTTTTGGAGACCGACCGTAAATCCATCGTTAAATTAAAAGTGCTCTTTGGCGGTATACTTTCTTCTAATAAAGGAGTCAATTTGCCTGATACTTTGATTTCGTTGCCCTCCCTGACAGAAAAAGACCTGGCAGATCTTGAGTTTTTACTTACTCAACCGATTCATTGGATTGCCCTATCATTTGTCAGAAAAGCGGTGGACATCACTGAGCTTAGACAAAGATTAGTAGATGCTGGTCACCATGCCAGGATCATTGCTAAAATAGAAAAGCCAGAAGCCCTCCATAATATCACAGAAGTGATTCAAGCCGCTGATGCCGTAATGATAGCCAGGGGTGATTTAGGCGTAGAAGTACCTATTGAAAAACTACCTGGCATCCAAAAAGAGATCGTACGCCGATGTATCGAACATAGCCGACCTGTCATCGTGGCCACCCAGATGATGGAAAGTATGATCCAGAATCCCAGCCCAACCCGTGCGGAGGTGACCGATGTGGCCAATGCAGTCCTGGATGGGGCTGATGCCGTCATGTTGAGCGCCGAGACCTCGGTGGGCAAACATCCAGTCAGGGTAGTGGAGGCTATGTCAAGAATTATTGGTGAGACAGAGCGTTATTATAAACCCAATCAAAGTCGTTTGCCCAAGCTTGATAGTGAATCAGAAACCTTTCTCGCTGATGTACTCTGCTTTAACGCCGTCAAAACCACCGCTGACCTGGATGCCAAAGCCATCATAGGCATGACTACTTCAGGATTTACAGCTTTTAAGATATCCTCCTTCCGACCGCATGCCGAGATCTTTATTTTCTCTACCTTGAGTTATATGCTTTCTACCCTCAACCTGGTCTGGGGGGTACAGTGTTATCTCTATCAAAGTGTGGGGGATACTACTGACGAGCTAATGAACCGTGTTTGTAATACACTCAAAGAAAAAGGCCTCGTAGGCCCTGGAGATATAGTAGTCAACACAGGTACTGTGCCGATTCAATTGGAAGGAAGAACCAATATGATGAAAATCTCTGTCATTGAGTAGTTCATCGTACAGCTTTGGCATTTAGTTAGCAATTACTTAATTTTTTGGCAGCTCCTGATCCTGCTATTTAAAACCGTATTTTTGTACCCATGATTAGAAATGTAATCGTTGGTTCGATATTCATTTATTGTCACTTTATAGGATTTTCGCAGTCCACCCAGATGTCGGAGTCTGATGTGCAGGTACAGTCCATTTTTATTGAAGCCATCAGGAATAAATTGATAGATCGTCATGATTTAAGTGTGACTCAATTCAAAGAAATTATTGAAAAACAACCTGATAATCATGTTGCCTGGTATGAGCTGGCCTTTGCTTTGGACAAGACTAAAAAATATGACGAAGCACTCGATGCGATCACCAAAGCACTGTCCTATCTGCCCAATTCTACCCATTATCTTCAGTTAGAGGCCACGGTATATCATGATCTCCAGAAGGCACCTGATGAACTCAATACTTACAAAAAACTGCAATCACTCGAACCATATAAGGAATCTCACTATACTGCTATGGTGGACTTGTTGGTTCATTCCTCCAATCTCATCGAAGCTGTCAAGGTACTTACCCTCCTCGAAGACCAAAAAGGGATCAATGAGATCAGTTCTTTACAAAAGGCCAGTTTATATCAACAGTTAGGTAAGCATAAAGATGCTGAATCCGAGCTGGTCAAGCTTTACGATGCTTTTCCTACGGAAACAAAATATATGCATGCCCTTGCATCTTTTTATGTCAAGCAGAATAAAGTCAATAAAGCCAACGAAATATTCAAACAAATTATAGCTATCAGTCCAGCCGATGAAAGGGCCAATCTCGCATTAGCATCCACTTATAGATTAGAAGGAAAAGATGATGAATACCTGGTTTCGATCCAGACATTGATGGAAAACCAATCTATCCCCATGGATACTAAAGTTCTGGAGCTCATACCTTATCTTCAGAAGGGGATAGATTCCAAAGATCAGGGTCTGCTCAGCCTGATTGAAAAATACGCAGCTTTGTTGGTTCAAGACTATCCAAAAGAAGCTAAGCCATACGCCTTATATGGTGATGTACTGATCGCTTTTGGGAAAAAAGGATTGGCTTATCAACAATATCAGAAAGCGGTGGCTTTAAATAACTCAGTCAAACCGCTCTGGGCCAATTATATTGAGTTGGCTGATCTGTTTGAAGATGGACCAGAAAATGAACTCATCGCCGAACAGGCGTACGACCTATTTCCTAATGATATCACTATGGCCATGGCTTACACCAAGGCCTTGATTAAAAGTGGAAAAATCAATGAGGCGAAATCGGCGCTCCTGCAGACTCAAATGATGGCTTCCAGCAGAAAAGAATATCTTGAGTCGACCAAAAGTCTGGAGCTGGCCCTGGCTTTTGCCGAAGGCAATAGTCAACAGGTCGATCAATTAAAATCTTCCATTAAATCCATCAACCCTAAATCTTTTTTAGCATATTACATCCCTGCGACATTACTGGTGAGCAATCAAAAAAACGATGCCAAAGTCATGGACTTGATCAACCAAGGATTGAAAGAGTTTCCGACTTCTGCAGATCTGCGGGGATACAAAGCCATACTTTTATTCCGGGCAAAGAAATATGAAGAGGCCAAAGCATTATTTGAATCAGCCCTGCCACTTCCTTCCGGTCAAACACATTTGTACCATGAGTATTATGGAGATACTTTGTTTATGTTGAAAGATGTTGACCAGGCCATGATAGAATGGAACAAATCGCTAGAACTCAACCCTAATAATTCTAAACTCAAAAAAAAGATATTGGATAAAACCATCAAATGAAATCATTTCCTCTCCTCCTGTTTTTTTTCGGCATAGCACTCCTTGGCTGTAATCGCAAGGTGGCTGTAAACTCCTCAGCTTCTGATCCTGCAGGATTAAGTGAAAATGATATCATCCATAAAGTGTATGATCAGTCAGTCAAAGCTAAGTGGGTGCAAGCCAAAGGGCAGGTGGCTTTGGATGGTGGTGGGTTTTTATCCAGTGGATCATTGACCTTGAGAGTATGCAGGGATTCATTAGTTTGGTTTAGTGTGACCAAGCTGGGTATTGAAATTTCAAGGGGAATAATTCGGGCTGATTCGGCTTTTGTACTCGATGTGTGGAACAAAGAATATTGGTCGGGTAGTCTGATGGAAATATCGCAAAAATATAATGTGCCGGCTCAGTTCTCTGATATGCAGGCAGTGCTTTTCCCTACATTGGACCCTATGGCCACCTATATGTTTTCAAAGCAAGCAGATGGATACCATCTCAGTCAGCCTGGCTTATTAGCCAAACAATTTCAAATTTCTTCTCCTGATATTCAGATCCAATCTATCACCGTATCTCAACATGATGCGGATCTAAAAGTGATGTACTCTGATTATAAAAAAGTTGATGATTTTGTATTTCCTTTTACTCATATACACACCATCAAGCAGCCCAACAACTTCCACGAGTCCAAAATCAAATTTAGCTCCATACAGACTGCACCGATTTACAACACTCCTTTCAATATCTCAGAGGACTATACTTTGATGAAATAGGTCTTTCGGCAAATAGAAGTTAATTTTACTGCACATGAAAGACAATTTTAGTCTAAATAATAAAGCTGCCAACTTCAAACCCGGCTATGTAGAAAAAGCCGTGCTCGTTGGTGTGGCTGCAGGGGGACAGGGCGATGCACAGCTCACTGAATACCTCGATGAATTGGAATTTCTGGCCTCTACAGCGGGGGCAAAAGTGATCAAAAGATTTACCCAAAAACTCCCGCATCCTGATACCAGGACTTTCGTTGGTAAGGGAAAATTGGAAGAGGTCAGAGAATATGCAGAAACCCACGGCGTAGACCTGGTGATTTTTGACGATGACCTCAGCGGCAAACAAACCAACAATATTGAGGAAGCGCTGAAGGTAAAAGTGGTCGATCGGAGCTCCCTCATCCTGGACATTTTTGCCAAACGTGCTCAGACTGCCCAGGCCAGGACACAGGTAGAGCTCGCCCAGTTGCAGTACCTTTTGCCCAGGCTTAGAGGTTTATGGACCCACTTAGAGCGCCAACGAGGGGGTATCGGTATGCGTGGACCAGGTGAGCAAGAAGTTGAAACCGATAGGCGGATTGTCAAAGAAAAAATTCAATTGCTCAAAGAGCGATTAAAAAAGATAGATCAGCAGGCCATGACACAGCGCCACAATAGGGGAGAGCTCATCAGGGTAGCTTTAGTCGGATACACCAATGTGGGTAAGTCGACCATCATGAACTTGCTCAGCAAATCAGATATATTGGCGGAAAACAAACTTTTTGCTACCCTGGATACGACGGTGAGAAAAGTGTTTTTTGGAGATATCCCTTTTTTATTATCCGACACAGTGGGTTTTATTAGAAAATTGCCCCATCACCTGGTAGAAAGTTTTAAGTCTACCCTCGACGAAGTCCGGGAGTGCGATTTATTGGTCCATGTCGTCGATATCTCTCATCCTCAATATGAAGACCATATCAACACAGTCAATAAGACACTTCAAGAGATCAAAGCAGACAATCATCCTATCCTGATGGTCTTTAATAAAATGGATGCTTACCGCGCCAATGTTTATGATGACCTCTTGGGTGATGAGGAGAAAAAAGAACTGGAAGACCAATTGGTAGACATGATTAAAGCACGGTATAACCTTCCAGCTGTATTTATCTCCGCGACTCAAAAAGAAAATATTTCGGAGCTCAAGACAGTGCTTACCAGGTTGATCAAGGAACTCTATGTTGTACGATATCCTTATATGGTAAAATCGTGGTAAAATGTCAGAACAGGATTTAAAAGCTTACAGCGATCTGTTATTAGATTATTGTTTAAACGTAGGTCCCGGAGAAAAGCTCTATATCCAATCGACTACGCTGGCCCAGCCTTTGATCAAACATCTTTACGCCGGTGCACTGGAGCGAAAATCCATTGTAGAGTATCATTTGAGTTTTGATTCCCAGGAAGTTCTTTTTAATAGACATACCCACGAAGCTGCAGCAAAATGGGTCAACCCCTTGTATGCAATGGCAATGGAGCACTTCGATACTTATTTGTATATCAGGGCCCCTTTTGAACACGGTGAACATGTAACCCTGGATCCGGCTTTAATGGATATGAGGCGGCAAGCCCTGGCCCCATACCAAAAGATCTACAGCACCCGCACAGGTACCAGGTCATTGCGTAGAAATCTCTGCCAGTATCCGACACTCAGTGCAGCCCAGGATGCCGGTATGAGTTTAGAAGCCTATGAAAAATTTGTGTTTGAAAGTTGTTTTCTGCACACAGTCGATCCGATTGCCCAATGGAACTCTTTGTCTCAGGAACAGGCCAGGGTCGTAGATATGCTCAACCAGGCCAAAAGGATCCGTTATCTCAATGCTCGTACGGACATCTCATTTTCAGTCGAAGGCCGCACCTGGATCAATTCTGATGGCTTAAACAATATGCCCAGCGGCGAAGTCTATACTTCCCCCATCGAAGACTCAGTCAATGGCCATATCTATTTTGATAATCCACTGATCTATCATTCTCGCCTGATCCAGGGCATTTACCTCGAAGTAGAGTCAGGAATCATCCGCATGGGCCATGCAGATGTCGGTGATGAGGTATTGCAGGAGATCCTTCAGGTACCCGGTGCCCGCGTATTTGGCGAGGCCGCCATAGGCATGAACCCCTTCATCCAGGTACCTACCAAAAATATTTTATTTGACGAGAAAATGGCCGGTACGGTCCATATGGCCATCGGACAATCATACTATCAGTGCGGAGGCAAAAACGAAAGTAGCATACACCTTGATTTTATAGCCGATATGAAAGAAGGGGAAATCTGGGCTGATGGGGTCAAAATATATGAGCATGGCAGGATTGTCGCATGATTTATCTACATATTGGCGACTTCTCGAAATAATTATTTGAAATTGCTCCATGCAATTAGTTCATTTACAATGAGTTGGCAAATATTATTGTGCATATTGGCATTTGTCCAATCTTCTGCAATTTTATTTCAATCTTCTGCAACATCGTAGAGATTTTATACGAATTTGGTTATCTTGATGAGTCTTAATTTGTTAATGATATGTTAATTGAAAAAAAAATACTTCCTTCTATTTTCTGCTTTAATTTTATTTCAATTCTTTGAATGCGCTGTACATCCTAGGCTTTTACAATGATTTCAGAGAATGCCGGATCCTGAAAAGGCGATAGAGTAGGGAAAAAATTAATTTCTTTCAAATGAAAAAAATATTACTTTTTTGTTTTTTAATTATTTCATTTATGAGTTGTCAGCAAGACTCTCTGTTGGATGAAAATCTGATTCTAAAGTCCTTAACAATAGAGTTAAATTTTCCCCAATCTCACTTCGGAAGAGCTGAAAAAAGCTTAAATTTAACTGTTCAAAAAAGTACAAAAAGTGGCTTATTAGAAATAGCCAATGATGAAGTTTTAAGTCTTAATTATGTGTCTTTTAATGGAAAGGCCTCCAATTTTTATATGTTGGCTGAGGATTTTGCAGATTATGAGAAAAATTTGAAATCAAAGGGATACGGGTTTCGATATGCTGACCAATATATTGGTTCTGGGTGGATGGAACAGGAACAATCTGATGGTTCAAGTTGTTTTGTTTATGGGGATGCATTTATGGTTACAACTTCTAATGGGTGGTATGCATATTTCAGGCCAAATCCTACTGTTAATCCCATTTGTGGGTTTTTCGCATGATACAAACTTATAAAATGAAAAAAAACTTCTTATTATTTTTCTACTTATTAGTCCCTTTTAGTAGTTTGATTTGCCAAATTAATCATTCTGAATCAAAGGAAACTAAGGTTTTCTTTGATTCTTTGTCTATAAATAAATTTGATGGGGAACAATCATCATTCCTTGAAATTTTTAAAATTGATTCAAATTCCAGGACACTGATTAAAATAAATGATACCTTTTATGATGAACCAAAGACTGCAGCTGATATGGTTCTGAGCTTAATTAGTCAAGGTCTAAAAGTGAAAAAATTTGAAGTCATTAATGACCTTGATAAAATATCGGAGAGTTATAAATCCAAGGTGCCTTTCCAACGGTACATTATTTTCAAGTTTTAGAACCTTTTTATTTAAACTTGTATGTTTTAGCTGCCTAAGAGATTGGTCTAGTCCCCTAGAAAATGAATATAGATCATATTGATATTACTATTAAATCATTAAAAGATCTTGTAATTTGGGCAGCATACATTCAACTCATTTATTAGTTATTTACAAGCCCAAATATTTTTAAGCAAACTAAGGATCCAAAAGAATCATTTCATATCTTTTTTAATATATTGATATTTTTGAATATTACTATTATCTTAATTCTGGAAATCCGTAAGTATTTAAGCTGAGGATCAAGTTTTGGGATTGAGTTATGAATGAAGCAAAATAATAAATGCTACGCTGCTTGACTGGTCAGTTTGCTCCCAAGATTTATGCACATATGCACATGTACCAATCGGTACCAACGGTTTCGCTGCTCTTGATCTCAATTGGATACCGATGAGGTCTATTTCTGTGCCTAATGTGGAATCAGATTCCACTTTTGTGCAGCACTTGGTACAAGATTCAAGACTGGATACGAATACAGATAGTAAGATGGGGAGATCCATCTAGTTTAAGAATTTGTTTATGAATATGGCAGGATTGTCGCACAATTATTTTGTGTAAGGTCTGTATTTCAATTATTTTGATCCTTAATATTTGAACTAATTCTTTCATTTGCAGGGAGTTATGAAATATTATTCTGCCAATTTGCCAATAAGAAAAATCATGAAATATTATTTCGATCAAGGTATTGAATTTGTGGATTATAGCGGTATAAGGTGGGTTTTATAAAGTAATATATGTTAATAAATTGTTAATTGAAAAAAAAAATAGATTTATAACTTTCCCTAGCTACTTTTGGTACAATTCTTTGAATGCGCTGTACATCCTAGGTTTTCACATAAATGTCAGAGAATGCCGGATCCCGAAAAGGCGATAGAGTAGGGGTGTTTGATTAATTTTATCAAAATGAATATTTCTATTTTTAGTGTCAAAAAAAGCAATGTCAAAAGATATCTTATGGCATCATTGTTTGTTGTAGCAATTGGAGCCTCTAGTTTTACAGTTGAGAGTACACCTTGTTACGACAACTTTATTGGGGATATGGTGGAGACTTTAGCTGCGACAGCTGGTGCTGCGTTAGCTGGCCCTTGGGCTTCTTTATTTACGGGAGCTATAATGGGCGCTGCTGCAGGTTATAAATATTCCAAGTGCATGGAAAATACATATGGAAGTAATTAGAAGTTAAAAAATTAAAATATCCTATTCTACAAATCATTAAAGTTTATTGTCATGAAAATATTAAAATTAACAGCTATTTTTATTCATTTCTTTTTGATAGCAGCATGTCTGTCCAACGAAATACGATCAACTGATGAAGTAAAATTGTTAATGAGTCAGGATCCAGATGTTGCAGCTTATCAATCTTCCAATGCCATAGTCATATCTTATGTTTTTAAGTATAATAATCAAAAATTTAAAGAGTTCAACGAAATATCACTCAAATTTAAAGATGGCTCAATTAAACCGGCAAATGAATTAGAGGTTGAAGCAAAAAAGTACACAGAAGCTATGGAGTCAGCATCTGTTAAGTTAGGTATACTACTTAAAAGGTATCCGGAAACAGTAAACAATGAGAAAATCAGTAGTTATCTGCATGGGCCTAGAATGAATCCCACTCCAAAAGAGGTTCTAGCCATACGGAATACAAACGAATAGTACTTAATATTGTAAAACCAAAAAAAAATAATAGCATGAAAAAATGGATATTAACTATGTTCAGCATTTTTACGACTGTTATATTATTAAATGCCAGAGTTAGTTGTGAACAACAGTTCAACAACGACATGAATAAAGCCTGGATTGAGTATGAAAATGATCAAAACCATTGTGGGTCTAGTTCCATGTGTAACCGTGAAGCGGCTTTAAGTTTTAACCTTCACATTGATTTTGCATTAGATATGTATGGAAGATGCTACGGCTGTTAGGGTTGTACTATTTCAGTAGTTTGAACGAATACTTCGATCCGCTTAAATATTTACAGCAGGTAGTATTATTTCTGCCAGTTGTGACTGTAAATGTGAAACTTAATCCTTAAATTCTTTTTTAGATGAAACTAGATGGCATTATTCTAATAATCATATTTGCATTTACTGTCATATTTACCAAGGATATTATCAAAACGCCAAAAAAATACATATCATGGGATATCTTTAAGGGTGATGGACGAAAATTATTTGAAATTGCTTTGATTCTTTGGACGCTATGGTATATTTTCAAATTACTGTTTATTAAATAAATTTAAAATTGTGAATAATTTCGGCAAGATGCTATTTGCATATTGTTAAGGATACGGGCCATTGAAAGATAT
>Ga0138256_10002356_pt1 | contig 20221 bp, 9 predicted proteins | sample KNB2016incub_MG_FD_105486 | JGI IMG/M metagenome (GOLD analysis project Ga0138256, IMG submission 105486) | Active sludge microbial communities from wastewater in Klosterneuburg, Austria - KNB2014incub_MG | ecosystem: Engineered > WWTP > Activated sludge > Unclassified | place: Austria... | reverse complement strand
GAATCCCGAGCACATCGGCATATTCGGTGTTGAATATCCCTTCTTCATTCAGTTCGTATGACTGTCTGCGGAGCGCACGGCCGATCACCTGTTCACAAAGAAGCTGAGTACCGAAAGCGCGGACACCAAGTACGTGCGTGACTGTATTGGCGTCCCATCCTTCCGTAAGCATCGACACAGAAACGACACATCGAATGTCACCGCCTAGCCGCCCGTGCTTGCCGACCGTATTCATTACCTCGCGAAGCAACTGCTGATCCGTTAGATTCTTCGCCGCTTCCTGATCGCCTGTTCGTTCGACGATCTCACGACGAAACTGGTCGATTTCAACTGAGGCCATCTTTCGGAAATTGTCATCGAGAGCCTCGCCCGATTCCAACTGTTCGCTGTCTATGAGCAAGGTTCGAGGCCGGGGCAATGCATTCCCATAATCGTCATGGTTTCGGAATAACGGCAGACGACCGAATTCAAATTGTGTATCGTCGTTCTCATCGATGCGTTCGAAGCCGGAGATGTAGTCATATACGAGTTTCGAAGTTGAAGTATTGTTGCAGACGACGATAAAACATGGCGGAACGGAAATCTTAGCTTCCTGCCAAAGATCGAACGTTTTCTTGTAATGTCCGTAAAGTGCTTCGAGGGCCGTTTGCAGTTGCGGTGGAAGATCTCGTGGGTCGAGGTTTTCAGCTTTGCCGCGTCCCTTTTTAGGCATACGGCTTCTGATATGCTCCCAAAGGTTGCGAAACATTGGCATCTCTTCGCCGGGGATATTATCGGCAACAGGTACGCGGGGGAGTTTAACGATGCCGCATTCGATTGCATCCATCAAAGAGAAGTCACTCATTGTCCAAGGAAATAGAGTGCCTTCTGCATAACCTGAGCCACGCAAGAAAAATGGTGTGGCCGAAAGGTCGATCACGCGGCTTACTCCTAGCTTGCGTTTTACTATCTCAATTCCACTGATCCAGAGACGTGCAGCCTCATTATTCTTTTCGGCTTCCTTTTTTTCGTCGCCTTTGAGTTTTTCTACGTCTTCTGTGGGCGGCTTTTCACGATAGCAATGATGAGCTTCATCATTTATAACTAGAATATTCCGGATACCCATCAGGCCTGGCATAACACGCTGGATCATTTGACCCTCGGTCTCGGCTGTATCCAGATCAGGGCCGCGTCCTTTAAGCAATGAACGCCCGCCTTTTGAGAGCTCCACTCGCTCACGAAGTTTGAACGAATGGTAATTCGTGATGACGATCTTTGCCCGTTCGACATCTCGGAGCATTTCGGACGGGATTAGCTCTCGTGTCTTGTAATAGCTATCGGGGTCATTGGGTTGAAGTACGCGCAAGCGATCTTTGATCGTGAGACCCGGAGCGACAATGAGAAAACCCCGGGTGAACTGTTTGCTGTTCTCGTGCCGCGCTGCGTTGACTGCCTGCCAGGCAATAAGCATCGCCATAACGGTAGTCTTTCCGGCACCGGTTGCGAGTTTCAACGCAAGACGATTTATTTCAGGATTCGCATCGTGATTGGAGTTAACTAGATGATCGAGGAACTTTTTTCCGCGCGCACCGAGTTTTGGCGCGACTTCCGTCAACCAAATTGCCACCTCTATGGCTTCGATTTGGCAAAAGAACGGTCTGATGCTGTTGAACTTATTATGACGCCAATATTGAAGTAGTTGGGCAGTCGTCGGCGTCACATTCCAATCCGAAGAACTTGGCAACTGACGCCAAACGTCAACAGATCCGCGAACCTCATTAATGACAGAGGTCGGATCATATTTCTGCTCGTCCGTAGACAATCCCGTTCCATCATCAAAAGTAAGTTCTGCTTGCTGTGAGCCTTTCCGTTTCTTCGGGGTCGGAATCGGAGTAATAAAATCGGCTCGGCGACGACTGTCGATGATTTTTTGTGTTGGTTGACCGGAAGGATCAAGTTCCCAATGCCGACCGGGATAGTCGTATGGAGAATTCAGTATGGGCTTTTCGAAGAATTCTGACATTTCTAATGAGGCGATCCATTCCAGGTTCTCAGGTTCTAATGACCGAAAAAAAATCTAGGGAATTAAAAATATATTACACCCGTTTCCAGTGTTCATAAAGGCTGCATATTTTATCACCACGCCTCCGATATTAACTGCGGTGAAAACCTCTTAGTCGCTCGGCGAATTGTTCAATCATTTCTCGTTTCGCCAAAACCCTTCGCCAATCTTCCGGAATTCCCATTTCGCCGTAGTACGCTCCAGCAATCTGGCCAAAAATCGCTCCGTAGGTATCTGCGTCTTTGCCGACATTGACCGCCATGAGAGCTCCATCACGAAAGTTGTCGGTGTGAAAAAAGGCCCACAACGCAATATGGAGCGAAGGGACGACGTAGCCGCCCATACCCAATAATTTTATTGGTTCGATCTGCTTAAAGCTGCCACCGGCGATATCGCAGATCTTTGGTTCGAGTGGAGCCTTCTCCCAGAGCCCCGGGGCAATTGCAAAGCCGTCCGACAAGAGTTCCGTTTTCGTTCTTCCCTGCAGGGCTCCGATGACGAGCGAAGCGTAGTACCGGCACGCATCGGAAGCTTCTTTCGATCCATGAGTAGTGAGCGAACTCTGCTCTGAAAACTCGATGGCCACGACAGGATCGTTCGCAAAGAAAAGTGGTACGGGAGCCAATCGCATAAGCGAACCATTACCGGCGGAATTCGGGTCTTTATTAGCGAACGGATCGCCGGTTCGCTTGAAATTCTCGAGCGCTTGGCGAACGGTAGTACCGATATCGAAACACCTGCCGTTGCTGCTGAGATACCCCTCATCGTACCATCGACAATAGCGTTCCATTTGGTCTTGCGGATCAAAGCCCTTCTTTTCTATGAGGCTATCAGCAAGACACAATGCCATTGACGTGTCATCAGTCCATTGCCCGGGTTCCAACTCAAACGGACCACCGCCAACAATCGTCTCAAGATGCGTAAATGAGCTAGGCGCCTTAAATTCCAGCGTCGTCCCAAGAGCATCGCCAGCGGCAAGCCCGAGTAGGCTCCCTCGATATCGTTCAATTAGTTCCACAACGACCTTAATTCCAACTAATACAGCCGACTGTTATTTGCGAATCTCAACGATGAGGGCTGAATGATCTGTAATCTTACTCTCCCTCGGAGAATGGTCATATTCGATTTTCTGAATCTTTATGTTCACCGCCTCGCTGCAAAATGCATGGTCAAGCCGAAATCCGTTGCCCGCATTGCTATACCAGGAAAACTCGCGTCGCTCGGGATACCTGGTTCTCCATGCGTCGATAAATCCCTTGGACGGCAAAGCCGCGAACCGATCGGCAAGTTTGAAGGTTGCTTTCGTTTCATCCTGGAAATGCAGGCCCGTATTAAAGTCGCCGAATATCATAGCCTCGGCACCAAGATCCCCGAGTTCATTTCCCAGAAAGAAATCGTAAAGGCTCTGCTTAGCTGCTCCAAGGGAAAAATAAACACCAACAATGCTCAAACCCAAGAGTCGGGCGCCAATGACGCGATGTCGGTCGCTCTCCAGAAGACTCGGAAACTCGTGCTGTTCGAAAGGTATTCTCGATGCAATAGCTACCGAATTCTGATTTTCAACATTTGTTGGAGAAGCGAAGAATTGAAAGCCAACATGCGATAATGCCGAACGGATCCCCAGCCCGCTAGCATTATGTCGATACTCGGTCAGGACTATGACGTCAGCCTCTTTTTCTATCAAATAGTCAAGAAGTTTGGTTGTTCGTTTGCCACCTCCTTGTCTGATATTCAATGTAATCAATTTCATTCTAAGCATTACCCGTTTTGCTTCGGTTCCCGTTGGCTGAAGAGCCGAAAAAAAGCGCTTACAGTTCGGAATGAGCATCCCGCTGTTTCGATATCTAGTGTAGTGCCACCCCGATCGCGAACTCTAGGCGGCGCGCAAGGTCGGGGGCCTCATGCTGGAGCATATCAAGAACTGTTTGTGCATATTCACTTTTACCCTGGGCAATCTGTGCCATGGCCAAATAGAAAACTTCCTTTGGATTGTCGAAATCCACCTTACCGTGAACCTCAAGATATTCGATCTCGGTATCAGATCCCGTGATTTTGCGTTCCCATGCCGCGCCCAGAGCGTACATCGCTTCGAGACCACCTCCCCACTCGTCTTCGTCCTCACTAACGGCGAGGACATCTTTGTATGCTCGTATCTCGTTTTCGAGTTCGCCTAGCTCTTTGAAACACTTACCTTTTAAGAGGCGAATCCTTTGGTCGAGAGGTGCCCGAGCGATCAGATCGTCACACTGAGCTAGCGCGGAGCGATAATCCCCCATTCGGTACGCCCAGTATGCCAGATTGTAATAGGCGCTCTCGTCGTCGGGGTCGACCTGCAGGCCATGCCGCGACGCCTCCACGGCATCTTCGTAGCGTCCTGATTCAAAATATGCGACGCCAAGCATGAAATGCACTGGTGCTATATCGCCGTCCACGAGGATCGCCCGATTGAACAATTCGATAGCTTCTTCATATCGTTGCGAGTGAACCCAGTGATTACCCAGATTGTAGAGAGCTGGCAAATAATTCGGGTCCAGACGAATGGTTTCCTGATATTCGCGGACAGCTTCGTCAGATCGCCCGACATCGCTCAGCGCAACTGCAAGATTATAATGGGCGTCCGGATCATCCGGGTTTTCATCGACCATCTGCTGCCATGCCTCGACCAGTTCCTCGGGATCGGTGAGCGTCGCGGATTCTTCCCAGATGTCGGTTATTAGCTCAGCACTTTCGGAAGTCAGTTTTCGACGTGAGCGCAGCTGCTGTGGATTGATCTGTCCGTCAAGGATCATTAAGCGATCATTTTCATCGTCAAATCGAAGTTCTTCCGCAATTTCCGTCAGCGGAAGCGGGCGAAAAAATTCTTCAGTCCCCGGTTCAGGAAAGGCGTAATATTCGGACTGCCACAACCCGGCGTCCGGCATTCGACGAATAGCTTCTTCATGTTCCACGATCTCGCCAACCACTAATCTTCCAGCAAGAAACAATTCGCGATCCTGTGTTAGCGTTACGATCCAAAGCTTATCGCCTTGTTCCACTCCGAAAAGGCCATTGCTTGCGACAACATCCAGCGGAACCTCGTTCGCGGCGTGGTCAAGCACGCTCCGTTCCTGCCAGTAAAGTAGGTAATGGTCGCCACGGGTCGCCATCACCTCTCGCCATTCTTTTGCAAACTCTTGTATAAATTGCTCTTGAGCCTCGGTCTCGATCGCGCCGGGACGTGCCACGCGGACAAGTTCAATAGCTTCGCTCGCCGAGATCTTCCCGTCGGTTGCCGCGATAGCGATGCACGCAGCGGTAAGACTGACGAACGCTTGGTTGTCTTTGCAATGGACTATGACGATCTCCCCCTGTCTCAGGGCCTTCCTGAAATTCACGGCCATCGCGACAACATCGGTCATAGAGTCAGGCACTTCCTTGTCGGCAGGAACCTGGAGTCGGATCAAAGTGATGTCGTCTTCGCTGGCCCGATCTCCCAACTGCAACCGCCCCGCCTCACCCTCATCAAGGGACAATCCTGGAGCAAACACCATCCCTAACCGATTCAGCAAAGGGAACCCTTCGCTTCGGATGAACTCGACCCTGATAGGTTGGGTTCCTGACGTTTTTAGGCTCTGAATTTTCGAGTCCGTCGTTAAGTCTGCGGAATCGGTCTGATTGTGCTCTCGCACTTCGTGTCGTAAGAAGTGAATGAAAGGAAGAAGGTGATCCGGATTCAACTGAACAAACTCGTCCGCGATCTCCGAGACCTCAGTTTTCTCCTCATTGATCTCGACCAAATATGCGCCGGTTTGCTTTGCGACCTCTGCGATATACATTAGCGATGAAGATACGTCCGATGAGCCAGCGACAATGCAATATTCACATGCCTTGGCCTTTTCACGCGCGTTCTGCAACTCGTCGTCGTCAAGCATTATGCGGCACAAAACAGTAGTCCCGTGGCCGCGGCACTTAGGACATTCATGCCATCTGGCCTCCTCCCTGACAACGTTTTTCGGAGATTCTGTATGCCCGCAAGACAGACACCTAGCTTCGTTGACGTCTCCATGAAGCTCCACCAGATCATTCGAACCATCAACATTCTGAGTAAGCAAGGAGAAGTCCTCAATCCAATTCCGATCAAGCAAGTGCCCTCCATCGAATGCGCGGATGATCGCGTTGTGCGCAGCATTGGCAGATTCCCCCTTGCCCGTTAGGAGAAGGATCCTCTTTGTCCGTTTCAGAAAATTCGGATCTCGCTCGTACTTTTCGATTCTTGAGTCTGATTCCGACCGAAATGTCGTCGAGATTTCTGGCATTTCTGCTTCGAAAATTCCCAAAGGTTTTACCTCTTCAGGCAATGCTACAAGCAGAGATTTGACAATACCGGTTTCTTCCAACGCCTTGACGACTTCCGGACGCATAAACATCTCCATCCCCTCGTACCAGAAGCAGATCCCAGTTAACCAAAGTTCGCCGTCATTATTTCGAGGCTTGTCATAGCCCATTTCGCTCAGTAGCAGCTTCGCGATCTCACCGTACTGGCGATTAACTGTGCGCCAGGATGCGATGCCGCATTTCTGAGCCAGGCTATGTACCGAAGCGCGATGTCCGGGAGCCTCGTAGTGAGCCCGGAGCATGGCTATTTGGTTATCATTCAGCCGCTCCAATATCGCCTCGAAGCCGCTCTTGTACTCCGCAGCAGAGGGCGGTACCGGAAAAGGTTTCTTCATAGTTTCTGAATGCATTTTGCTTTAGGTGTATGTCTCAATTGATTCTGAGTTTTGTTTCAAATTCTGCAAGCTCGCTATTGATAGGGAGAGCCAACCCGATATCACACGAGGGCAAAGACGCGACTAGCTAAAAGAAGACCGTTGTATTCCCCCGCTCAAAGTCATGCTTGTTGACCACCTGAATTATAGTCTTCGCAATTTTAGCGCCGCCAGCCACAGAGGGTTCTATAGGGTTAGCATAGTCGGCATCCTCATCACATACGTACCGCAGATCGATTATCGGAACGCCTGCAAGAGAGGCTTGGCGGATGATTACGTCGTTGAACGATGCCAGCGCCGCCACCGCGACCTTCTGCATCGTTGCGTCTGGGTATCTTGGATAATAGATGGTACAAACGACGGTCGCCTTGTTTAATTTTCTGACCGCATACAGCATTCTCATGTAACGATCTTCAAACCTTGCTGTCACATTTGAAAGTTCATTAAAAACCTCGGCTGCGGAGGATGCGGGCATCTGCAATATGCCCATTTCGCCTAGCGCGTCGTTGCCGCCGGCGCTCACGAAAAGGTGTGTAGCGTCGGCGGGCATTCGAGTAATCTGCGTCTCTACGCTGTCGGCAACGCTGCCGTCGATCGCGAGTAGAGTAGCGGTCCAGTCATCCGGCATCTGCTCACAAAGGTTCGCGATCGTGTCCTTGCCACCGTTAACGTAGGGTCTGTTATCGAAGATGGAATCTCCGAGTAGAATTATATGTTTCATGGTTTCAGAATAATGAATAAAACAAAGCGAGCAGACAAAGAATTAAGATCAAAACCACCCCCGCACAACCCGATCCGGAGCCGTGCGAATCTTCATTTGCCGCATACGCCAGCATTACATCGTTCGCCTCATCTTCGTTGGGCCATTCATGTTCTTGTTCGCCGTCACATTCATTCATCGATCAATCAATCTCATTGCCTAGAATTATCGGTAAAATTTCAGCAGCATTGCCACGAATCAAAATATCTACGGAAGCAGTAAGCTCTGTCTCCTCCGGATTTACCTCTATGATTACCGCTCCCTCCCGTTTCGCAATTATCGGGATCTGATTTGCGGGATAAACGACCGCAGAAGTCCCGACCACGATGCAAACGTCACAGGCCGCCGCACTCTCGTACGCCTGAAGCAAAGCATCATCGTCCAATGCTTCACCGAAAAGAACGACATGCGGACGCGTCGAATCAAAGCATTCAGGACAGACGGGCGGCCTCTCATCGTCGGGAATTTCGGTTAGGTCCAGGAGGTAACTGCACGACAAACAACGAGCCTGGTTAATATTACCGTGCAGTTCGATCAAGCCCTTCGAACCGGCCGTTCGGTGGAGCCCGTCGATGTTCTGAGTAACAAGCGTGAACGACTCAAACCTGCTACTCCTTTGAGTTCGAGCGATCGCAACGTGAGCGGCATTTGGCTCGCAACCTGCCACGATGCCGCGTCGGTAATCAAACCATTCCCAAACTAACGGAAGATCTTTCTCCACCATCTCCGCCGAGGAAAGCTGCTCAAACGGCATCCCGCGCCACACCGTAGACGTTCCCCCGCCGCGAAACGTTGGAATCCCGGACTCGGAAGAAACCCCGGCACCGGTCAACATGAGAATTCCGGTCCCCTTGCTGACTGCGGCTATGGCTTTCTTTAGGTTTGTCGGTGTATTCATATATGCGATCGTCAGACAAGCGATTCCATTAATTCCGTGTTTCACTTTTCTGATAAGGAATTCGCTTGGTAACTGGTCGATTCCTGTACCCTTCAATTCGATCCTTTACAACAATTATGCCAAAGAGCTATCAAGTCAGATCGTAAGCCTGCATAACTCGGTCAGATAAAAGAACTAGTCTGATTAAGTCGCTTTTAACGTCGGGACATAACAAAATTAGATTACAAAGTCTCTTGTGTACATACAAGTTTCCTTGTAATATTCCAAGCATGAGCACGCTCTTGTCTTGGCTAGGAAAAAGTGACATTGTTGCATCAAAAGGAGGCACACTTGGAGGAATCGGTCCTATAGCACAGGTTGCGACTCGTTTGGAGTTTGAAAGGATCGAAATACTGAGTAATTACCCGGCAACTGACTACAAAGCGTACGCCAAATGGCTGAATAAACTTTGCAACGCAAAACCGGTTATAACCCACGTCGAACTCACAGATCCAACCGATTACGCCAAGATATATGAGGCAGCCAGACGTAGAATTAAGGAAATACTGAAGTCCGACCCACACATTAAGCTGACGTTCCATCTAAGCCCTGGAACTCCTGCGATGTCTTCGGTATGGCTTTTGCTATCGAAGACATTCTGTGTCGCCGAACTAATTCAAACATCTCAAGAAGAGGGCTTGAAGACTGTCTCGCTGCCTTTCGATATATCTGCAGAATATCTGCCGAATCTGATCAAGCAGGCAGATGACGCGTTAGAGGAACTTGGCGATGGAATAGATATATTTGGCGACGCTCATTTCAGAAGCAAGCAAATGAAAAGCGTTGTTGAGTTTTCGCGACGCGCAGCGGTTTTCAATGTTCCCATTTTGATCGAAGGTGAGTCCGGAACAGGCAAGGAGCTATTTGCACGGGGGATTCATGAATCGGGCCTCCGGCGAGGCGGTCCTTTTGTAACGGTTAACTGTGGGGCGATTCCAGAGCAGTTGGTCGAATCCGAGTTGTTTGGACATAAGAAAGGAGCATTTTCCGGAGCGATTCGAGATCACGATGGTCATTTTATTACGGCGAAAAGCGGAACTATCTTTTTGGATGAAATCGGCGATCTTCCCTTGCCCGCACAGGTGAAGATACTTAGGGTGTTGCAGGAAAAAGAGGTAATGCCTGTAGGATCGAGTGTAACTCGAAAAACTGACGTCCGAATAATCAGCGCGACAAATCGCGACCTTGTGAAAGAAGTAGCCGAAGGACGTTTTCGCGAAGACTTATTTTATCGGCTTGCTGTGTTGGTCGTAAAATTGCCTCCACTTCGAAACCGACAGGGAGATATTGGTTTGCTGATTGACCTTTTTCTCGAAAGATTTAACCAAAGTAATGACGGGAAAATATGGGAAGGAATTAAGACAATAACGCCGGGAGCACGTAGCCGGCTCATACGGCATACTTGGCCAGGAAACGTTCGGGAGCTTGAGAACACTCTGAAACGAGCAGCAGTCACCGCTAATGGTGCCCGAATCACTGAAAGCGATATTGAGACCGCTTTGTTTCAAATCGACAAGCGACGCAATGACGTATATGACCGGTCTCTGGGGCACGGTTTTAATCTTCAGGAACTTCTGGCAGACGTTACCAGGTACTATCTTGTTCAAGCGATGAAAGAAGCGAACCACAACAAGTCTGAGGCCGCCCGCCTACTTGGTATGACTAGCTATCAAACACTTACGAACTGGCTATCAAAACACAAGGTTGATAGGGCTATTCGAGAATGACGATCGATTAAAATATGGGATATTCGCTGGCTCTCGCTACAAGGCGCATTCGATACGCCGAAGAAATGTAAAGGATTTCGCTAAACCCCTGATAGGAAAGAATGATAGACCCGGATCTAAATCAACTGCGAGAATGGAGACAGATCATCCTCAAGCTCAAGGACCTAGAAAAGGCCGACGGGCGCCCACTATACAAGTATCGTATAGCCCACAGGGAATTTGAGGCGCTTGAACAGTTTCTGCAGAACTGGATCGCCGATTACAGCCAACACAATGATTTCAGCGTGATTGCTTCACATCCGGGTTTCTCGGATCTCTTCGTACTTTACTGCGCTGAATGGTGGAGAAGGCGCTATGCCGGAGATGGATTCAAATGGGAACCAATATTCGCAGATCTAGGCATTGCTGCGAACTCCTTGACGCAACAGCAGCGAAGCAAATGTGTTGAGAAAGGCCTGAGGAGCTGGGGACTGGCTCTCTCAAAGACTGGCGGGCACACGTACATCGGCAGTGTCGCCTCACAGGGCGGATTGCCGATGAAGCTACTGGCATCAGCGCGCGGGGGAATCGGCACGCTGATTAGCAGGGTTCTGCGAAATGCGAAATCGACTTCCGTTTCATCGCAAGATCTCCACGGATGGATCGAGAGCCTAGAGTATCTACTTCCAAAGAGCTTTCGACAGCCAGCGATATTTACACTGATTACTGATATAACCTGGACTGTTTTGGACCTGAAGGAAAAGGCGGAACTCACTTCGGTAGGCAATCCGATTGTTACGCTCGATCAGAAAATACCGGACTGGCGCGACCGGTTTCCTCTTCCAATTGAAGATGATGATGCACAGGGATTAATCGAACAACTGGTTAAAGAGGCTGCCAGCATTCGCCCCGAAAGACGGTCACTTATCTTGTCAGTCGAGCGAACGCTCGAACAGAGTGACGATCAATGGAAGTTCGGGTCAAGTATCGAACTCCCTGAAATTATCAAAGAAGAGGACCTTATAAAGCTTTTCGGTCTTGACAGTCAGGACCTACCTCGGTCGGCGGAACTTACTATTTTCGCAGGAACCTTGCAGTTAGCTACCTCATTGCGACGGTTAGCAGGAAGAGATACGTATCGCATTTCAAGGATTCCCTGTGAATTTTGGGGGAGCCAATCTGTTGATGAACATTTGCTGCAGATGACCTCTCCCGATGGACGAATGTGGACCGCATCGCCGCCAAAAGGAGGAGCCCTTGATGATGAATTGCCGTGGCTGTTTACCGAAGATGAATCCCAATGTGGATTTGTACGGCAGGGTGGTGGCAGCGTTCTCACTAAGTCTGGTTTAGTAGCTATTCCACTGGATTGGAACATCAGGGCGCAGGATGCGCAGGCTGCGTTTCACTTTACTGGCAGGCTCGATGATCTAGCACGCGATATTTTCTCATTTCATGGCCACGTCGTCGTGGAAGACAAAATAGGAAGCACCTACAAGTTTAAAACGGGAATTGCGGCTGATGCCGAAGAAAGTTACGAATGGGTCGGGAGGAGACTTTGGTATGAACTACGGAGTCCTTCGATGGCATTTCGAGGGACGCCAACACTTTACATAGTTGACGACGATGGTGGTAAACGGAAAGCTCCCGGCGAACCAAAATGCACGGTACTCGGGAGCAAAGAATCTGGTTCTTTTGGCCCTTCTGAAGTACGCTACCCGGCAACTGGTGAGATCAAGCATCGATCACGTATGTTGGTCTTGCCTGAAACATCAAGCCTGCGACTCGAGCCAATTGATGCCCATTCTGGAAAAATTATTTTTGATGGATGGAAGGCAAGTCTAGTAAAAACTTCAACACCAAACGTAAGAGCGGAGTGCCTAAAATCTGATGGAACTGTTTTCCTGGATGTAGCCGTTGAACAGGGGGCGAAAACACCAGAAAAGCTTGACCTTGAAGTATTTTGGAACCATACGACTACACCATGCTTGATGATCGTCCCTTTCCCCGCGAAGGGTGTCCGTGGTTTTGACCACATCGGACGAGAACTCCCGCCGTTTGCACTATTGGCGGTGCAAGAACTTTTGGGAACCAGGCTGATTATAATGGGCCTAAAAGCTGGAACAAAAGTCAAGCTAAAACTCAAAGCGGCTGACCACGATATTTCCAGGAAGTATGACATTAAGTCAGTTTCAGGATCGCTTGCGACAGAGATACGCATTGCTGACTATCGGCGTGACATAGATCGCCTACACACGATTGATGACAATCCTGATTCTACGGTAATTCTGTCAGTGGAAATCGATGGTGAGAATAAGTATCAATTAAGTATTTTACCGTATCAAGTGAGACCTGACCGAGATGACTTCAAGTTTTGGATCGAGTCGGATTCGAACAGGCTTACCCGAATGGGATCAGAGAATATCCAAGCACTGGCCATCGTATTGGAAAGGCCGGGTGAAGAGCCAGATCAATTGGAAGCTGTCGACGGAGGTAGCGACAAACGGATCACATGGAATTTCTTTCCCGAGGATCGCGAGGACGGGGCTTGGCTGATCTTCCCACCGAAAAACGGAGCGATCCAGTTTCGTCCGATGCTATGGACTGTCGGTGGAAAAGTGGAATCGCAAAGTAGCTACGTTCAAGCGATCACGACTCCAGACAGGGCTGAACGCGAGAAAGGGCTTGACGAATTTATTGAGACGATTGCGACGGATTTTGAGCATCCTGGTTGGATCGAAGTAAATCAACTCGCAAATCAGGTAGGCCACCTCCCCCTTTCGACTCTTGATATCTGGCGTCGATTTGTGCGCTCTTCGAAAGCAATGGCGGCACTTGCATTGAGATTTAATAACTTTCGAGGTGATTTTCTCGCCAGATTCGACAACGAACTCCCATTTTCATGGGATACCGTATGTTTCGCCGATTGGAGGTCTGCTGCGAGAGAGCTTGAAGTACAAGTTAAGACACTGTATGGAGATGAACAAGGTTCGATCATCTTTCCAACATTTCTCAAGTCGCGAGTTGCGGACCTCACTACGGACTTCGGATCTCTGTTCTACATGTTTGGAATAATACAGGCAGGATATTTTGATGAAGAAAAGCAATTGGCTGAACTGCTTCGCCTTGGACTCGGTCCACAAGCCAGTGACCGCCTATTTAAGGGGCAAGATTCTTACTTGAACAAACTAAGAACGAGGTGCGGTGTCGAGGTTCGATGGCCAGACGAACTCGTCGAGATGATCGCGGCAGCTCGAAAAGATACGACTATTTCTGAGTATGTCTGTCCGCAGGAACTCGGCAATAAAGGACAAGTTAGCGTGGTCAATTTACCCCTGATACTTGCGGTACAAGTAGTCATTGGAAAGACTGATGATTGGTTTTCAAATGCTGAAATGTTGAGTCACCTGGTGGAATATAAGGCATTTGACCCTGACTGGTTTGATGATGCCTTTAACGAAACGATTGCCCGATGTTTATCCAATGGGCTATTCGACTGACCTGAAATATCAATTTATGACAATTCCCTATTACTCACAACTTTTACCGATTTTATCGGATCGCTCAAGGCTTGCGGCAACCAGTTGGTACAGGTTCGCAAATGTTCCGTTGCGCAATCACATAAACGAATTATTTAGCCAGCCATTTGGAGAACCGGGATCATTTCTTGCCGACCCGGCGTTCGAGGCCGTTTTTGGCTGGCAGGCCGGAGATAAGCGAATGAGTGATCTAGCGGGTAATCTCCTTTCAGATGCGCTTGTCGATGCTATGGACAACCCGCCCCGAGAATTGACTGAAGATTACCGGTTCCCAAGAGATCAGTACCCATATCTGCATCAAATCAAAGCGTGGGAGCTACTTTCGCAAAGCATCCCGCAATCGCTAATAGTTGCCAGCGGAACTGGTTCTGGTAAAACCGAATGTTTCATGGTTCCGATACTTGATCGGCTCGTTAGGCAAAGGGAACAACAACAAAGTAAATTGACCGGCGTGCGTGCACTTTTTCTTTACCCATTGAACGCTCTGATTAACAGTCAACGCGAAAGACTTAGTGCTTGGACACACAGATTCGGTAGCGATGTGCGATTTTGTCTTTACAATGGCAACACACCAGAAAGTCAAAAGGGACAGGTACACAAGACATCACCTAATGAGGTTGTGGACCGGAAGACTCTTCGGTCGTCGCCGCCTCCGATTCTGGTTACCAATGCTTCGATGCTCGAATACATGCTAGTTCGAACGATCGATTCGCCGATTTTGGAGCAATCGCAGGGGAAACTCGAATGGATAGTTCTCGATGAAGCTCACAGCTACATAGGATCTCAGGCCGCTGAGGCGGCCTTGCTTATCCGGCGTGTACTGTTCGCATTCGGCGTGACGCCTGATCAGGTTCGTTTTGTCGCAACGTCAGCCACAATTGGCGACCCGAACGGTGAGGCTGGGCAGAAACTAAAAAAATTTCTTGCCGATGTTGCTGGCGTTTCAGACGACCGAGTACATCTTGTCGCCGGTGGACGGAGTATTCCCTCGCTGTCAGGGATCGAACCAATCGGCATGGAGTCTCTAGACGAACTAACTCAACTAGATTTCGACAAGGGGATTGACGATCCTGCTGAGGAAAGATTTGCGGCTCTAACGAAAAATATCAACGCTCGGCGAGTACGCGCCCAATTCATCGAAGATCCAAAGATGGTATTGAGATTGTCAAATGTTTGTGAATTATTAGATGGACAGGGCAAGACTAAGGCTGATCGACAAGCCAATGCGCTTGAATGGATTGACTTGCTTTCGGGAACTCGTGACAAGAATGGCGAATCGTTCTTACCTTTGCGTGCTCATTTTTTTCATCAGACGATATCTGGGTTATGGGCATGCTCAGATGAACAGTGCTCAGAACGATCGGGCTTTCTTGCGGATTCTGATTGGCACTTCGGCCAGATCTATACTGACCCACGTAAGCATTGTGATTGCGGAAGCCCTGCATACGAACTGGTGACCTGCACGAGCTGCGGAGCCGTGCACCTACTTGCTGGTGTAACAAGTGAAGGCCTAATTTCACACCTTGTCCCAAAAAATTCATTCGACGATTTTGAGCTTGATATCGACCCGGTTGATGAAATCGATGATGCAGAAAAGGAAGAACAGCCTGTTTCCGAGACACAGAATCGGTTACTAATTACAAACCAAAAACTGGAAGCTACTGATCCGATTGATATTGAACGTGAGTCTCGGATCATGGGTGATCCAACTGAAACTTCCGTCAGAGTTGACGCGGTCGAAGATGACGGCTCGGGACTGTTTTGTCCGGTATGCAACGAAAGGGATACAAGTAAAAAGACCATCTTTCAGACTTACCGCATAGGAGCACCATACCTGTTGGATGGTATTTTGCCAACACTGCTTGAATTCGCTCCGGATGGAACGGACTTCGTAAACACACCATGGCGCGGAAGAAAACTCTTAACATTTAATGATAGTCGACAAGGAACCGCCAGATTGGCCGCAAACTTGCAGCAGGGTTCGGAGCGGAATCGCGTAAGAGCATTGATCTATCACCTAACGCTCCTCTATTCCGTGGGCGGCTCAATAGCGGAGGTGGAACGATTGAGTCAGGAAATAAAGCAGTTGGAGGAAGCTCAGAATATCTCGCCAAATCCTGTCATCGAATCAATAATCTCTGAAAAGAGATCTGGTCTCGGCAAACTTGATAGCCCAACACCTGTTGGATTCAACTACTTGGCTCAAAAACTTTCAAATCAGGGGCGTGATTTTGAGAACATGCTCGGTCGGTATCGCGAATATGCTCCGAGTATTTTCACGCAAGAACATGGATCTCATACGCTCGCTAAAACATTCCTGATTCGCGAGTTCGGACGCAGGCCAAAAAGGCAAATTAACCTTGAATCAATGGGATTAATTGCGACGGCATATCCGAAATTGTCGGGCATTAATCGTGTACCTCAGACTGTCGTCGAAGCATCAAACTTTGACCTTGACACCTGGCAGGAATTCCTAAAGATATCGCTCGACTTTTTTGTCCGGGCGGGCGGTTCACTCGCAATTGAGAATGACTGGAGGGGTTGGCTAGGAATCCCGTTTCCCCAAAGCTTCCTGGTATCGCGGAACGAAGATAAGACAGCAAAAAACCAGCGCCGATGGCCGAGCGCAAAAGTTGGAAGAATCAGTACACTCGTTCGGCTACTTTCTTATGTGTTAAAAGCCGATCCCGCTGATGCAGAAGGCCGCGACCGGATCGATGCTCTTCTCGACGCAGCGTGGAATGATCTTCGCTCTGTCGGACTGCTAGTGCAAGGAAGCAATGACGGCTTCACATTACCAGTTGATTCACTCGCATTTGCGCCGATCCAGCGCGGTTGGGTATGCCCGGTAACTAGACGCATTCTTGACGTAACGCTAAACGGTGTTACTCCATATCTACCCAAAATCGCAACCGCGGAAACGGCGTGTTGTAAGAGCGTTCAAATACCGATCTACGATCCCCCGTTCTCGGGAGAAACGGACGCATCTAAGCAAATAGAGAAAGGTCGAAAATGGGTCACATCAAATCCTGATGTCGAATCATTGCGTGCACAGAGTTTGTGGCCAGATAAAAATGACCGTGTGATTGAGCTGACGCCGTACCACACTACCGCGGAACATTCTGCACAACAGGATTCGAAAAAGCTCAAGAAATACGAGGATGATTTTAAGCTCGGAAAGATCAATATCCTCTCATGTTCAACCACCATGGAAATGGGTATTGATATTGGTGGCATAAGCATGGTCGCGATGAATAATGTCCCACCACATCCTGCTAACTATCTCCAGCGTGCCGGACGTGCGGGACGACGCAGAGAGGCACGCTCAGTCTCAATGACTGTTTGCAAATCCAATCCTCACGATCAAAGCGTATTCGCTAACAGCCGATGGGCATTTGATACGTCGCTCCCTGCACCGCGAGTCGCACTTGACAGCCCCGTAATCGTTGAGCGTCATGCAAATTCATTTCTGCTTTCTCAATTTCTAAAGAAGCAGCTTATGGGGACTTCAAACGAACAAATCAACTTAAAGTGTGGAATGTTCTTCCTAGATGAGCCGCAAATGGCCATAGGTTTTGAGGCGTGGTGTAGAAATTTTGCTGCCGAAGAACACCCTGAAATCGCCAATGGTCTGGAATATCTGACAAAACGTAGCATTTACGATGGCCGGAATATTAGACAACTTACAGATAAAGCTGCCAATGTGATTAAAGAGATTTCACACGACTGGAAGAATGAATGGGAAAGGCTTGAAAAGGAAGACACAGACCTTCGAGCGGCGGGTGCCGGCGAAAAAGATGCAGTAATTAAAGCTGTGAGTATTAGCAAACAGAGACAACGGGATGAATATTTGCTCGGTGATCTCGCGGCTCGAGGATTCTTGCCGGCCTACGGTTTTCCAACCCAGGTCGTTCCATTCGACAATCTTACTGTTGGTCAATACATTAAAGATGTTCAAGTCAACGCAGGACGTGATGACAACCGGTACAAACGCCGGGAGCTTCCTAGTCGGAACATTGCCATTGCGTTACGGGAATACGCCCCTGGGTCAGAAGTCGTGATGGATGGTCTCGTATATCGTTCGGCTGGCGTGACATTAAACTGGAAAACCCCGGCTGATCAAGATCAGATCAAGGAAGTCCAGAATATAAAGACTGCCTGGCGTTGCCGTCACTGTGGAGCAAGTGGTTCGACTCGATTCTCGACCGAGCTTAGTTGCGACAAGTGTGGTACGCCCGTAGAGAGCCGCATGCAATTCCTGGAACCGGCCGGCTTTGCCGTCGATTTCTACACAGATGCCAGTAATGATATTTCATCACAGCATTTTGTACCTGTTGTGGAACCGTGGATCGATGCAGAAGGTGACTGGCTTTCGCTTCCCAATCCCGACCTTGGACGCTTTCGTTCGACAACGCAGGGACACATATTTAATTACTCCGGCGGTGAGTATGGAAGAGGGTACGCAATTTGTCTCGAATGCGGACGGGCCGAGCCGATCGTGAAGGCCGGCGAACTACCACGGGGATTTCATGAACCACATAAGAAGCTTCGGCGATCAAAGAGTGAAGGAGCTTTCTGCCCGGGCAGCAATGATCGTTGGAAGATCAAAGAGCTGATGCTTGGTACTGAGGGAAATACTGACGTATTCGAACTTCAACTAAAGAACGAAGCAGGGGTGTGGCTGAACGACCAGAAATCGGCGATGACAATCGCGGTAGCCGTGCGGGACTCCCTTGCTGGATTGATTGGTGTTCAGGCCAATGAATTGGGATGTGCAGTAAAGCAATCTCGGATAGAAACAGGTAGTCTTTGTCAGTCGATTATGATTTACGACAGGTTTGCTGCTGGTTATTCTTCGAGAGCAGAAGATTTCCTAAACGACGTCTTCGCCGACGCGGTCAATCATCTGACCTGTCCGGCTGACTGTGATAGTGCCTGTCCACGATGCGTCCTCGATTTTGATCAGCGGTTTGCTGCGGACCGGCTCGATAGGAAAAAGGCATTGGGCGTCTTGACTCCAAATTGGCTGCGAAGTTTCCGGTTGCCCGAACAATTGGCATTCTTTGGGCCCGGTAATAGCCGACTCGAACCGCACTCCATAAGTGAATCTATCTGGCGTGCGGTCGTAACTGGGGGTGTTAATACCGTTCGGCTTTATGCAGGCGGCGAGGTTAGCAAGTGGGATGTAGCGGTTTCTCCCCTTCGAACTCTTGCATTCAGGTTAACGGGGCAAAACATAAAAGTTGAGATTATTATTCCTGAAAACTCACAACGGGTATTGGGAGTAACGGATCTCTATCCACTCGCAAGCCTTTCAGCTCATCCTGATATTATCCTCCGTGAAATAGCTAGTCTTCCTGCTGTTGGCGATGGTTATCTGCTTGCGGAAACACTTGGTGCGAAAATTACAAAATGGGCAGGTCGCGAGGCATCGTCAACTGAGTTTAATTCCGAATGGGGAGCTTCAGAAGATTCGCTCGTCAATGGGAATGACGGGGAGAACGTCAAATTGTCGAGCGAGACGGTTTCAATACAACACCTGCTCCCGCCATCCGAGCCTGGCGACCGCAGGGTCGATATTAGAAACGAGCTAGACGGGCCTGTGCAAGGTTTCGGAGTTCGTTTTTGGAATCGCGTGTTAGCCGAAGAGAGCATGGTAGCTGATTTGCTAAACAGCCCAAGAGAAAAGATTGTTGGCATATCATACTCCGACCGTTATCTATCCAATCCGCTCTCAGTGGTTTTGTTAGCACAAATACTAAGGGGGTTAAAGGCTCTTGTCGGTTCCAGATGGGATACGGAGTCAGCCACAATCTCGCAGCTTAGGAAATTAGGAAATAGCGGTTACTATCCGAATCAGCTTTGGCATGATTGGCAAGATTTAGATACTCGAACCCATGTCATTAAACAGGTCTTGCAGTCGATAGAATTACAAGCCGCGATAAGCGTTTTTGACAGTGTGTCGGAAATTGAACATGGCCGCCCTTTGCGCTTTAAGCTCTCTTCAAATAGGATTGTCGAGGTTCGTTTCGATCAAGGAATGGGGCATTGGCGGGTTCCACAATCGACCAATTTTCAGCTAAAGAGATTCGACTTCAATCTTAGCTCGCAGGATCAAGCTGCGAAGTTGAAGATGGTGAATAACATAGTTGAGGGACAGTTGGCCGATACCCAGGTATTTTTGAGTGTACGGGAGAGCGTTGCCTGAGAGCTTTTGGAAACCTAACCCGCAAATCCATTTATGTAGTAGGAAATGTAGTAGGTACCTGCAGCTTTTGAATGTCACCTGTAAAACATACGAAACGGTAAATGTAAGAAAAGTAAGTAGATAACACTTGGTGCCACTGGGTAAAGGTGAGCTGAAAACGATTTGTAATCATCAGGTCGTAAGTTCGAGTCTTATCACCGGCTCCAGTTTATTTAGAGGTTCGACGGGGTTGTCGGGCCTCTTTTTTTGCGCGGGAGCGGGATAAAAGATCGGTGAGATGCT
>Ga0138256_10002355_pt1 | contig 20222 bp, 27 predicted proteins | sample KNB2016incub_MG_FD_105486 | JGI IMG/M metagenome (GOLD analysis project Ga0138256, IMG submission 105486) | Active sludge microbial communities from wastewater in Klosterneuburg, Austria - KNB2014incub_MG | ecosystem: Engineered > WWTP > Activated sludge > Unclassified | place: Austria... | reverse complement strand
GGTGTAATTCCCGGCGTAGGCGTCGGCGTATCATCATCATCGTGGAACAAGAAAATCAGAGGAATTGCCGCAAGGCCGAGCAAAGCCCATTTCGGAAACCCGCGCTTTATGACCGGCTCTTCCTCACAATCGCAGACGTCGTCCGTCACGATCTCGGTTCTGGTTTCGGTTATTACCCGACCATCCTGAGGTTGTATGCTCGGCGATTTTTTGTCGTCCTCACTATCCTCTGAAACGAGAAAGGTATAACCGCCTGAAAGCCGCAAGGTCGAAAAACCTGCTTCGGCCCGTCCCGGCCGTGCGTTCATGACCTGAACGACCTGATCGAAGCGTACCGGAGCGGCGTCCAGCCTCATGAAACCGGCTAACACGGCAGCCATGCAAACGGCTGAGATAAGCCCTCGTAGATTCATATTTTTCATGTCTCTCACCTGACTAACAATATCTGCGTGCGAAACCTGTCGGTTCTCGCAGCTCGGTGGCACTCGGATCGAAATCGATTAGGCAGCTTGGGCATGTGCAAAAAGGAGACAAATCTCGTTCCTCTATTGAAAATGCTGCCTTTCGTGCTCCATTTGACCCACAAATTCCGTTAATTCATGGGGAAAAAATGCCTAATCCCCCAACTTCTCCAGAAATTTGAACATTTTTTATTTATTTTTTTTCAATCGCCGTGGAAAAGAAAACCGGCTACCACTAAATAGTGATAACCGGACAAGTTTTCCCGAATTTGGCCAGGCACAATGTTATTTGTGGCGTTCGAGACCCGGCGATACGGATTGGCGGACCACTGACGCAGGCACCTGGCAGATCGCGTCAAATCCGGCAAAATGCATCAGATCAGGAACGTTGCGCCTTATCAGGAATACCGCGTCTTATCGGGAATCCTGGTGTTCCATAAACAGAATTTCGGTGCTATGTTGGGGTCATGTACAAACATCCGGTTCGACGTCGCACCAGTTTCGATGGCCAAGAGCAGTTCTACATTCGCCGCTCCGAGATCGTCTTTGACCCGCGAGTGGTATATATCGAGAGTGTCTGCGCAGCGCTGCTCGAAAGCCGCTTTGGCCCGGGCCGTGTCGAACCCCTCGTCATAGACCACCACCCGGAACTCGAAGAGCTGTTTTTATTGGAAAGGGCGGACAGAGGCACGGTACCGTGCCACTCGCTCTCGCCACAAGGACGCGCCGACTATCGGGTGATCGACGCCAAATATTGCACGGCGATGCACCGTGGCCTGGTCCCGGCGGTTGGCAATTCTGCCGCCCCTCTCCCTCCAAACCAGGGACGCGGCTCGCCGTGACCCGGTCGCGACGGCCACGACTCTTTACAGACCACAACCAACAACTTCGCCATAGACGCAACTGATCTTTGAAAATACTCTGGGACGCACAGGCAGAATCGCCGCGTAGCGAGTGGCCGCGACTCGACTTGAATAGTACATCCGTTCTCTGGGACGCGGCCTGCAAACGGTATTAATTCTTGGGACGCAAAAGATGGCCACGCTCGCTTAAAGCGCCGCCCAAGTGATTCCTCGAAATCGAAAAACGCCCGACCATGATGATCGAGCGCTTTTCCCTTTCAATTCGGCAATGCTATTCGCCCTCAGGAGCAGCCTTACCCTGCTCCTCTGCAATAATGGCCTTTCTTGAAAGTTTGACCTTATTGCCTTCCTTGCCGATGCATTTTACGAGGATCTGCTGGCCTTCCTTGAGTTCGTCTCGAACATCGCGAACCCGGCGATCAGAAATTTCTGAAATGTGCAGCAGGCCATCCAGTCCCGGCAGAATCTCGACAAACGCACCAAAATCAACAATGCGAGAAACTGTTCCCATATAGGTTTCACCGATCTCGGCCTCGGCCGTGATCGCCTTGATACGAGAAATTACTTCTTGAGCGGCGTCACCGTCCGCGGTTGCGATCAGAACAGTACCATCGTCGGAAATATCGATCTTGGCACCGGTCTCTTCCGTCATCGCGCGAATAACAGATCCGCCTTTCCCGATAACATCACGAATCTTGTCCGGATTGATGTGAATCGTAATAATACGCGGCGCAAATTCTGAAAGTTCCGCACGAGGCTCGGCAATCGACTTTGCCATGACATCGAGAATATGCAGGCGTCCTTTTTTGGCCTGTTCGAGGGCCTCTTGCAGGATCATGGCGTTAATTCCGCCGATCTTGATGTCCATCTGAAGCGCCGTGATGCCGTCGGCAGTTCCTGTGACCTTAAAATCCATATCGCCGTAATGATCTTCCGCACCCGCGATGTCGGAAAGAATCGCATACCGGTTGCCTTCCATGACGAGGCCCATGGCAACGCCGGCAACGGGCTTTTTGATAGGAACGCCGGCGTCCATCAAACTCAGGATACCGCCGCAAACCGACGCCATCGATGAGGAACCATTTGATTCGGTAATGTCAGAAACGATGCGGATGGTATAAGGAAAATCTTCCTCATCCGGCAGAACCGCCTGAATCGCACGTCTGGCAAGGTTGCCATGGCCCGTCTCGCGACGTGACGTGCTGCCAAACCGTCCGGTTTCGCCCACCGAATAGGGCGGAAAATTGTAATGGAGCATAAAGCGGCGTTTTACCTCGCCCTTTTCGATGTCGTCCATGTATTGCTCGTCCATCTTGGTTCCGAGCGTCGCCGTGACGATTGCCTGCGTCTCGCCGCGAGTAAACAGTGAGGAACCGTGGACGCGCGGCAGCCAGCCGACCTCGCACGCAATCGGCCGGATCTCTGAGAACTTGCGGCCGTCAGGACGGCGTTTGTTACCCAGCATATCCTCGCGAAATATCTTTTCCTTGAGCTGCCCAAATGCCTTGCCGGCCGTCGAACGAGCGCCGGGATCATCTTCTGGATAGCTTTCGACCACCTCTTTCTTGAGCGCATCGAGTCCGGCATAGACCTCGATTTTATCGCGTCCGGTTGAGTCAAGCGCCTTACGCAGCTTATCCGTCCAGGTCTTTTCGACATCGGCAACGATTTTTTTATCAAGATCGGCAACGATGAATTCGCGCTTTGTTATGCTTAGTGCTTTGCCAAGCTCCTTCTGCCACAGGCACAGGCGTTTAATCTCGCGGTGGGCCAGCATGAGCGCCTCGACCATAATCGTTTCGGCGACCTCATTTGCCTCGCATTCGACCATGCATATAGCTTCCTCGGTACCGGCTACGACGAGGTTGAGTTCGGATTCACGCCTTTCGTCATAGGTCGGGTTAATGACGTATTTTCCATCTATCAGGCCGATTCGTACTCCGGCAATTGGGTTATTGAACGGAATATCCGAAAGGTACAGTGCACACGACGCTCCGGTGATTGCAATGACATCCGGGTCGTTATCAGCATCAGCAGAGATAACAGACGCAACGACTTGCGTCTCAAACCTATAGCCATCGGCGAACAGCGGTCGGACCGGACGGTCGATCATTCGGCATGTCAAAACCTCCTTTTCCGAAGGCCGGCCTTCGCGGCGAAAATAATTTCCCGGAATACGTCCCGCGGCAAAAGTATTTTCACGGTATTCGACCGTTAGCGGAAAAAAGTCCAGCCCCTCCTTGGCCGTGCGTGCCGAAACGGCCGCAACCAGCAGCATCGTGTCGCCGTAACGAATAACAACCGAACCATCGGCCTGTTTTGCAACCTTGCCAGTTTCAACGATCAAATCTTGCGAACCTAGCTTGATCGATTCATTCAAATATTTTTTTGTCATTTTATACCTTCTAAAAACGCAAAGACGAAAGGAGCTGTGCCGTGATAGCCCTTTCGTCTTTGGAACAATTACTAATTTTTACTGCGATCCCCTTTTGTCCGAAAGCGTAATATGCTGTCACGTTCAGCAACCATCGGCAAATTCTTCGCGGAGATCTCTTTTTCTTCGGCCCGAAGCGGCCAATCCCTTGTTATCCGAGTCTTCTAAGCTGGCTGAGTCATCCGAGTCAATATCGCTGACTCACTAAACTCAGCCGACTCGCTAAACTTATCTTCTCAATCCGAGTTTCTTGATAATTTCATGATATTCGTTAATATCACGACGCTTGAGATAATCAAGTAGCTTTCTGCGGCGCGAGACCAATTGAAGCAAGCCTCTGCGCGAGTTGTTGTCTTTTTTGTGAATCTTAAAATGCTCGGTCAGCTCCGATATTCGCTGCGAGAGCAGAGCGATCTGCACCTGCGACGAACCCGTATCCGAGCCGTGCGTCTTGTAATCGGTAACTATTTTTTCCTTTAATTCCTTAACTGTAGCCATCTATTTCCTGCTTAAATCAGCCTCTCCTTTTGCTCGCAGTAACTCCGTAAACTACGTACGGTAACCGCGAAGTCTGTTTTATTACTTTCTAACAATTATCGCTAATTGATGCGATAAATCTAACATATTCAAGCACTAAGAGCAATTTTATATCTCGTACTTAAATTCTTCCATAAACTTTGTAGAGAAATTTCCTTTTTGAAAATTCTCATCGGCCATGATCTTTTGATGCAGCGGTATTGTTGTTTTTATCCCTTCGACGACCATCATATCGAGAGCTCGGCTCATTCTGGCAATCGCAAGTTCACGGGTGCGGGCATGAACGATCAATTTTGCGATCATTGAATCATAATAGGGCGGCACGACATAGCCCGGATAGACGGCTGTATCGACCCGTACACCAGGACCGCCCGGGATATTAAAAGCTGTAATTTTGCCCGGGCTCGGCGTAAATTTCACAGGATCTTCGGCGTTTATCCGACACTCGATCGAATGTCCGACAATCTGCACTTCCTCCTGCGTATAGCCGACGACCTCGCCCGTCGCAATGCGTATCTGATTTCGCACAATGTCGGCGAGTGTAACCATCTCAGTCACCGGATGCTCGACCTGAATGCGCGTGTTCATCTCCATGAAGTAGAAACTGTCGTCCTCGTCAAGGAGAAATTCGAACGTTCCCGCGCTGGAGTAGCCAATTTCCTGACATGCTTTTACCGCAACGGCTCCCATTTGATCGCGAAGCTCTTTTGAGATGGCCGGCGACGGGGCTTCTTCAAGCAGTTTCTGATGCCGTCGTTGGATCGTACATTCGCGTTCGCCGAGATGGATCACGTTGCCATGTTCATCAGCGAGCACTTGTATCTCGATATGCCGGGGCCGTTCGATATATCGCTCGATATAAACTGAGCCATTCTTAAACGCATTGAGTGCCTCAGTCTGGGCCAGCTCGAGATTTGACGCCAGTTCTGCTTCTTCGCGTACAATACGCATTCCGCGTCCACCACCGCCGGCAGCCGCCTTAATAATCAAGGGAAATCCAATTTCCAGGGCGAGCAGCCTGGCCTCTTCCGGCGACTCGATTGGTTCGGGACTGCCGGGTAAAATCGGCACACCGGCCGCAGTCATTGTCCGTCTGGCCTCGACCTTATCCCCCATCATCGCAATGACGTCAGGCCGCGGGCCGATAAACTTGATATTGCAATCTTCGCAAATCTTGGCAAATGTCGCTGATTCGGCTAAGAATCCGTATCCCGGATGAATCGCGTCAACATTCGTTATCTCGGCGGCACTAATGATCGACGGAATATTTAGGTAACTAACGGCCGACGCGGCGGGGCCGATACATAACGCTTCATCGGCATATCGAACGTGCAGAGCCTCACGGTCAGCCTCAGAAAAGACGGCAACCGTCTTGATGCCCATCTCTTTGCATGTCCAGATGATACGGTTAGCGATCTCACCGCGGTTTGCGATCAAAATTTTGCGTATTTCTCGCATTGAAAACATTTAGCCACAGAGGACTGAGCAGAAATTCAATAGGACCGAACTGACTGCTTTGTGTACTCTGTGGCTTATCCTATTTCTTAATCCCAAACAACGGTTGTCCGTATTCAACAGGTTGGCCATTTTCGACGTAAATCTTGACAACCTCGCCCGAAACTTCCGCCTGTATCTCATTCATCAGCTTCATGGCCTCAACAATGCACACCGTAGTTTCGGGCGACACATTGCTGCCTTCGCTTACATACGATTCCTTGTCCGGCCCCGGAGAGCGGTAAAATGTGCCGACAATCGGCGACGTTATCTTGTAAAGTCCGGCATCGGCATCAACCACGGGCTCCTGTGCGGGAACTGGCGGCTGATTGGTTGCGGACGGGATAACGACGGGTGGTGCCGCGACGGTTTGGGCAGCTGCGACAACCTGGACGGCCTTGCTCAACCGTACGCGAATATTCTCGTTCTCAAACTCAAAATCCGTAAAGCCATGCTGGATTACCAGATTCGCGAGATCACGAAGTTCATCCATATTCAGCGAAGGGTCGGTTACCTGCTGCTTTTTTGTGTCACCTTTTTTCTCGACCACGATATCGCCGTCCTTTGCCTTTGCGGGTGCGTTTGTGTCGCTCATTTGGATTACCCCCAAAAAACTTGGAGTTCCGATTTTAGCTGGCCCTCACTATATGCGGCCAACTAATATTGGAACTCCAAACATTTAGCCTTTTGCGGCCAACTCTCGTGGATTATCGACGAGTTCGATAACTGCCATTTCGGCATTGTCGCCCTGTCGGCGGCCTAGTTTGATGATGCGGGTATAACCGCCATTGCGGTCCTTGTATCGCGCTCCGAGTTCGCCAAAGAGTCGTTGAACGGCCTTGACGCCCGCTGTACGCTCAATCGGCGTCTTTTCTTCACCCTTTTTGCCTCGAAACCGGCTCTGTGCGGCCTTGAATGTGCTGTTTCCGGCATGGAAAAAAGCAGCTGCCTGGCGACGCAGATGGACTCCGCGAAGTGCGGCGTCGTCACCACTCAAGTTCTCAGCCTTGCAGGCCAGCGTGATAGCCTTCTCAATGAACGGACGAAGTTCCTTTGCCTTAGGCACTGTCGTAACGATGTGCTCTTTTTCCGCATTGATCAACGACGTTGCCAGATTCCTCAGCATCGACATGCGATGCTCCGTAGTCCGGCCCAATTTACGGTGTGCTTTTAAGTGTCTCATATTACTAAGGGATAAAGGCAAAAGGGACAAAGGGCAAAGTGACAAAACCAATCGGCTTCATCCTTTATCCTTCATCCTTTATCCTTAATCTAAGTCTCTCCCGCCTGAACCTGGTATCGGGTTGCCCTGTTCGTCAAAGTCCATTCCAAAATCGAGGCCCATACCATGAAGCATATCCTTGATTTCGGTAAGCGATTTCTTTCCAAAATTCTTGGTATGCAGCATGTCCTTTTCGCTGCGGCGAATCAGGTCGCGAATTGAGCGAATGTCTGCATTCTTCAGACAATTATAGGAACGTACCGATAGTTCGAGCTCATCGACGGATTTGTCAAGCAAATCGTTTCGCATGAGCGGCGGCCGGGCGATATCCTCGTATTTATACTCTTCTTCTTCTTCTTCAAAATTGACAAAGATCGACATATGATCCTTGACCAATTTCGCTGCGAGGCCGATGGAGTCTGCGGGTTTGACGCTGCCATCGGTCCAGACCTCGAGCGTCAGTCTGTCAAACTCAGTATTCGATCCCTGTCGAGTCTGATCGACATTATAATTGACCTTCTTGATCGGAGTATGAACTGAGTCGATAGGAATATACCCGACCGAGAGGTCCTCATCATTATTAAACTCTGCCGAAACATAGCCTCGCCCGTGCTTGAGCCGCATTTCAACATTCAGCGAACCGCCCGCACTGATCGTCGCGATATGAACGTCTGTGTCGAGTATTTCAACATCGCCGTCCGCTTCAATATCGGCGCTGGTAACCAGGCCCGCTCCTTTCTTACTTATCGACAGCGTTTTTGGCCCGCCGCCGTGGAGGGTGATCGGCACCTGCTTCAAATTCAGAATAACGTCCGTCGCATCCTCGACGACGCCTTTGATCGATGAGAATTCATGTTCGACGCCTTCGATCTTGACGGCAGTGATTGCCGCTCCCTCGATCGAAGACAATAGAGCGCGTCGGATCGAATTGCCAACCGTAGTCCCAAAACCACGTTCGAATGGGGCCGCGTGAAATTTACCGTACCTGGCCGTCAGTGTCTCGGTTTCGACATTGAGGCGGCTCGGCATTTGGAAGTCTGTCCAATGATTGCTCTGTGTCATATTTTTATTTAAAAGTTCTGTGAGTTCACCAAGTTTGCTAAGCCGACCGAGCCCAAAACTCGTTTAACTCAGCCAACCCGGCAAACTCAGTCAACTATTTACTATAAAGCTCAACGATCAACTGCTCGTTAATGTTTGCATCCACGTCCTGACGATTCGGCAGATTCGACACCGTGACGCTCAGATCTTTACCACCGGCGGTTAGCCACTGCGGCCGGCCGCGGCCGCCGGATGTCTGCCAGGCGGCATCGACGTGAACATTCTTGTGCGTCGTATCTTTGACCGCGACAATGTCGCCCTGCTTAACCTGAAATGACGGAATATTTACTTTCTTGCCGTTGACCGTGACGTGGCCATGGTTTACCAATTGCCGGGCCTGCCGACGAGAGGTCGAAAAACCCGAACGGTAAACGACGTTGTCGAGACGGCGTTCCAATATAAAAAGCAGATTTTCACCGGTAACGCCTTTCTGACGACGGGCCTTTTCGAAATAGTTTCGAAACTGCTTTTCAAGGATAAAGTAGATACGCTTTACTTTTTGCTTTTCGCGGAGCTGCTCGCCATAGCCGGCAAGCATTTTGCGACGGGCCGCGCCGTGCTGTCCCGGCGGGTTTGTGCCGCGCTTTTCAATTGCGCATGAGGGCTTAAAGCATCGGTCGCCCTTCAAAAATAACTTTCCACCTTCGCGGCGGCAAAGCCTGCACACCGCATCTCTATATCTAGCCATAATATTATTTTGCCTTCAGCAGGAATGATCTGTGATCCTTGACCTGATCTTTGATCTTTGATCGGACCGTTGTCCCACTCATCCCTGCGAAAAAGTTTACAAGGGATTTTTCTTCCCTCTTCGTCCTTTCGATATTCCGCCGCAGATTTGCGGCTCTCTCAAAGATCCGAGATCAAAGATCCAAGATCGTTCCCCTGATCAAACTCTTCGTCGTTTCGGCGGCCTGCATCCGTTGTGCGGAATCGGCGTCGTGTCCCGGATCGACGTCACGCGGATGCCCGCCTGGTTGATCGCACGGATAGCTGATTCACGGCCGCCACCCGGCCCTTTTACCCGCACCTCGACCTCACGCATTCCGGCGTCGAGCGCCTTTCTGGCAGCTTCCGATGCCGCCTGCTGGGCCGCAAACGGCGTGCCCTTTCTAGAACCACGAAATCCACGGGCGCCTGACGAAGATTGAGCCACGAGATTCCCCATTGAATCCGTAATCGAGATCAGCGTATTATTAAACGACGCCGCGATATGAACAATCCCGACGGGAATATTCTTTTTCTCTTTCTTCTTAAAAGTCTTCTTTTTAGTTGCTGCTGCTTTTGCCATCTTATTAGTTCGGAGTTTACCGAGTTCACCGAGCCAACCGAGCCGCCGAGATAAACCCGGCCAACTCCGTCAACTCACCAAACTCGCAACTATTTCTTGCCCGGTGCCTTCTTCTTAGCGACTGCCGCTTTACGCGGTCCCTTTCTGGTACGTGCGTTAGTGCTAGTGCGCTGTCCGCGAACCGGCAGGCCGCGACGGTGACGCAGGCCGCGGTAGCAACCGATGTCCATCAGACGCTTGATGTCCATCTGAACGCGTTTTCTGAGATCACCTTCGATATCGCCTTCGGTATCCAGAATCGCGCGGATTTTATTAAGTTCATCCTCATTCAGGTCCTTAATCCGGGTATCGATGCTGATTCCGGCTTGACCAAGAATGTCAGTCGCACGAGATTTGCCGACACCATAGATGTAGGTCATCCCAATCTGCGCCCTTTTATTGAGCGGTAAATCAACTCCTGCTATACGAGCCATAATGTCTCCAAATCTCTGATCTTTGATCTTTGACTCTTGAACTTCGATTTTCTTGCCGAAGATCAACAATCAACAATCAAAGGTCGGTTTATCCTTGTCGCTGCTTATGCTTCGGGTTCTCACAAATTACGCGCACGATACCTTTGCGGTGAATAACCTTGCACTTATCGCACATTTTTTTTACTGACGGCCTAACTTTCATTTCGTCCTCCGAGGTGAAAAATAAATAGACACAGGTGGCGGGTAAGAATACTTTTGACCCGCTATTTACCTGTCACTTGTCACCTATCACCGTTCACTACTTATACCGATACGTTATCCGCCCGCGTTTGAGATCATAGGGCGAAAGCTCAACCAAAACCTTGTCGCCCGGCAAAATACGAATAAAATTCTTTCGCATTTTCCCTGAAATATGGGCCAAAACCTCGTGTTGATTGTCATCAACCGCAACCTTAAACATCGCATTTGGCAATGTTTCCAGCACCGTTGCCGTGACCTCAATCGCTTCTTCTTTAGACATACACAAAATGCCAACCGGCTGAGTAGTTGAGCAAACCAATAATGTTAGCCTTTTTTTCCGATCTTTTCAAGTCAAGCTGCCGCGCTTTCAATCTTAGCCTTAGTCCGCAGCTTTTTCTGTTCTTTGGTCAATGTTAGAATCTCAGGCCCGTCCGGCGTTACGGCCAAAGTATGCTCGGCATGAGCGGACGGCTTCCCGTCCAGAGTCACAACCGTCCACTTGTCACTCAAGGTCTTCGTCTCATGCGTTCCAAGATTCAGCATTGGCTCGATTGCAAAGCAATATCCCGCGCGTATGCGTTCCTTGGTCCCCTGTCTTCCGTAATTGGCAATCTGCGGGGCCTCATGCATTGCCCGTCCAATTCCGTGGCCCGTATAATCGCGAACTATGCCGTAACCATATTTCTCGGCGTGTTGCTGAACGGCCCAACTAACATCTCCAACACGATTGTTGACCCTTGACGCCTGTATTCCGAATTCCAGACACTCTTCGGTTACCCGTATTAGCTGCTTAAGCTCGTCGGATATCTCGCCCACCGGACACGTCATCGCGCAATCTCCCACAAATCCCTGATAGGTTGCGGCCATGTCGAGCGAGACAATATCGCCTTCTTTCAGCGGTGTCTTCTTGGAAAATCCATGTACGATCTCGTCATTGACCGAAGCACAGATCGCATACGGAAAGCCGTGATATCCAATAAAGGTGGGAATCGCCCCCGCGTCCCGAATCATTTTGTCGGCGGCATTATTGAGCTCCATGGTTGAGATGCCAGGCATAACCATGCCACGCAGCGATTCGCGAACTTCGGCAATCAGTTCGCCTACGGCACGCATTTTGTCCAGGTCTTTTGCCGACTTCGCGATTATCATTCGTCCAGTAAATAAACCTCTAAGAAAATTTGCCGCTGAGGCCACGGAGAAGGTCATTTCAAAATTACAAATCTCTGCAGGTTCTGCGGCTAAGCAACAAGGCCCTCAACCTCGCGGTAAATATCCTCGATCTCACCAGTCCCGTCAATCTTCTCTAATCGGCCGGAGTGCTGATAATATTCAAGCAGAGGCTTTGTCAACTCGTCGTATGTTTCCAGACGGACCTTAACCTTTTCTTCGGAGTCGTCGGCTCGATGAACCAGGGCCGCATCCGCGTGTTCGTCACAATAGCCATCGCGTTTGGGTGGCTTTGAGTAAACATTGTATATTTCACCGCATACGGGACAGCTTCTGCGGCCGGTCAGACGTTTCATTAGCTCCGCCCGCGGCACATCGATCTCAATAGCCTGAATAGCCTTTCCCTGTTCCGCTGCAAGCCCCTCGAGCTGCTCCGCCTGAACCGCCGTCCTCGGATAACCGTCCAGTACGTAGGTTCCCGCAGTATCGGGTTTTAACGTCCGTTCACGTACTACTTGATATGTCAAATCGTCAGAAATCAGCTTGCCCGAGGCCATTATCTCCTGCACTTCTTTCGCCAGAGGCGTATCGAGCGTCTTCATCTCGCGAAAGATATCGCCGGTAGATATCTGGGGGATACCGCGATTTTCCTGCAAAATTCGAGCCTGCGTACCTTTGCCCGCCCCCGGAGCCCCTATCAATACAATTATCTTATCCATCAAAAACTTATAGCCACAAAGGACACCAAGCAATTAGAGAAAATCCATTCTCCGAATTCCGGTGTCCTCTGTGGCGAAAACTGCTATGACCTTCGTCCGCGAAGCCTCGAACCGGCTCCGAGAAAGCCCTCATAATTTCGCATGACGAGTTGCGCCTCAATCTGCGAAACGGTGTCCATGGCCACGCCGACAAGAATCAGCAAACTGGTGCCGCCAAAAAAGAACTGATAACCGAGTCCTGTCGGAATCCAGCTAAGCCCCGGCGTCCCGCCAAAGAAATTATCAACCGCTGTTCCGATAAACGGCAGCCTGGCAACCTTAAAACCACTCAAAAGCAACTGGGGCAAGAACGCTACGAACGCCAGATATAATGCTCCAACCGTCGTCAACCGGGTCAGAATGGCATTCAGATAATCGGCGGTAGGAGCTCCCGGCCGAATTCCGGCAACAAAGCCTCCGTGCTTTCTCAAATTGTCCGCGACTTCATCAGTATTGAAAATGATCGTAATGTAAAAGAAAGTGAAGATAACGATCAACGACAAGAAAACGACTTCGTAATACGGGTCGCCGCCGTGAAACTGCTGAAAAAATGCGTAAACCTGCGACCAGGCCGAGTTGGGCTCGTTCGGATCCGCCGGAAATGCGGAGAACAGGGTTTGCGGCATCGCCAGCACCGACGACGCAAAAATCACGGGAATTACGCCGCCCATGTTGATTTTGAGCGGAAGGCTGGTTTCCTGGCCGCGAAAAGTTTGAGTACCTACGCGACGGCTGGCATAGCTGATCGAAATGTTGCGTCTAGCCGATTCGACATAAACGATCAAGGCAATCAGGGCAAGCATTACGACCACCAGAAACACAACACCCAGCGTCTGCATCGGGTCGCCGGCACTAACTCGGCCGGCAATCTGTTGAATTCCATTTGGAAGCCCAATAACGATACCTGCGAAAATCAAAAGCGAGATTCCGTTTCCCACGCCGCGCTCAGTGATCTGCTCACCCAGCCACATTACAAAGATCGTACCCGTCGTGAGCGTGATAACGATCATCGCCGTGGCCCAACCCGTCTCAGGAATAATCTGGTTTCGGCTCAGCCATGTAGCTACGAAGAATGTTTGAACGGCGCACAGAGCAACAGTCGAGTACCGCGTCCATTGGTTCATTTTCTGCCGCCCAACTTCGCCCTCTTCCTGAATCTTCTTCATCGCGGGCGAGAGAACAGGCAAAAGCTGCATAATGATCGACGCCGTAATATATGGGGTCACACCAAGAGCAAAGACTGAGATCGTGCGAAAATTACCACCGGAAAACAGGTCGAGTACACCAAGCAGCGTGCCAGCAACATCAGCCCAAACCCTTTCAAGCTGAGCACTGTTGATCCCGGGCGCCTGAACGTGGGCCCCGAGCCGATATACGGCCAACAACCCGAGCGTAAAGAGGATTCTCGTCCTCAGCTCAGGAATCTTGAACATGTTTTGAACGGCGCTAAAAAACTTCTCCATATTTTTGGTAAGAGTCAACGCCTTCAAGCGTTACATCTTTGAAATAAGAGCCAAACGCCTGCAGGCGTTGACTCTTACTTACTAAGCGGCTTCCGCAGCCTGAGCCTTAACAATTACTGTCGCCGTGCCGCCGGCCTTTTCAACCTTGTCCTTGGCGGTTTTCGTGAATCTATGCGCTGAAATCGTTAACGATTTTGACACTTCGCCAGTTCCCAGAATCACCAGGTCGTGCTTGGCCTTCTTGATCAAGCCTCGTTCATGCAGAATTTCCGGCGTAACCACGTCACCGGCATTAAAATTCTCTTCGATCTTGCCGAGGCTGATTTCAATCCACTGCTTCTTAAAGATGTTCGTGAATCCGCGTTTCGGCAATCGACGCTGCAAAGGCATCTGTCCGCCCTCAAACCCAATCTTGCGACTATAGCCCGAACGCGATTTCTGTCCCTTGTGCCCTTTTCCCGACGTCTTGCCAAGTCCAGAACCCGGACCGCGGCCAAGACGCTTCTTCTTATGCGTTGAGCCTTCAGCAGGATGTAAATTATTTAGTGATAAAGCCATAACTTTAATCTCTTGATCTTGATCTCTGAGCCGGTAAAAGGTCAAAGACCAAAAGTCAACGATCGTCTTATTCAACAATTCTAAGCAAATGCGGCACCTTATTGACAATGCCGCGTGCGGCCACTGAATCAGCCAGCGTAACCGTCTGATTGAGCTTCGTAATGCCCAGTGCCTTTACGATTGCCTTTTGCTTTTGCGCGTAGCCGATCATGCTCCGGTAATACTGGATCTTGATCTGTCCGTCTTCCTTATTTTCTGCTTTCTTTGCCATAACTCTAAGTTCTCAGAGTTCAGAGTCTGCCATGTTACAGAGGTTTCTTAAAACTTCTGTGACTATCCGCAACTCTGCAACTTTAAACCAATTCCTCGACCTGCTTCCCTCGCAGGCGTGCAACTTCGATCGGGTCTTTCATTCTCAAAAGCCCGTTAAATGTTGCCCTAATAACGTTGTGTGGATTTGCCGAACCCAGAATCTTAGTACGAACATTGTGTACGCCCAGGCTCTGCAATATCGCTCGAACCGCTCCGCCGGCAATAACGCCTGTTCCCTCAGCCGCGGGCTTTAGTAAAACACGTCCGGCGCCATATTCGCCGATCATCTGATGCGGCAGCGTGCCGTCGATAAGCGGTACGCGGATAAGATTGTTCTTTGCCGCCTCGACCGCCTTCTTGATCGCATTCGGAACTTCCTTTGCTTTACCGGTGCCAAATCCGACATGCCCGGCCTCGTCACCAACAACGACAAGCGCCGCAAACGACATATTCTTGCCGCCTTTTACCACCTTGGTCACACGGTTGATCGAGATCAGCTGATCCTTCAGCAGCAAGTTACTCGAAGATATTTTCTGTTTAGACTTCATATTATTGGATCGCAGGTATGCGGCCTGCGAGTTGGCCTAAGCGGTTGCCTCCGCCTCTTCCTTGCCTGCCGATTCGTGTTTGTTCAATCCGGCCTCACGCGTTGCATCAAGCAAAGCTTTCACCCGCCCGTGATAAACATATCCGCCGCGATCATAAACAACGGTCGAAATGCCCGCCGTCAAGGCTCGCTCGGCAATCGCCTTGCCCACCGTTTGGGCAGCTTCCACGTTGCCTCCGGTCTTACCCGCCAGAGCCTTTTCAGTAGTTGATGCCGTCGCCAGGGTCTTGCCTGACTTGTCATCTATAATCTGAGCGTAAATGTGGTTCAGGCTGCGAAAAACCGCCAACCTCGGCCGCTCGGCCGTACCGCTGACTTTCTTACGAATGCGGCTGTGAACTCCTTGCCGAATATCTGCTCTACTTTTCTGTGCCATAATCTCGATCCTTTGATCTTTGATTTTCGACCTTTGATCTTTGATATCCGAACGAAATCGAAGATCAAAGGTCGAAGGTCAAAGATCAAGCCGTAACTATTTACCCGTCTTGCCCGGTTTCAACTTATACTTCTTATTCGCGTACCGGACGCCTTTACCTTTATATGCGTCGGGCTTGCGCAGCCGATTAAGTTCCGCCGCGACCTGCCCCAGCATCTGCTTGTCGATGCCGCTAAGTGTGATGGTCGTCTGATATTGTGTGATAGACGCCTTTGTGTTGACACGCTCAGCCTTTGCATCAATGCCGTCGGGCAGGACGTATTCGATCGGATGTGAATACCCGAGCGAGAAGTTAATCTTCTTGCCCTGCACATCGGCCTTGTAACCGACGCCGACAATATCCATCTCTCTCGTAAAGCCGTCCGTCACACCGACAACCGCATTATTCGCGAGTGCACGGGCCAGGCCATGAAATGCCGCCGCGTCATCGTTCGCCCTTTCGGCCGTTAAGGTACCTTCTTCCTGCTTAAACGTCACGCCAGCCGGGATCGGCGTTCGCAGCGTACCCTTCGGCCCTTTGACTTCCATTTCCGAATCGTTGATCGTCACGGTCACGCCGGACGGGATCGAAATCGGTTTTTTTCCTACTCTAGACATAAATTCCTCAGTGCCAGGAAACAGGTGATAGGTAACGGGTAACTTCTTAACTTGTCACCGGTCACTAGTCACTCGTAATCCCTAATAAATCTCCGCCAATATCTCGCCGCCAACCTTTTCTGCCCGCGCGCGCTTCCCGCTCATCAGGCCCCTTGACGTCGAGACGATATTGACCCCGTAACCGCCGAGCACCTTTGGTATATCAGCCGAGCCAACATAAACACGGCGTCCGGGAGTTGAAACCCGCGACAAATGCGTTATCGACGAAGTTCCCTTCGCATCATAGCGAAGGAATATGCGGATGACGTATTTAACGCCCTCGCCCTTGGTCGAAAAACTATTGATGTAGCCTTCTTCTTTGAGGATTCGGGCCACTTCCATCTTCAGCTTTGAGCCAGGAATATCGACGCGTGAGTGATTCGCCCGGATAGCGTTACGAATCCGCGTTAACATGTCGGCTATTGGATCTGTCATTACTAATTTACTCCGTAAATTGATCTTTGACTATTGATCTTCGATCTTGGATTTATTCGCACATCAAAGATCAAAGCCAAAAGATCATTCCTGTCTTACCAACTCGACTTAACGACGCCCGGAATCTGCCCTTCGAGGGCCAGATTACGCAGAGCAATGCGTGAAATACCAAATTTGCGCAAAAATCCGCGCGAGCGGCCTGATTGTGAACAGCGATTTCTCACCCGTGAAGGGCTGGCGTTCCGCGGCATTTTTTGCAGCTTGATCACCGCGGCATCGACCTCTTCAGGGGTTGATTTCGGATTATTGATGATCTTCTTAGCAGCCGCCCTGCGGTCAGCATAAAGCTTCACTGTCTCGCGTCGCATCTCGTTCTTAACTACTTTGCTTATCTTTGCCATAACTCCTTAGTAAGAGTGACGCCTTTAGGCGTTTCCTATTCTTAAGAATGAACGCCTAAAAGGCGTCACTCCTACGCTACGCCCTGAACGGCATTCCCATCGCTTTCAGCAGCGACCGTGCCTGTTCGTCGGTTTTCGCCGTTGTTACAATCGAAATATTCATTCCCCGAGTCTTATCAACCTTATTAAAGTCGATTTCCGGGAAGATCAACTGTTCGCGTATACCGAGAGTGTAATTACCGCGTCCGTCAAACGCTTTCCCCGAAATACCGCGAAAGTCACGTACACGCGGCAGGGCAACCGAGATCAGACGATCGAGGAACTCATACATTCGCTCGCCTCGAAGCGTGACCATCGTTCCGATAGCCATTCCCTGACGCAGCTTAAACGCCGCGATAGATTTTTTCGCTTTCGTAATAACCGGCTTTTGTCCGGTCACCGATTTCAATTCTTCGGCGGCGACATCAAGGATCTTGGCATTCGCACTTGCTTCGCCCAGCCCCATGTTTACGACGATCTTCTCGATCTTCGGTATCGCCATTGGATTTGTGATATCAAACTCCTTCGCAAGCGCCGGAGCGATCTCACTCTTATATTTTTCTCTTAACCTGGCCATTTTTCTTGCCTTCCCTTTGATTGTCTGGGTTCCGGTCTTTTTGTCGTCTGAAATTTCAAATTTCAAATCTCAAATATTCGTTTCCAGACTTAAAAAACTAATTAGCCGCGTCTGCAGGTGCCTCGCCCTCAACCTGCTTCCTGGCTTCCTTCTTTGCCCAGCCGGTTTCCGGTATCACCTTTCCGCTTTTTGCAACGCGAACCTTTTTACCGTCGCGTTCCTCGTATTTGATCTTTGTTGGCTTGCCCGTTTCCGGATCAATTAATGCCACGTTCGAGATGTTGACCCAGGCTTCCTGCTCGATGATGCCGCCCTCGCGGTTCATCTGAGGCACGGGCTTACGATGTCGTTTCACAATCATCGCCCCCTCGACCTTGACCTTTCCATTGCGAGCATCAACGGCAATAACACGCCCGCGATACGGCTGCCGCTTTTCATTGCTGTCAAAGCGGTTATATTCCTTGCCCGCGATAAACACGACCTGATCGCCGCGCTTAATCCTGCTTTTTACTGTTCCTGTCTTTACAGTTTTCATTTCTTCCTCTGGCTCCGCTCCGTACAAAGGAGGGGTGGCTGCCGCTTCGGCATACGGGGCGGTTCTCGCTCACCCGTAAAATTTCAAAAACCGGACTAAATAACCTCTGGTGCCAAACTAACGATCTTCATGAAGTTCCTTTCACGAAGCTCGCGTGCCACCGGACCAAAAACACGCGTTCCAATTGGGGTCCCGTCGTCCTTAATCAGCACTGCCGCATTCTCGTCAAATCGAATATAGGTGCCGTCCTTGCGGCGAACTTCCTTTCGCGTCCTGACAATAACGGCGTTATAAACCTTACCTTTCTTAGCGGTGCCGTCAGGTGAAGCCTCTTTGACCGTCACCTTAATGGTATCGCCGAGCCGCGCGATCTTCGCGGTCGACCCGCCAACAGGCATGATCATTTCGACCCGTTTTGCTCCCGAATTGTCTGCGACCGCTAACGAGGTCTGCATCTGAATCATAATCGTTCACTCCGTTCACTTCCCGACGCGGTGACTGTGAGACGCCGCGACACAGTGATTTTCTTTCTCTGCGTCTCGCCGTCGCCGGGTCGCCGCGTCATTCTTAAAGCTCCGCTTTATGAAGTATTTCAACCACACGCCAGCGCTTTCTGGCCGAAAGTGGACGTGTTTCAATAATCCTTACCTTATCGCCGACCTTAGCCCCCATTTCGTCGTGCGCCATAAATTTCTTACGCGTTTTGACGTATTTGCGGTAAACCGGATGTTTGACAAGCCGATCGACGCGTACGGTGACTGTTTTCATCATCTTGTCCGAGGAAACGATCCCGATCTTTTCAGCTCGCTTGTGTACTTTTTGTGTAACCGGAGCGACCGGCGTCTCCGATTTCTTTGGGGCTTTCGTCTTTGGAGCCGATTTCGTTGCCTTCTTCGGCTTTTCTTCGGCTACCGGAGCGGCTTCGACAGGGGCTTCCTCTGCGGGTGCAGCCTCGACTTCTGCCACAGGTGCGGCCTCAACATCGGCTGCGTCGTCAGCCTGACCCGCCGCTTCGACCGCCGTTTCTTCCGCGACAGTTTCTTCGGCCACTGTCTCTTCGACTTCTTGATCTGATTTCTTTTTAGGCATTTTCGTTCGTGTGGCGTCCCAGCTTTAGCTGGCCTTCGCCTCCGTTCCCTTCTTATTCAGCAGCGTATAGACCCGTGCCAATGTCTTTTTCTCGCGGCGAATGTCATTAACCACATCACCGACGCCTAGCGTTTTACGAAATTTTAAACGAAAGAGCGATTCTTTCAGCGCATCCGCCTGATCCGCTAATTCGTCGGCTGTCATTTCCACGAGTTGATCTAGTTGTTCTTTCCTCTTCATGTCTAAACTACGCCTCCCTCGAGGTCAGTTCGCGATACGAACTTGACCTTGATCGGCAGCTTTTGGGCCGCCAGCATCATCGCTTCGCGTGCAAGTGCTTCATCGACGCCTTGAATCTCATATAAAACACGTCCGGGCTTGACGACTGCCACCCAGTGGTCGGGGGCACCTTTACCAGATCCCATACGGGTTTCCGCCGGCTTTCTGGTGATCGGCTTGTCCGGAAAAATACGAATCCATATCTTACCGCCACGTTTGACGTGACGCGTCATCGCAATACGAGCTGCTTCGATCTGCCTGTCGGTGATCCACGCCGCCTCTAATGTTTTGAGTCCAAAATCACCAAAGCTCAGCTTCTCGCCGCGCGTCGCTTTCCCGCGCATCCGGCCTTTCATCACTCTTCGGCGTTTGACCTTTTTCGGCTGTAACATAATAACCTCGATAATTGTTAATCGTTATTTGTTAATCGTTTCGATGACCGAAAACCAATTAACAATTAACCATCAACTATTTACAACTATCTCCTATCATCTCTCCGCGGCCCGCGATCATTGCGTCTCGCTGAGCGATCGACTTTAACTTCATTCATCGGGTCGGTCGTCGTTCCCCGTGCCATCGAGGCATTTGGATCGAGAATTTCACCACGATAGATCCAAACTTTTACACCGATGATGCCAAAAGTCGTGAGAGCTTCGGCAAATCCAAAATCGATGTCCGCTCTAAGCGTGTGCAGCGGCAAGCGGCCCTGGAGCGACCATTCCGTTCTAGCGATTTCTGCTCCGTTGAGTCGTCCGGCAATCATGACCTTAATTCCCTGTGCACCAAAACGAAGAGTTTCCTCGATCGTCTTTTTCAT